>OFFF01001318.1_pt1 | contig 16109 bp, 17 predicted proteins | sample 1521301 | NCBI WGS metagenome assembly OFFF01 (sample SAMEA3504101, study PRJEB24116) | mouse gut metagenome | biome: mouse gut; feature: mouse-associated habitat; material: faeces | place: Denmark | collected 2011
AAATTATTTTTTCCTTGAAAATAAAGGGAAATAAATTCGCAAAAAATAATATTCGTATATTAAAATGCAGCTACTTCATATTATCCAGATTGGTTCTCAGAATGTCTATACCTTGCTTAGAAGTGCCTAGATAATACTTCTGTGTTACATTACCGGAAGCGTGTCCCATTTGCCTACAAAGAATGTGCATGGGGGTATTGAGCATAGCAAGCCTTGTACCGTAAGTATGACGTAAATGGTGATACTTAAAGATGATACCAAACTGAGCCTTTATTTTTCGGGTATGATACTTCATGGAATTGACGGACTGAATCTTACCATCGTCCAGAGAATTGACCAACTCCAAGCTAGAGATTTTATCTTTTCCCATATCCGATAAAAAGGTCTGGTGAGACCCCATAAAATTCCGTGTAAACGACAAACTTAGGCTTGCCCAAAGATAAGATAGAACATCTTTAAAAAGGATTCTGTATAGCTGTATGACCTGTTTTCGACGTAGTATAGTTCACTGAGATAGTCGTTGATTTCAGCAACGGAAATTTTGTTGATATGCCGCTTACCGAATTTTGCTTTTAGGTGATTCTCCCATAAACTGTCTTGCTTCTTGATTGTAGTAAATGCTTTCCCCGCTCTGCCAAATTCGCAGTATTCTTTATATACCTGAGCAAAGGTCCTTTTTACAGTTTTAGGGGTAGGATTAGCAGCAGCAACTTTATCATTGACGATTGCCTGTTGCCTTGCCTTTTTCGCAGAGGTCTTAGTTTTGAATGGGTTCCCAAATTCATCAGCTGTACGCCTGACATCTTTTCTCTGTCCGTCTACTTTGATAACGTAACGATAACCCCAATATCCATTATCCAGTTGAAAGATACCTGAATCACCCGTTGTACTATTTTTCCTATTGCTCACAAGCTTAGTCCTCCTTTTTTCAGGGAGAAATAAGCTGGTTTTCTCATTCACAATACATACCCTAAACACATGATTCTACAGGGAGTGGATTCACAACTTTTTCACAACTGCAACACTGAAAACCCCCTTTTTCAAGGCAACAAAAAAGGGACAGACAATTTCTTGTCTATCCCTTGAAAGCCTTGCAATAACTGGCTTTTTGCTCTTAACCGAAGTAACGCTCCAGCAGGCCCTTGAAGGCCTTGCCGTGGCGGGCTTCGTCCCGGGCCATCTCGTGGACGGTGTCGTGGATGGCGTCCAGATTGAGCTCCTTGGCCTTCTTGGCGATGGCGACCTTGCCGGCGGTGGCGCCGTTCTCGGCCTCGACGCGCATCTCCAGGTTCTTCTTGGTGGAGTCGGTAACCACCTCGCCCAGCAGCTCAGCGAACTTGGCGGCGTGCTCAGCCTCTTCCCAAGCGGCCTTTTCCCAGTACAGGCCGATCTCGGGATAGCCCTCGCGATGGGCTACGCGGGCCATAGCCAGGTACATACCGACCTCGGTGCACTCGCCCTGGAAATTGGCGCGCAGGCCCTCCAGGATCTCGGGGTCGACGCCCTGGGCGACGCCCACGACATGCTCAGCGGCCCAAGACATCTCGCCGCCCTGCTCCACGAACTTCTCGGGGCCGACGCCGCACTGGGGGCACTTGGCGGGGGCGGCATCGCCCTCGTAGACATAGCCGCAGACGCTGCAAACAAACTTTTTCATGATGATAGTTCCTCCTTAATAAATTTAGTTTTCACGGGAACAGCTGGGACATAGACCGTAAAAAGTGAGCTCATGGCGTTCCGTCATAAGCCCGTATTGCCGGCTGACAGCCAGTTCCAAATCATCGCCCAGAGTGATGGGCAAGTCCAAAACACAGCCGCAGCAATTGCAAATAAAGTGGCTATGCGGGGTAACAGTACCATCGAACCGCTCCTGGCCTTGAACCACTCCCACGCTCCGAATCGAGCCTTGCTCCTGGAGAAAAGTGAGATTGCGGTAGACCGTTGCCAGACTCAGGTCCGGGTGCTGGGGCTTCACGTGCTGATACACCCACTCGGCGGAGGGATGGCAGGCGGTGGCGCAAATCGCGGCCAAAATAGCCTCCCGCTTCTTGCTGTACCGCACGGCGCGTTCCATTATTCCGCCCCCTTAACAATAGTAATTATTGTTATACTCAGATAATAGCATACTTGCCCCGATTTGTAAAGAGGGAAAAACGGAAAAATTTGGGGTGGCGGCCCCAATTTTTAAGAGCCTGTTTAATATCTTGAGGAATACCGGTTGACGAGGGATTTTTCCACCAGGCAAGGCGGGATTTCGCAGGAATAATTGTTTTATTTCAAGAAATCACAACGAAGCATGGCGGAAAAAGACCCGCCAAACGGCGTTTTGGGAGATGTTAAACAGGCTCTAAGACTCTTTTTCAGTCTTCCCCAATTTACGCTCTTTCAAACGGTCAAAGACGGCCTGCTCCACTTTATCCCCGTATTTCATCCCCAGCATGAACAGGGCCAGGCCTAGGAGTCCGATGGGGGCCATCACCCAGGGCGGGAGTTGAAGAGAGGAGCCCCCCAAAGCGCTGGCAAAGAGCAGGCCCCAGGGCCGGGCGAGCAGGACGGTCAGGGCGAAGCGGCGGAAGGAGACGCTGGTCAGCCCAGCCAGGATGCACAGCATGTCGTCTGGAAAAAAGGGGAACAGGAAGGCCAGGGCCAAAAATGTGGAGGTCTTGGCCTGCAAAACGCTCTGGTATTTTTCCGACAGCTTTTGGCTGACCAGCCGGCCGGCGAAGTCCCGGCCCAGGGCGCGGGCCAGGGAGAAGGTGAGCAGGGAGCCCGAAACCACCGCGCTGAATGTGACCAGGAAGGCGGGCAGCGTGCCGAAGAGCAGCCCGCCAGCGGCGGCGACCACGTTGCTGGGAATGGGCGCAAAGATTACCGACAGTATTTGGACCAGGAAGAAACACAAATAGGAATAAGGGGCGAACTGGGCGATGTAGGCCCGCACCCCCTCCAGAGAGGTGGCGGACTGGAAAAAGCCGGTGCTGTATAAAAACCACCCGCCGCCCGCCAGCAGCAGGAGGGCGGCCATTAAAATCAGGAGCTTCTGTCTGTTTTTCATCGGGGAGCCTCCATTCTCAGAGGATATTGTAACACAGCGCCGTCTGGAATACGACGGAAAACTCCTTAAAATTTTGTGAAGAAGCTATGAACAGGAAGGAGGCTGGGCGCTGTTTGAAAAATTGAGCTCCTTGTCCAATGTGTTTGACAATCCTGCAATTCTTCAGCGGAAAATTCAATATCTCTTTTACCTTTTGTGTTGCTAATGATTGATTTTCAAAATCCTTCGTCGAAGTGCCAAAATAAACGATCCTCCATACAACAGATATAAATTTGACCGTCTGTTATTGTATTTGCTTGACTACTCTTTCAATTAGCCGATTAACGATTTCCGGCTTATCGGTGTTTGAATTGTGTCCGGCGCCCTTAATCCATTCCAGTGGAATACCTGTATTTTTGTGCCATGCCTTATTATACCGAATACATGAACCGGCGTGATCCTGTTCCCCACAAATCAGCAGTGCAGGACATTTGATTTCATACGGCAAACTCGCCTCCATGGCATTTGCAAGAATTTTGAACCCATGGCCTGCTATCTGGGAATATCTCTTTTTGTCTCCATCATATACCATCATGATTTCATACATTAGCTTTCTTCCGTATTCTGATACCGCAACTCCGTTTGTCCCAGACTTTAACAGGGATTTCCAGGGATAATAAAAGTAAACAGGTTCCATCCGCTTTAATAACCAAAGCTCCATTCCGGTTACATACTTTCTCTGCAATGGAGCCGAATCAATAGAAACAAATCCTTTTAGGTTCTCAGGATATAATTCGGCGTAGGCCTGCCCGACATAACCGCCCATGGATTGCCCTACAATAACAGGTCTTGTTATGTTTTCCTGCTTAAAAATTCCATTTAACCACTTTACCTTATCAAAAAGATCAAAGTCAAACTGAAATGGCCATGAAGCTGCGTGGGCAGGCGCGTCCCAAACAAAAACGTTGTATTTACCTTGGAAATATTCTATTTGTTTTTCAAATAATCGATGGTCTGCCGTCAACCCTGGCAAAAACACCAATGTTGCAATATCAGCATCAATCATATGAATCCAATAATGAATCGTACCTAATAGCGTTATATATGTTTTTTCAAGCATTTTCCTTCCTCCCTCTGCTGAAAATCTTAATGAAACTATATCATGGCTCATTTAGAATTTCAATCGGCAATCCGTAAAACTGCCTGAGTTATGAGCCGGCAGCACAAAAGGTAAGAGGGAAAATTCAATTTCCCTCTTGACATGGAGCCCCCCCGGTGCTATAATGCCACATGCACAAGAAAGCAGGTACGGTTCCCCGTCCTCACCCCAGGCCAGAGCCAAAGGGTCAACATGGAAGAGCGCTGCCGGAATTTCCGGCAATGTTTTGCTGTGATGTGGGGGCCATGCCGGCAGCCCGCATTTTATTTTGTCTGGAGGTGCTTCCCATCGCTAACACAGGTCATCAAACCAATGAAGAAATCCGGGATAAAGAGGTACGCCTGATCTCTGAATCCGGCGAGCAGCTGGGCATCATGTCCTCCCAGGAGGCGCTGCGCCTGGCTGAGGAGCGGAGTCTGGATCTGGTCAAGATCTCCCCCAATGCCGTCCCCCCCGTGTGCAAGCTCATGGACTACGGCAAGTACCGGTTCGAGCAGACCAAGCGCGAGAAGGAAGCCCGCAAGAACCAGCGGGTGGTGGAGATCAAGGAGATCCGCATGTCTCCCAGCATTGACGTGAACGACTTCAATGTAAAGCTGCGCAATGCTCAAAAGTTCCTGTCCGAGGGCAACCGGTGCAAGGTCACCGTCCGCTTCCGCGGCCGTGAGATGGCCCACACTAACATCGGCCAGGACCTGCTGCTCAAGTTTGCCGAGGAGTGCGGCGAGATCGCCGTGATGGACAAGTCCCCCAAACTGGAGGGGCGGCATATGTCCATTTTCCTGTCCCCAAAGCCCACCAAGGAGACGAAAAAGTAAGTAAAGGAGTCTAAACTGTTATGGCGAAGATCAAGATTAAAACTCACAGCGGCGCCAAAAAGCGCTTCTCTCTCACCAAGACCGGCAAGGTCAAGCGCGCTATGACCAAGAAGCGCCACCTGCTCAACGGCCACGGCAAGACCACTAAGCTGAAGCGGGCCCTCCGCGGCACCACCTACGCCGACAAGACCAACGAGGCCGCCATCAAGCGCATGATCCTGTATAAGTAAGAAGAGGGAGGGAACGAACAATGGCAAGAGTTAAGGGCGCGATGATGACGCGCAAGAGAAGAAATAAGATCCTGAAAATGGCTAAGGGCTACTGGGGCTCCAAGTCCAAGCACTTCAAGATGGCCAATCAGGCCGTGATGAAGTCTGGCGTGTACGCCTATACCGGCCGCAAGCTGAAGAAGCGCGACTTCCGCCAGCTGTGGATTACCCGCATCAGCGCCGGCTGTAAGATGAACGGCATGAACTACTCCACCTTTATGAACGGCCTGAAAAAGTCCGGCATCGTCATCAACCGTAAGATGCTGGCTGAGATGGCCGTCAACAATAAGGCTGCCTTTACCCAGCTCACCCAGACCGCCAAAGCGGCCCTGGCTTGATTTGTCGAGCGTCTCTCCGGAGGCGCTCTTTTTTATTTTGGAGCCCTCCGCACGGCGGCTGAACCGCCTTTTTGGGAATATCACCGACAGCCTGGCGGACTCAAAAATATTTATTTGAAAAAAACGCCCTTTTTCTCTTGACAATCTTCGTCAAATTTTGTATATTATAGCTATATTGAGTTTCTCTCTTTGATATGGCACCATTTTTAATATCGCTGCTTCCTCTATGCGGTCCTATATGAGGCATCACATCAGCCATAGATGAAATCCAGCAGAAGTGAGAGGCGAAGGTATTGTCCTGAGCTGTCTTACTCTGCTGTTTTTTATCCCCCTTATTTTTTGGCGCGCGAAGAATAATTGGAGTATTTGGCTTTTTAGACCCGGTATTGATAAGCCCAAGCTGATTCAACATCTGTCTCATATCGCTTCTGTAAGGGCCCCGCCCCACTGGGGGCGGGGTTCCCCTTACTCAAAATCAGGACTATAGCCATCTTTTCAGCAAGCTCTACGTTCTGCCGCGCTTTTGGCGCTGGGCCGCGAAAATGTTCTGCGTGATTTTCTCCTGGTCCTCCTCGGTCAGCTCTAAAAACCTGCACCCATATTCAAACTTGCCGCCGTCCTTCTCGATGACCCGCATTACCTGGCTGAACATGGCCGATTCCGGCCTGTCCTCCATCAGCCGGACCTTCAGCAAAAATTTATCGCCGTCGTGATATCTGAACTCCGAAGCAATGCGGGCCCCGCCCACGCTGATGTTCAGCAGCTTACACGGTTTTTCCCCCATCGCCAGGCCGCTGAACATGGTAGCAGTCGCGTCCAGGTTGGTTTCAAGGCGGAAAAAAGCCCGGTCGTTTTCCACTTTGCAGACCCTCAGCTCCGTGACCGACCACTTGTGCTGGGGCATGGGGGTGATGGCCCCCTCCATGTAGACAGCCTTTCTCTTCCGGTCACTGTATCCCCGTATCTTAACAGGCAGGGGTTCTTCCTCCTGAGGGAGGTCGGACTCCGAATACTGGTGCAGCTCCGCCTGGCTCCCGCGCAGGCCCAGCAGCTTCGCCACAAACAACATGCGTCCGTCCGCGTCCGTCACCTCCACCCGCATTCCGGAGTAGACGTCCAGCTCCTCCTCCGGTTCCTCCTCCTTGACGGGCTCCTCCGCCCGTTTTCCAAACAATTTGAGTAAATTCATAGACTGTCTCCCTATTCTATATGTCTTCCGCTTTCAAGCCGGAGCTAGAACCGATCTTCATAGCGGCAAAATGACCGTTCGGCCGTTCGAGCTTGTGGATACAGGATCTTATTTTTCCCGCATCTGTTTCAGCTGTTCATCGGCCCAAACCACCTGGTTCCTGCCGCCCTTCTTCGCGTCATACAGCATGTTGTCCGCCGCTTTCAGGAAGGAAGCGTAGCTGCTCTCCGACGGGGGGACCGCCGTAATGCCGCCTATGCTGACCGTGACCCATTCTGACGTGGACGGGTCGTGGGGGATGCGCAGGTCCTCAACGGCCTGACGGATCTTCTTTATGTGCTCAAATACCTTTTGGGAGGGGTCCCCGATAATCAGCGCCACAAACTCCTCGCCTCCGTAGCGGGCCAAAAAGTCTGTGCCGCGCTTCAGGTAGGAAGACGCCGTTTTCGCCACCGCCGCAATCACCTTGTCCCCGGCGGGGTGTCCGAATGTATCGTTATACACCTTAAAATGGTCGATATCGAACATGCAGATGGAAAACGGCGCTTGCAGCCGGGTGGCTTCCCGCCACTTCTCCACGCTGTAGCCGTCATATCTGCGGCGGTTGGCGATCCCTGTCATCTGGTCGGTCATGGACTGCCACTCCACCTGTTTCCGGTAGTTGTACAGCTTGATGTGGGTGTTCACCCTGGCCTTTACGATCAGGGGGTTGAAGGGCTTTGTGATGTAGTCCACCGCCCCCAGTATCAGCCCCCGCTGCTCGCTGGTCACATCGGAGAGGCTGGTGATCAAAATGACCGGGATGTTTTGGGTGACGATCTCCTCCTGCAATTTTTTCAGCAGGGTGAAGCCGTCCATCCCCGGCATTACCACATCCAACAGGATCAGGGAGTAATCTTCACTGCTGGCGCGGCACAGGCCGTCCTCTGCCGTCTGCGCCACGGAAACATCGTACTCATCCCTCAAGATGGCCCTCAGCTGGGCGGCCTGCACCACGCTGTCATCTACGATCAGGATTTTTTCCATTTCTGACACGCTCCTCAAAGAAGGTTGTTTTTGAAATCTGCGCGGAACACCTGGAAAGCCGGCGGGACGTTCGGCGCTCCGGTTCTGAGCCCAGGTTCCCCATGTTCCAGGGGATAAATAAATATTTACTTACCGCCCCATAAAATCCGCCACATCGTGGCAGGATATACGGCATGGAAATAATAAATATTCACTCATGCCTGCGGAAACAAACCACCTGGAGGCGGCTCATCCTCTATCGCTGTTTGGCCGGCTTCTCCAGCCTCAAATAGCCGCTCAGGCCGGTGGCCAGCAGCTGAAAAACCGTATCCTCCGTCTCCTGGTTGTCCGGAAGCAGTCCCTCCACCACATATTTGGCGTACATGACTGTGGTTGTCAGGACATGGAGCCACAGAAGGTCCTGGTTGATGCGGCGCAGGCAAGGAAATGCTTCCATAAACATGTGGACCATTCCGGCGAAAGCGCTGAAATAGCTGGCGTCTCTGGCCTTATCGTACTTGGGAAAGGCGGCGCTGTCCCGAAAGCGGTGGTAAAAAACCGTCTCGTCCGGGTGGGCGACCCAAAAGCGGAAGTAGGGCTGCCACAGGCTTTTCACCGCCCCCATGGGGTCGGTCAGCATGGTGAGCGGGTTGAATTTCAGGCGGTCAAAAATCTCCGCGGCCTGTCTGTCCACATAGGTGAAGCACTCCTCGATCATCTGCTCCTTGCTCTCGAAGTAGCGGTACAGCGCCCCGGGGGATATCCCCGCCAGCTCGCTGACATTCTGCACCCGCACACCCTCCAGGCCGTATTGGCGTACGGCCTTCATCGTAGCCAAGAGGATCCTTGTTTTGGTGTCATCCAAGGCCATCACTTCCCCCAAACACAAGCTGCCGCGTCCATTCCCACGCCGGCCACTCATTATACACTGTTTTCCGCCTGTTTACAATACTGATTTTTCCACCGATGGAAAAATATTCTACAAAAAAACACGGCCGCCTTTCCAGGCAGCCGCGCTCTTATTACACTGTTTCGCTCAGTTCATGGGGACCGCCTGAACGCCGGCGGGCAGGGTGGCCACAGGGGCCTTGCTGGTGGGGACGCAGCTCACATCCAGAGCCAGCTCCACGGTAATCTCCTCGTCCTCGACGGACATATCCATCTTAACCGCCACCTTGTCGGGGGCGGCGTGCTCGGTGAGCTTCATGCTGATCTTCTCTGTGGGCTGGAGGGACGCGTCAAATTTGGAGGAATCAAAGTCCATGGTGATGTCGGCGGACACAATGTCGTCCCCCTGCTTGGCCAGCGTGATGGTGATGGGCATATCGGGCGCGCCCTGGGCCACGTAGGTGTTCCCCTTCTGGGTGAAGGCCTGGTCGCTGAGCAGGTCCACATAGACGGAAACTACCTCGGCCACGTCGGTGTAGCTGTACTCGCTGTCGGTGAGGGGCATGCTCTGAATTACGGTGGTCAGGATCTCTCGAATGCCGGCCTCCTCCAGCTGGTTCAGCTGGGCCATGCTCATGCCGCTGAGCAGCTGGGCCTCATAGGCGCCCAGGTCCAGGGAGTACCAAGTATCCTCCTCTTTACCGGTGAATGCCATGGGCAGGCTCAGATAGCACTCCATCGACTCCATATCTATGCGCACCTCGCCCTTCATGTCGGACAAGACGGACAGCATCTGCTGTATCATGGCCTGCTCCAGAGGGGTGGTGCCGGCCACACCGGCCAGCTCAGACAGATCGGACAGCTTCAGCTCCCAGGCCAGCTGGGCCTTGGTGCCGCTGGTAACGCCGTTGACGCTGCCCTTGGCGGTGAGGGGCTTGGTCAGGGTCTGGCCGCTCTTGTCCTTGATGCTCATGTCCAGCGTGCCGGCCACGGACATGTTCTTATCCTTGCTCTGCTTCTCGCAGTAGGCGGCGAAATTGTCCATCAGATCGAAGGAGGCATCCCCCATCAGGGCGTCCACGTCCACGATGATGACGGTTCTGGAGCTCTGGTCCCAGCCCACCCCGCAGCCCAGGGCGTCGGCCACAAAGGCGATGGGCACATAGGTGCGGTTGTTCTTGGCGTAGGGGATCACGTCCATCTGGATGGTCCGGACCTGGCCGTCCTCTGTGACAGAAGCCGTGTCCGCCCCCAGCACCATGGACAGGGAGGCGCCGTTTCGCTGGATGGTGATGGTGCTGGCAGCTCCGTCGTAGCCCACCTCGGCCCCCAGGGCTTCCGTCACCGCGTAGAGCGGGACAAAGGTGCGGCCGTCAACGGCCTCGGGGGCGGCGTCGGAAAAGGCCAGCGGCTCGCCGTTCATCTGGACGTTGATGGCTGGGGCGGCCGCGATGAGCGGCTCTGCGGCCAGGGCGGTCCCCGTCAGCGCCGCCACGGCGAAAACAGCCAGTACTACCGCGCTCAAGCGTTTCCATGCTTTCATGTTCAATAACCTCCTCAATATTTTCGTTTCGGGAGCGCTTTCCCGTGTATTTTTTCATTATACCACGAAGCTGTCGGCGATTCAATAGGGATTTATCCCTCATCCACGCCCGTCTTGTAGAAGAAACACTATATAAAATACCGCCAGCCCTCCGGCGTATCGACCCGCCCCAGGGCGGCCCCCATCACCTGCTCCAGGGCCCCTCCGGACCAGACCTCCTCCGGCGCGCCCACCTGGCGGAGCCGCCCTCCGCTGAGCAGGGCGACCCGGTGGGCCCAGCGCATAGCCAGGCACAGGTCATGGAGGACCATCACCACCGCCCGGCCCTCCTCCGCCAGCCGCCGGGACAGGGCCATCACCTCCAGCTGGCAGCCCACATCCAGATAGGTGGTGGGCTCGTCCATGAGGACGGTTTCCGTGTCCTGGGCCAGGGCCATGGCCAGATAGACCTTCTGCCGCTGGCCCCCCGACAGCTCCCGGAGGGGCCGGCCGGCCAGCTCCCCGGCCCCCACCCAGTTCAGGGCCTTCTGGACCATCTGATAGTCCTCCGGGCGGTAGCGCCGGGGGTAGGACAGGTAGGGGAACCGTCCGTGGAGCACCATCCGGCCAGCGGTGATGTTGGGGACCGCCCGGGCCTGGGGGAGGTAGGCCGTCTTCCGGGCGATCTCTTTCGCGGACAGGCCCTCCAGGGGGGCGCCGTCCACCAGGACCTCCCCGCCGGTTTTGGGCAGAAGGCCGTTGGCCGTCCGCAGGAGGGTGCTCTTGCCGCAGCCGTTGGGGCCCAGCAGAGCCAGCACCTCCCCGGGACGGAAGTCCAGGTCGATCCCCTCCAGCACCGGCCGGCCGGGGTAGCCGGCCCGGAGATTTCTCAGCTGGATCACAGTCCGCCCCCCCTTCTCTGCCGCAGCAGCAGCCAGAGGAAGAAAGGCCCTCCCGTCAGGGACAGCACCACCCCCAAAGGCAGCTCGAAGGGGGCGAAAATGATACGGGAAGCCAGGTCGCAGGCCGTCAGCAGCAGCGCGCCCCCCAGGGCGGAGGACAGGAGCAGCGGAAAGCTGTCCTCCCCCACCATCCGGCGCATGATGTGGGGCGCCAGCAGGCCCACAAAGCCCAGCAAGCCCACGAAGCTCACCGCCGCCCCTGCCAGGGCGGCCGCCAGCGCCAGCAGGATCAGCCGCAGGCGTCCGGCGGGCAGGCCCAGGCTCTGGGCCGTCTCCCGGCCCAGAAGGAGCAGGTCCAGCTCGTGGGACAGGGACAGGGCGAGCGCCAAGGCAATCAAAATCACCCAAAAGGCCGGGGCCAGCCGGGCCATGGACAGGTTTTTTACTCCGCCGACGCGGAAATCGGTGTAGCCGCTGAGGGCGTCGGGGAAGAAGGTGAGCACCCCGTCGATGCCCGCGCTGAACACGCTGGAGATGGCGACCCCGGCCAGCACCAGGGTGGTCCGGGCGGCTCCCGCCCGCTCTGAGATAAACAGCACCAGCAGCACCCCGGCCAGCGCCCCCAGAAAGGCGGCGGCGGAGGTGAGCTGAGGGGCCTGCGGGGCCAGGGCGCAGCACAGGGCGGTGGCCAGCCCCGCTCCCGAGTTGACCCCGATCACGTTGGGGGCGGCCAGGGGGTTGTTCAGCACCCCCTGGATGATGGTCCCGGAGCAGGCCAGCGCCGCCCCCGCCAGCAGGCAGCCGCACAGCCGGGGCAGGCGGGCGTAGAGGACGATGGAAGCCGCCGCGCCGCGCCCCCGGCCCAGCAGGGCGGCGATGACCTCCCCCGGGGGGATGGGGACGGCCCCGAAGGCCAGACTGGCCACCGACGCCGCCAGCACCAACACAGCCAACAGGGCGATCAGCCCATAGCGGCCCCTATTCCCCACAGAGGATGTCCGCAAGCTTTTCATAGGCGTCCCCCCACAGGGCGTTGGGCTTCAAGCTGTACATCCGCCGCTCCAGGATGTGGAAATTGCCCTCCTTCACCGCCCGCAGGCCGGCCCAGGCGGGGTTGGACAGGAGGGCTTCCTCCAGATTGGCCTGGGCGGCCGCCTCGTCGGTGCCGTGGTAGACGGCAAAGATGAAATCCGGGTCGGCCTGGATGATAGCCTCCAGGCTCAGGTCCTCCAGCAGGCTTTCGTCCTGATCGGCGATGTTGACGCAGTTCAGGTCATTCAGCATTTCGCCCAGTACGTTGTCATGGCTGTTCTTCACCTTTACACTGGTTCCTGACACCTGGAGAGTCAGCACGGTGGCGGTGGGACCGCCCGCCCCTATCGTGTATTTGGTCCGCGTAGCGGCTATCTGGTCCAGAACGTCAGCCCCATATTTCTGATAGTTCTCAGGATGTCCGGTGAGCCGGGTGAAAAGCTCCAGCAGGTCCAGGTAGTCCTGGAAGGAGGACACGTCGAAGTAGGCGGCAGGGATGCCGGCCCGGCCGAACGCCTCCCGCAGCTCCAGGTTGGAGGGGGACAGGCTGCTGGCGATGATCAGGTCTGGCTCAGCGGCCAGCACCAGCTCCACATTGGGCTTCATGGGGGAGCCGATGTTGACGGCATCCTCCGGCAGGTCCAGGCCGTAGGACTCCCAGGCGTCGTTGGCGGTGGCGGCCAGGACGCCCTCCCCTCCGGCCAGCACCCACACGTCGGCAAAGCTGCCGATCATCACCGCCGCCCGCCGGGGCGGGTCGATGGAAAAGTCCTGGCCCAGGGCGTCGGTGAAGGTAATTTTTCCCTCCTCCAACGAGGCGGCGGGCTGGGATTGGTCTACGGATTGGCTCCCCGGTGCGGATTGGACGGGCGGCTCCGCCGGTTTGCCGCAGGCGGCCAGCAGAAGGGCGAGGAGCAAAAATGTGATAAATATGCGTTGTTTCATGGTTCGTTATCCTTTTCGTAGGGCGCGGCGACCCGGCGCGCCGTGTTGTTTTAGGGCGGCGTGCCCGGTGGTCACGCCCTACACGCAGATTTGGTACAATATTGGTGTAGGGGCGGATATCATCTGCCCGTCTTTCCCGGGATCTCTCTGCGGGCGCACAATGTGCGCCCCTACAGGGCATCCCCGGCACGGGGCATAAAATCAGCAGCAGTCCCAGTTGTAGAGCACTCGGCTGAAATCCAGCTTCTCCAGGTCGGCCCGGGCGATGAAGAAATTGCATACGCCGCAGTCCCCCCAGAGGATGGAGTAGCCGTTCTCCTCGTCCCGCATGGAGTCGATTTGGAGCAGGAGGGTGTCAAAGGGGCTGTCCTCGGGCCGGGGGTCCTCCTGGGTGAAGCTGGGGTAGCCCAGCATCCAGTGGCCGCCGTTCATGCAGCCGTCGTCAGTCTCCAGGTAGGACTCGAACAGCTCATCATAGGCGTCCTCGTCCAGAAACTCGTAGGACTTCTTCTCCCCCACGTCCACCCCCATCACAGCCTGGACCGCCGCCCGGAAGGCGTCCTCAAAGACGAAGGAGCGGTCATTGGCGGAGCTGTCCTCCCGCTCCGCATAGATGGCCAGCTCCTCCTCCAGGGGACTGGTTCTGTAGTCATCCACCAGGCCGGGGGCACCCAGTGCGGACACCTGGTCCGGGGTGACGCCCTCGTTGATTTGGGGGTGGTAGACCACCCGGTAGTTCTTCTGGTCCGGGGCGTAGGCGAAATTACAGCCGAACACCTCGTCCAGCCCGATGAAAAACTGGAGCAGGCCGGTTTTGGGGAAGGGCTTGTCCATGTCCTCCGCCCCGAAGTTGATCTGAGCCAGCAGCTGCATGGGCTGGCCCTTCTCGTCCGCCGGGTAGGGCTGGCTCAGGTCCCAGTAGGGCAGGCCGCCGATTTTGCTGTCGGTCAGGCCGGGGACTACGCCCCGCCGGACCCGCAGGCGGTAGGCGGGGACTTTGGTCCGGGCCTTGATGTCCTCCAGCAACTCCTCCAGAGGGACGTCCCCCTGGTAGGTCTTCTTCCGGGGCGCCGGGGCGGGCTGGACCGGCATGTACTCTTCGACGATGTAGCTGCTGTACTCAACAAATTCAATGCCCAGTGTATCCAGTACATCCGCATGGAGCAGCTGATTCCGGTGCGGCAAACACAGATACCGCAGGGGGGGCAGCTGGGCAAGCAGCGCGCAGTCCCGAAAGTCCGTCCACCCCAAATCCAGCGCTCTCAGCGTTTTACAGCCGGCCAGAAAGGCGTAGTTCTTGTGCCGAAAGCCATGCGGAAACCGAAGGGTGTGCAGCTTGGGCAGCTCCCCCAGCAGGTCGAAATTTCCAGTCTCAATTTCCAGCCAGTCCCCGACCCGGTTGCCGTCCCGCCATAGACCGATATCAGGCCATTTTTTGATGACCTTCACCTTTGTCAGGTCGTAGGGCTTATTGGGAAAGCCCGCCGCGTCCTCGATGGCTTTCAGCAGCCAGGGGTCTATCTTTTTTATGTCCACAAGCGTTCCTCCTTAAAACAGGGCGGCCCGGCCGGGCCGCCCCGCGGTTTCTGTTCTTACAGGTATTTGGCGATGATGGCGTCCCGCTCAGCGGCGTGGTCCGCCGACCACTGCTCCCAGCGCTGTCCAGCGGCCCCGGCGGCCTGGCCCAGCTCCACCAGCAGGGCGGGCAGGTCCTTCTCCAGGACGGCCCCCACCTCCTGGCCGAAGCGGGCCGCGCCCAACTGGTCAGTGCCGTTGAGGAACATCTTAAAGGCGGGCTCGGGCTTCTTGTCCACCAGCTTCACGCCCCCCTGGAAGCCCATGGCCCCCGCCTGATGGGCGGCGCAGCTGGAGGGACAGCCGGAGATCACGATTTTGGGCAGGGCCCCGTCGGGGACGCCGGACTTCCGGACGGCGTTCACAACCGTCTGGAGCACCCCCTGGCTGTCCCGGACCCCCTGCTGGCAGGTGGTGGCGCCGATGCAGGCCACGCTGTGCTCAAACTCGGTGGACGCGCTGTCCTCAGTGGCGGCAATCACCTGCTCCGCCTTATCGGAGTCCAGGTTAATGATATACAGCGTCTCATTGGGGGCGATGCGGATCTCAGCCCCGGGAATGTCTTTCAACAGCTCATAGAGCTGGCGGGGCTTCTCCACGGGCAGGATGCCCCCGATGGGGTGGTACTTCACGGCGAACATGCCGGGCTGCTTCTGGGGGATGGCCCGGGGGGATGAGGCCTCCTCCCCACCGTCCAGGCAGACCCAATTGGCGGGGGCCTCCAAACCGGTGAGCTCCAAACCGCCCTCCGCCTTCCGGGCGGCCACGTTTTTCAGGAAGGCATCCTTCAGGCCGTCAGGGCCCAGGGTGTCCTGCATATAGCGGGTGCGGGCCTTGGCCCGGTTCTCATAGTTGCCGTGGGCGCAGAAGGTGTCCACCATGGCCCGGACGTAGTACAGGACCTCCTTGGGGTTGACATGCTCCTCCACCAGCACGCCCATGGAGGGCCGGGCCGCCCCCAGTCCGCCGGCAATGCGCAGGGCGAAGGTGCCGTCCTCTTGGGCCAGGAAGCCCATGTCCCGGAAGGCGCTGTGGACGCTGTCGTCCACCCCGTTGCAGAAGGCGATTTTCAGCTTGCGGGGCATTTTGATGTCCCGGCAGATGGACAGAAGGTATTTTGTCACCGCTTCGGCGTAGGGGACCACATCGAAGGCTTCGCCGGGCTGGACCCCGGACAGGGGGCTGGCCATCACGTTCCGGGGGTTGTCGCCGCCGCCCCCCTTGGTGTAGATCTCACAGCCCACCGCCTCGGCCATGAGGGCGGGCACCTGATTGGCATTCAGGTCGTGGAGCTGGATGGTTTCGCAGGTGGTCAGCTTCATCCGGCCCACCCGCTCCCGCTCCACCACCTCGGTGAGGAATTTCAGCCGCTCCAGGGTCAGCCGCCCGCCGGGCAGGCGCAGGCGGAGCATGTGTTTGGAGGCGTCCCGCTG
>OFFF01001324.1_pt1 | contig 16062 bp, 8 predicted proteins | sample 1521301 | NCBI WGS metagenome assembly OFFF01 (sample SAMEA3504101, study PRJEB24116) | mouse gut metagenome | biome: mouse gut; feature: mouse-associated habitat; material: faeces | place: Denmark | collected 2011
TGTGACGCTGCCGGCGATTAACATTCATTCGTCGGGAACCTGGGGAGCGATTCTGGTGATAGTGGCGGCGCTGATGCTTTTGTCCGCCTTAAAACAGATTCAGGCGGACAGAAAGTCGCCAGTGGAGGGAATGAATACCTTTCACTTTGATTTCAAAGAAAGCACGCTTGTATTCAAATTGCTGGGAATTTTGCTGATTGTGCTGATTGGGGCATACGGCGTCGGCACCCTTTTATCCTCGCCCTTCTTTAACGCGGCGAAGTACCAGCGGCTTCTTACCATTGAGGAGAGAGAATTTACGGACGATATCAGACAGGTTGACTATAAGACTATTCCGCTGCTGGACAAGGATTCCGCCTCTCTTCTGGGAAACAGAAAGATGGGAAGCATGGTGGATATGGTTTCCCAGTTCGAGGTTTCCGGCGACTATTCCCAGATTAATTATCAGGGAAAGCCGGTGCGGGTGACGCCCCTTACCTATGCAAGCCCCATTAAATGGCTTACCAATCAGAAAAACGGTATACCTGCTTATATACTGATTGATATGACTACCCAGAACACGGAATGCGTAAAGCTTTCGGAGGGAATTCGCTACTCAAAAGGGGAATACTTTAACAGGAACCTGTACAGACATTTAAGGTTCCGTTTCCCTACTTATATCTTTGACGACCAGGTTTTCTTCGAGATAGACGAGGAGGGGACGCCTTACTGGGTGTGTCCTGTCAAGAAATTCAATATCGGCCTTTTCGGCGGGCAGACCATAGGCCGGGTGGTTTTGTGCAATGCCCAGACGGGAGAGTGCGTGGACTATGCGGTGGAGGATGTGCCCAACTGGATTGACAAGGTTTATTCCGCGGAGCTTCTGGTTAATCTGTACGATTACTCAGGGCTTTTAAAGCACGGTTACTGGAATTCCCTTCTGGGACAGAAGGACTGTCTGCAGTCCACCAACGGATACAATTATATTGCGTTAGAGGACGACGTGTGGGTGTATACCGGAATCACCAGCGTCAGCGGCGACCAGTCCAACGTGGGATTTGTCCTGATGAACCAGAGAACCATGGAAACCCGTTCCTACAAGGTGGAGGGCGCGATTGAGGACTCGGCCATGTCCTCGGCGGAAGGGCAGGTACAGAACCTTGGGTACCGCGCGACTTTCCCGCTGCTTTTGAACATCGCGGATGAGCCTACTTATTTTATGGCGCTTAAGGACGGTGCGGGGCTTGTGAAAAAATATGCGATGGTTAACGTGCAGAAATACCAGTGGGTGGCCATCGGGGATACGGTTCAGGAATGTGAAAAGAACTATACCCAGCTCCTTAGCACCAACGGCATCGTGGGCGATATCGTCATCACGGGAAAGAGCGTTACCGGAAAGATAGAAAGCATTTCTCCGGTGGTTCTTGAGGGAAATACCCATTATTATATCTGCCTGGAAAATCAGGAAGATATCTTTGACATCAATATGGCTGACCCGCAGTTGATAAAGATAGTAAAATATAAAGTGGGTGACAGCATTACGATTCAGTACGCGGAAGGCTACGGACTGAACGAGGTTATTGACTTTTTGCCATAATATAGGTAAAATCAGGAATTGAAGCGGTACAGAGGACAAAGGTCCGGTATGTGCGCGGCAAAGTTACCGACTTGCGGAAAGAAAACATGCGCAGAGCCTTGCGCAGAAATGAGGGAAAAATGGCAGTACCATATAATCACAGAGAAGTGGAGACAAAATGGCAGGGAATCTGGGACGAGGAAAAGGCGTTTCAGACCTCTGACGATTACTCCAAACCGAAATATTACGCACTGGTGGAATTTCCCTATCCTTCGGGACAGGGACTGCACGTAGGCCATCCACGGCCCTACACGGCGCTTGATATTGTGGCGAGAAAAAGAAGAATGCAGGGATATAATGTCCTTTATCCCATGGGATGGGACGCGTTCGGGCTCCCCACGGAAAATTACGCTATCAAAAACCATATTCATCCGAAAATTGTCACCAAAAACAACGTGGAGCATTTCAAAAACCAGCTCCACTCCCTTGGCTATTCCTTTGACTGGGAGAGAGAAGTAAACACCACTGACCCGGAATATTATAAATGGACGCAGTGGATTTTCTTAAAGCTTTTCCATGCCGGTCTGGCCTATAAAGCGGAAATGCCCATCAACTGGTGTACCTCCTGTAAGATAGGGCTTGCAAACGAGGAGGTTGTAAACGGCGTCTGCGAGCGCTGCGGTTCCGAGGTGGTCCGCAAGGTAAAGAGCCAGTGGATGCTGAAAATCACGGAATATGCGGACAAGCTTCTGGAAGGGCTTGACATGGTGGATTACGTGGAGCGGGTAAAGGTTTCCCAGAGAAACTGGATTGGGAAATCCACCGGCGCGGAGGTGGACTTTATCTTAAAGGATAAAGAGGACAAAATGACCGTCTACACCACAAGGCCGGATACCCTGTTCGGCGTTACCTACATGGTTATGAGCCCTGAGCATCCGTTTATTGATAAATACCGTTCGGATATTGAAAACTGGGACGAGGTGGTTTCCTATAGGGAAATGGCAGCCAGAAAGTCCGATTTTGAGCGGACAGAGCTGGCAAAGGACAAGACGGGCGTTATGCTGAAAGGTCTGTCTGCGGTAAACCCCGTAAACGGGAAAGAAATTCCGGTGTGGATTTCCGATTATGTTCTGATGTCCTACGGCACGGGAGCCATCATGGCGGTGCCGGCCCACGACGAGCGCGACTGGGAATTTGCAAAGAAATTTGGTATGCCCATTATCGAGGTGGTTGCCGGGAGTCCGGTAGACGTAAATGAAGCCGTGTTTACCGATGTGGAGACGGGAACACTGGTAAATTCCGATTTCTTAAACGGCCTTTCCGTAACGGACGCCAAGAAAAGGATTACGGATTTCCTGACGGAAAAGGGAATCGGCCATGCAAAGACCAACTTTAAGCTGCGAGACTGGGTATTTTCCAGACAGCGTTACTGGGGCGAGCCCATTCCCATTGTGAAATGCGAAAAATGCGGTTACGTGCCTGTCCCTGAAAGTGAGCTTCCTCTGGAGCTTCCCGAAGTGGAGAGCTATATGCCTACGGATACGGGGGAATCCCCTCTTGCCTCCATGACGGATTGGGTAAAAACCACCTGTCCAAACTGCGGCGGGCCGGCAGAGAGGGAAACGGACACCATGCCTCAGTGGGCAGGTTCTTCCTGGTATTTCCTGCGTTATATCGACCCTGAGAATAAAGAAGCGCTGGCAAGTAAGGAAGCCCTTGACTACTGGATGCCCGTGGACTGGTATAACGGCGGTATGGAGCATACCACACTGCACCTTCTTTATTCCAGATTCTGGCACAGATTTTTATACGATGAAAAAGTGGTTTCCTGTCCCGAGCCCTATGCAAAGAGAACTTCTCATGGCATGATTTTGGGCTCTAACGGAGAAAAGATGAGCAAATCCCGGGGGAACGTGGTGAACCCTGACGATATTGTGAGAGAATACGGCGCGGACACGCTCCGTACCTATGAAATGTTTATCGGCGCCTTTGAGCTTTCCGCCGCCTGGAGCGAGGACGGCGTGAAGGGCTGCCGCAGATTCCTTGAGAGGGTATGGAAACTGCAGGATATCCTCACACAGGAAGAGGGATATTCCAAAGATTTGGAAATTAAAATGCACCAGACCATCAAGAAGGTAAGCGGCGACTTTGAGAGCCTGAAATACAATACGGCCATTGCGGCCATGATGGCGCTTATCAATGAATTTTACCGGAAGAATGCGGTTACAAAGGGAGAGTTCAAGACCCTGCTTGTGCTGCTTAATCCTGTTGCGCCTCATATCACCGAGGAAATCTGGCAGAAAACGGGCTATGAGGGAAGGATTTACCAGAGCGCATGGCCGGAGTATGACGAGGCGAAAACCGTAGAAGCCACCATTGAAATTGCCGTGCAGATTAACGGAAAGACCAGAGCCACCCTTGATATTGCGAGGGAGGAAGAAAAGGACGCCGTGATTGCCAAGGCAAAAGAAGTGATTGCCGAAAAGCTGACCGGAAACATCGTGAAGGAAATTTATGTGCCGGGCAGAATTGTGAATATTGTTATGAAATAAAAAGCAGAGGGCGGCCGGATACCGTGAAAGTGTCCGTCCGCCCTTTTAAAACTCCCTGATAACCGCTTAATGCGTTTCATCTGCGGGAGCGCATTGCCATTACCTTTTCGATTTTTGCGATTTCGTCAGGCGAAGCGTGTTTCCGAAGTACCGCTACGACAGCGTCGATTTCCTTATCGGAGAAGGAAACCTTTTTTTCCTGTCCCCGTTTGGCAACCGCCATCAGAAAGGGAATCATCTGCTCCTTTTTTAGGTTACTGCTTTCAAAAACAAGGGCCTGAAGAAATTCCAGCTTATAAGGTTCAATATCTTTTAAGGATTCGTCCCGCATCCAATCATTCTGCATGTTGATTTCCTCCAAACATTTCATACATTTGTTTTTGCTCCGGTGTGAGCATGTTCATCAGCATGTTCATCATATCAAAGCCGCCTGCGCCGTCGTTTTCAGAATTGTCAGGGCCTTCATTATTGCCGGTGTTCATAAAGGCGGATGCATCCGGCATGAAATCTTTCATCATCTCCATAGCCTGCGACATTTCCCTGTACATATTCATTCCCTGACGGATATTCTGTATCTGCTCCAACTGTTTTTTCTCATTTTCCGTGCAGAAAGGAGCAAGTTCCGAACACATTTTGAAAATGTCCGCCGAATCCTCGTTCTGCGCACAGCCGAAAAGAGGATAGGGATGTTTCCTGAAATAATCGATAACATAATTCAGTTCCAGAAATTTTATATAGATAGCCAGAGACTTTTGCATTTGCCGGTTCATATAAGGCAGCATAACCTTTAACATCTGTATATGATTGGTGCAAAAGAGAGTATCAAATGCGATTACTTTGTTGTGCTCATTTGAATCCATAACTGCTCCTTCCCACCGGTTTTAATATTTTATGTTTATAAAGTTCCTGATATGCAGAAAAGTAGGCCCTTTTCGGAGCCTACCTTTCAGACATGATGAAAAGAATCAATTACTTAGATTAGCATCCGCATCCACAGCCGCTATTGCCATTGCCATTTCCGCAGCAGCACAGCAGGAGGATAATCCAGATGAGGCTGTCGCAGCATCCGTTATCGGAGTTGCCGCCGAAAAGACCGCCAAATCCGTTGCCGCCGCATCCGCCGCAGCAGGAAAGTAAAAGGATAATCCAGATGATGGAACTGCATCCACATCCGTTGTTCGCATTGCTGACACCGCATCCGCAGCCAGTAGCTGTTAAATCACTCATGTTATTGCCTCCAAAAATTTATTTTGTTTTATGGTTTATCATATGTGGGCGGCTTGTATGTGGTTCTGCGATTTTGAAAAATATTAAAAGTAACGATATCCCATTGAAAAATAATTATTCGTATGCTAAAATATGATTATCGAATTAAGCATATAATGAATTTGCGGTCTATGAGAGTCTTTCTCATCAAATATCGGGACGCAGTTCCCTGTCTGATTCAAAAATCTGTTTTGCCGGGAGAAAACCGGCTGGCATATGCTTATTTCCCATATCATTGTTGAAAAGTTTTCAACGAAAATTAAGAATGAGCAGGAAGATTTTTGGCAGCGCAGGGAACCTGAAAGCCATACCGTTTTCCTGTGGAAGGAGGCCGGATGGCAAAAAGCAAAGAAAAGAAAGATATTGTGGAAAAGGAATTTATGGCCTTTCCGGATATTGCGGCGGACGTGATAAACGTTTTGCTGTATAAAGGAAAAACGGTGGCGGAGGCAGGGAATCTGCAGGCAGGCCCTACGGAATTTATTTATCAGGGCAGTGAAAAGCTTCGGAACGAATATGAGGATTTATGTAAATATGTACTGACGGACGATGGGATAAATCTGATGTACCTGATAGCGAACCAGAGCAGGCCCGATGGGAAAATGCTCCTTCGGAAAGCCGGGTATACAGGAGGAGCCTACAGAGAGCAGTATGAAAAGAAAACGAAAGCCGCCTATCCTGTTATTGAGTTTGTGCTTTACTGGGGAAAAGCCAGATGGAAAGGGAGCCGTGACAGCCGGCAGCTATTCAGAAGAAGGAAAATTTTAGAGGAAACGTGGGAATACATTGACGAACTGAAACTGCATATATTTGAGATGAGGTATCTGCCGGAAGAAATCAGAAAGCTGTTCCAAAGCGATATGCGGATAGTGGCCGACTACTTAGCGGAAGGCGATAGCTACCGCTCCGACAGACCGGTAGTACATAAGGCGGCACTTATCAGAATGATAAAGGTGCTTTCAGGTGAAACGGATATAGATGGCGTGGAAGAATGGATGGATAAACAGGGTATCAGAGAGGAGGATGAAATCAGAGTGTGTGAATTATTTGAACAATATGTAAGGCAGGGAAGAGAAGAAGGAGAAAAGATAGGACAAAAACAGGGAAAGAGGATAGGTGAGGCAAGACGTCTGGTAATGGACGTTGAGAATGCGATGAAATTTTTTAAAGTGACTTTGGAGAAAGCATGCGAGGGATTAGGAACAACCATGGAAAAATATGAAGAAGCTAAAAGTCTGACGATATAAAGTCAGGCTTTTTTGCACAATTATCTGCGGCACTATAAACACGCAGAGGCCGCATAAAACATAATATGTATAAAACGTGGGAAAAATAACCAAACATTTTTTCCCCATATCTGGACAAAAGACTTGAATTAATTTCAAGATATAGTAAAATAAATGTATATGCAATGAAGGAGAAAAATGTCATGGCGACGACAGATAAGCTGACGGTTGCGGGAATCAGATTCCGCACCCGGGCGGATTATGAGGCGGCATTACGCGACCAGAAAAAGATTGAAGCCGTTAAAGCCAAAGTCGATTTTGACAATCCCAAACAGATATACAGGCTATATGCGGAACTCCAGGCCGGAAGTTATCGTTTTGAGACTCAGATAGGGAAAGACTTTGATGATGAGATATATGAAAAAGTAGAATACTTTAAAAGGCAGGGTGTTCCGCCAAACAACGCAGGCATTCCTTTACAGGAGAAGGCAAAAGGCGTGCACGGTGGCAGAGAGGGCCGTTCTGCTGAAAAAAGAAGCACGGCAAAGCAAAAGCCAGCAAAGCAGAAGCCGGCAAAAGAAAAAGCACCCGGAAAAGATAACGAAGGAAAGCGAAGAGCAAGCCGTGTCCGGCTGGAAGATTACGATAAGGAAATGCAGCAGGAGATTTTGGCGGTTCTGAAAAAGAAAGAACGGCTTCGAAAACTTCTGGTTGCGGCGGCATCTCTGATAGCCATCGGCTGTTTTACATATTTTGGCGTTTACTATTATTTCAGCGCAAGAACCAATGCGGAGTATACGGAACTCGCGGCGCTTAAAGGCAGCGATACGCTTGTGACAAATAAGAAAAAAAACGACTTTGCTCTGCATAAACAGACAATTAAGATGCCGGACGTGCTTGATGAGTATAAAACTTTATACGAAAAGAATAAAAAGCTAATCGGATGGCTTAAAATTGACGATACAATAATAGATTACCCTGTAATGCAGACTGGTGACAACGAATATTATCTTGACCATAATTTCAATCAGGAATATGATAAGAACGGAAGTCTTTTCCTGGATTATAATTGCAACATCTATCCGCGCTCCACGAATTTGATTATTTACGGACATCATATGAAGTCGGGGCAGATGTTTGGCCAGCTCCAGAAGTACGCGAAGGAGTCCTACGGGGAAAAGCATTCAATTATCCGGTTTGACAGCATTTATGAGGAAGCGGAATATCAGGTCATGTATGTGTTCCGCTCGCAGGTGTACAACGAAGATGAATTTGTTTTCAAGTATTATCAGTTCATCGATGCAAATTCAGAAGAGGAATTTAATTCTTATATGGAAGAGATGGCAGGCTTAAGCCTGTACGACACAGGCGTCACGGCAAGCTACGGAGACAGCCTGTTGACTCTCTCAACCTGCGATAATTCGCAGACAGACGGAAGATTCGTAGTAGTGGCAAAGAGAATTAAGTAACTTAAAAGGAGTGTTATAAATGGCAAAGAGTGCAGCGGCCAAAAGCGCCGCAAAAAAGAAAAATAGAAAGCTGAAAAGACAGATACGTAAGACGGTGGGAGCGCTGCTTATGGTATCTGCTATTGCTGTGGCGGCGGTGCCGGTGCCGGATATCAGTGCGAATCCGGCAGATAATACTGTAATTAAAGTGGCTGTTACGGATTCCAGAGAGGCAACTAATGATTTTAATGGGGCAACAGCCGGATATGAAAGCGAGATACCGCTCGCAACAAGTACCACACCCATTTATACTTCGGGAGAAGGTATGTACCAGTTTGCATATATTGATGAGGTGGCTGTTATTTTACAATATAACGGCGGATATCTGGAAGGGAACAGTGTAGTAATTCCTGATACGATTGAAGGGTACAAAAAATATACCGACAATACAACACGTAATGATTTTTGCCTGGTAACAAAAGACGGTTCATTCTTAGCGTACAGGACGCAGGAACAGAAGATAGACGCTAACCAGCAACGCGTGTATACTGTTCCTACCATTATAGACCAAAGCACAGGTGAGCAATTAGTAGTTGTACAAAATCAGTTGGTTCTGGACCCAAATGGAAGCGGTGACTTTGTATATAGGGAAACAGTGACAGTCCCCAATCCTGACCCCAGCGGAAGCCCGTCAACTGAGTATAAATATCATAAAGTGTCGCCGGTTATGGAGTGGAAATATAATCCCTGCTATTATGCGGACAGAGACAAAGAGGGCGGTTGGGGAACACTTAAGGATGCGCAATTATACTGGGAAAACAGAAGCGTAACTCCTTTTGAGTATCAGCCGGCAGGCGGAACTGATAGTAAACAGAGGATAAACGCTGATGTCGCATATTTAGGTGTACAGACGGTTGAGAAAGACCCGGCCACTGGCAGTTGGGAATTGGGAGATTATATAACTGACCCGGCTGACGGCGTTTTTGCCGGAGAATCCAATATCGTTTCCGTTCAAATGAGTGAAAATATAAGAGGGATAGGAGACTATGCGTTCTATAATTGCCGAAATCTGGAAAAGGTAATTTTAAATAACGGACTTCAAAGTATAGGCAATGGTGTTTTTGCGGGCTGTATAAATATAGTAGAATGTAATATTGATGTTACAGCCAGAATAAGAGTAATAGGTAAAGATGCGTTTTACGGTTGTGCGGCATTGAAGAGTTTTACTGTGCCTGTTGCGATTGAGGCGTTAGGGGACAGTTGCTTTGAAGGCTGTACAGGATTGGAATCTATTGATTTCAGCGGCGGCGGAAAGAATCTTGCTTTGGAGAAGTTGGGATATCATCTTTTCCAGGGGTGCAGTTCATTAGGCGCAGTTGAATTCCCGTCCACTTACAGGGAAAATGATATTGATATAGATATGTTTAAGGGGTGTAGCAGTCTGCAGAAGGTGGTGATTCAAAATGAATATACCACGGTAGGCGAATTCCATAACGGAACTTCTCCCTATCCAACTTGCTCTTATACATGGGAAGAATTTCTTGAAGATGTGCCGGATTCTTTCTATTTTGAAGGACCCGACCCGTCGGCAATCCATGAGTCGGCCAATGAGAATTCTGCAGCCTTCAAGTATTTGGGACAGGATTTGTATGAAAAAGTCATGTTTGAGGATGAACCTTCACATGATAATCATACAGACCCAGACAAACCGACGGCCAAAATCACTTATCAGGTAAACAGCACAGGAGAACTGGTTAAATTTGAAATTGAGGACGGATGTAAGCCTGATAATGTGACAATTCCTGAAACGATTGGCGCATACGGAATCACTGCCATTAAGGCCGGAAGTTTTAATGGTAACTGTGATTTGAGCAGGGTGACAATTCCGGCTTCGGTGACATCTATTGGTGATAATGCATTTAGAGGATGTCATCGGCTTTCGACGGTTATATTTACTGATGCGACAACAATGACGTCTATTGGAACGGATGCCTTTAAAACGCAGGAGGGAGTAAGCTGTACTGATGCTTTGTATGACAGAGATGACCCAACGGGTCCTGAAAAACCAAAGCTCTACTTTGTAGGTGCGATGATGGATGATGCCGGTCAGGATACAGTACCGTTTATGTATGCAATGAACGGTTCAAGCAATATTAACAATGAACGGCAGGAAAAAATCTGGATTATATGTCATAGCGGCTGGCCGACGAACTTGGAGGTTCAGTATAATCGCGTAACGGATGATGAACCGGGAGAATCACAGTTGGTAGGTTATCCGCGTTATGAGATGTTAGAAAATTATGTTACGGAGTGGGTAGAGAGCCTCCCTTATGTGACTGACAAGAACAAAGATGAATACATAGCTATGGTTCAGAATGCCACATCAGGGAATAATCCTACAGAGATGGAAATGGCCGTTGTCAGGGCAGCGTTAAACGTAGCGATTCCTAACAGTGTTAACAGTATTAAACCTGGATTGTTTTCAGGATATTCATATTATTATGATAAGGATGATACAAACCATTTATATCCGCTAAAAGCAAGAGTGGATACTGAAGGGAAGTTATATAAAGATGAGAATGGGGACGGAACAAGCTGGGTACAGATTACTGTTAATGATAAAAACGAGCTGATTAGCGGTAATGGTGATGGCACTCCTTATCCTGGTGATGCTACTAAACAGATTAATACAGATGAAAAGATTCAGTCGGTTACCATTAATGGTGTTGATACAATAGAACCATATACTTTTGCAGAATGTCCGGAGTTATTGTCAGCGGACATTAATGGAAGTAAAATGCTTGGAGATTATGCTTTTGACAACTGTGAGAAATTGGCTTCTGCTAAAATCGGTGCCAATTTGCAGGATACAGGGAAGCGCCCTTTCAGAGGATGCGGAACATTGACACAGATAAACTGTGAAGAATCTCCAGTTTTCAGTTTTGACAGAAGCATTTTATACCGTTCAACCAGTAACGGCAAGGAAGTTGTAGAGTGTCTGGAAAACAGAGGTTTGACAAGCAGTGGAACACCTTATAATATAACAGCCGATGAACTTTCAGGCGTGACATCTTTGAAACCGGAAGCCTTTGCGGAGTGTAAGAAGATAGAATCAATAGATATGTCTAATACAACGGTGAACATAATTCCGGAAGGCTGCTTTAAGGAAATGGAATTGAGAAGCATTATTTTTCCTAATACTATAGGAAAAATAGAAAAAGATGCATTTGTGGATAATAATGTTAATCGTTTTACGGTAGATTTTAAAAATAGTAATCCGCCTGTAATTGCAGAAGATGCTTTTAAACCGTTAGAACCTGATTCACAGGAAGTTGTTTTTGTCTGCAAGGATGCTTCTGATTCTAATCCTAATATATATGGAAACGACCAAAGATATCCTTATATCATTACGACTGAGGAAGGATGGAGTGCAGAGTTTACAGTAACCTTTGTAAACCTTCCCGACTGGCCGTCCAAAACCAATCCCGAGTATATTACTTCGCAGACGGTGAAAGCCGGAAGTGATGCCGTACCGCCGACAGGAGAATTTAAATGTAAAGATGAAGCTTATACATTTTCCGGTTGGTCAGATTATACGAATATACAGGGCGACAGAACAGTTGAAACGATATATGATACTCCGAAATATACCGTAATTTTCCAGGATGGTATTACTGGTGAGCAAATTGGGGAAGCGCAAAAGGTTACGCGTGGATGGGCTGCTACACCGCCGGCTGATGATTTGATTCCACAGCATGAAGGATATATGTTTGTTGGCTGGGAACCAGCGCTGACAAGCATTTTGAAAGATACTACCTGCATAGCCAAATATGTGCAGAATGATGGAAATATGCACACAGTGACATATTGTGCTTATGATGGAACAGTGCTTACTTCCTATAAGGTTGCCCATGAAGAGAATGCACCCAATATACAGGGGCCTGTCAGAGACGGGTACACATTCACAGGCTGGATGCCTGCGGCCTACCTCACCAAGGTGACGGAGGACAGAACAGTAGTGGCAACCTATCAGCAGGGAGGAGGCGGCAACGCAGGCCCGAACCCCAGTGGCGGCAACGGAAATAATCCGAATCCCAGCGGCGGAAACGGCAATAATGGCAATAACAACAACGCCAACAGCAGTTCATCACCTAAGAATAGCGCGGCACCCACAGCAACCCCTGCCGATGGTAAGGATGTTCCCAAGTACACCGTAACCGTATCAGGCGGAAGCGGGACCGGAAGTTATCCTGCGGGAGCAGTTGTGGCAATCAACGCCTATGCCATGGGCGTAGGCCAGGTATTTGACAAGTGGACCTCATCCACGGCCGGAGTCGGTTTTGCGGATGCCACGGCAACTTCCGCAACCTTTACCATGCCGGCAGCGAATGTGGCGATTACGGCTACCTATAAGACAGGCGGAGCCGGAAACGCGGCCACGAACTCAAGCGGCGGTTCAGGCGGAGGAGGCGGTTCTTCTACAGGAACCGTGAATAACGGAAGTACGGTAGAAGTGTCCAAACCGGGCATTTCCAATACAAATGTGGCCGGAGCAACAGTGAGCGGCGCAACAGACAACTTTGTTGTGAAGGTTTCCGAAGACCAGGCGGCGACTGATGCGGCAACTTCCGCTTTGCAGGCAAGATTTGGAGATTTAAGCAGAATTAAGTACTTCCCTATGGATATCAGCTTATATGATTCTACGGGTAGAACGAAGATTGCGGATACATCGGGAATTTCCGTTAATCTGACATTGCCTTTGCCGGATGAATTAATCCAGTATGCGGGCAATAACAAGATGGCGGCGATTTCGGGTGGAGCGTTGGAAGACTTGAATGCCAGATTTACCACGGTAGGCGGCGTGCCCTGTATTAACTTTACGGCTACACATTTCTCGCCTTATGTAATATACGTGGATACTGCAAATCTGACGGAAGCGACCATAGACTCAACGCCAAAGACCGGCGACCCGATTCATCCCAAGTGGTTCCTGGCGATAGGAATGGCATGTATTTCATTAGTGCTCTTCTTTAAGCGTGACAAAGTTGTAGTGAAAACTAAGGCAGCATAGGTCTGAGAGCATAGCTGTAGCGGCTATGCTCTTGGCATAGGAGTTCCTATGAACAGAAAGATTGCAAAATCCCTGAGTGCGCTGCTACTGCTTACGGCAATAGCAGTCACCCAGGTACCTGTATCAGATGTGGAAGCGGTTGCAATTGCATCTGATTTTGAGATGGATGGAAATAAGTTAGTCAGGTATACAGGCACGGATGAAAACGTGTCTGTTCCTGTTGGAGTAAAAAGCATCGGCGAAGAGGCTTTTGCCGGAAATGATAATATCATTAAAGTAGAGATTGGAAATCAGGTGGAATCCGTTGGTTACCGGGCTTTTGCGGAATGTGATAATCTGCGCACGATAACGGTAGGAGATGAGGTTGAGGAAATTGAAACCGCCGCTTTCAGCAATGACAGAGAACTGATAAATGTTTCCCTTGGCGCAAATGTAAAAAGGCTGGGAAGCGGCGTATTTGCGGGGAGCAGTCAGTTAGGGAGTCTGACGGTTTCGGAAGACAATAAATTTCTGCGCTATTCCAACGGTATTTTATATAACAGTGATGAAACAAAGGTGTATGCTCTGATGCCGGCCTGTGAAAAGGAAGCGTATACGCTTCCAAGTACAGTAACGGAAATCATGGGGTATGCGTTCTGGGGGAATCCTTATCTGGAGAAGGTGAGTCTGGGAAGCGGTCTGTATGAGGTCCCGGCTTATGCTTTTTCCAACTGCCAGAACTTAAAGGAAGTGGAAATTCCTCTGACGGTGCGGGGAATCGGAGCGAAAGCTTTCGAGGATTGTGTAAATCTGGCAAAGGTGAAACTGCCTGATTCTATGGGACAGATTAGCGACAGTGCTTTTGACGGCTGCCCTAATGTGGAGTTTGAGGCTACGCCGGGAACCTATGGAGCGGAGTATGCCGCCGCACGTAAAACCTCTGAGGTGGAAGAGGTTGAGTACGAGGATGTACAGGACTCGCAGGTAATTGACGGAGAAAGCGTGACGGTGCAGCAGCCGGAAGAAGCGGAGAATCAGGAACCTGCCGGGACGCCGACGCCAGCTCCGGATACCGAAGGCGAGGGAGGAACGCAGCCGGAAGAAATACCGGAAGTTGACCCGTCGCCTACACCGGAACTGAAATCCATTACGGAAACGATAACAAATAAAACTCTGCTCGGACAGTCCAGTATTGTTTCGGGCCGGGCCGTGATTTTTATTGATAACAGATATCCCGTTGTCCTTGGAGGGAACGGAAATTCCGGGCGGATAGACTTAGGGACCATGGAAAACGCGGCTGGTGAGCCGGCGGTGGCTTCCGTTGACGCGGCCGGAGAAAGAATTGAAAATCTTCTTGTCGATAACGCGCAGAAAGGAAAAGATTTTCCTAAATACACGATTGTAAATAATAACAAAATAGCGTCTCAGGCATTTTATAAGGACGGTAATCTTACATCATATGAAATAGAAGATGGGATAACGGAAATCGGAGAGTTTGCTTTTTCCCGCTCCGCGCTTACCTCTGTCGTGATTCCGGAAGGCGTTACACAAATCGGATACGGCGCTTTTTATCATTGCGACAGCTTAAGCGACGTGACGATTCCGGCTTCCGTGACGGAGATTGCGCCTTATGCTTTTGACAAGACTCCATGGCTTGAGAGTCTGCAGGAAGGCGAAGATTTTAAGGTTGTCGGCGACGGGATATTGATAGGCTATACCGGAAGCAACAGTGTAGTTAATATTCCTGACAATGTGAAACAGATTGGCGCCGGCGTATTTAAGGAACATTCCGGAATTACGGCGGTGAATATTCCCGATTCCGTGGAAGTGATTAATGAGGAAGCCTTTATGAACTGCCGGAACTTAAAGACGGTCAACGGCGGGAAGCAGCTTAAGGCTGTTAAGGACAGGGCTTTTATGAACTGTCCGCTGTCAGGCGTTACCATTCCGGCTTCTGTTAAGGAAGTGGGGCTTGGCGCTTACGCGCTTTCAAACGGAACGGATACGGTGGTGTTTATGGGAACGGAGCTTCCTGTGCTTACCACCTGCCAGGGAGCAAAACGGCTTGCCAACAAAGAATATCGTACTTATGCGTTTCATAATATCAGAAGTGCGATTGTTCCTGACGGTGTAAACGACCTCAGCGGGACAATACTTGAAACAGGAACTTATGGGTTCAATGGTGTGGTTACTACCGAATCCGGCAGTCAGCTTGCGGATAACCGCTCCGGTGTAACCATGGAGCAGGGAAGCGGCGTACTGCTTTCAATCCAGAGCGAAGTGCTTCCTGAGGGTGAAAAGGAAGAGGCTTTCATTTCAGGCGAGGACGGTACTTACGTTCTGCGCATTCAGGATTCCAAAGAAGCGGCGGAGAAGATTTCGGCAGCTTATGGTGAAATCTATGGCGGAAGAAGTCCGGTGGGACTTTCCGCATATGATATTTCTCTTTATGATGCATCCGGTACGGTTCCGATTACCAGACTTGGCAAACAGAGTATTACGGTACAGGTAAGAATGCCGGCGGGGATGCCCGAGGATGGACTTCATGTGGTTACCCTAGACCAGGACGGACAGCTTGAAGCGGTTACGCACAGAGTGGTACAGATGGATGACGGTAAGTATATTCAGTTTACTACCAATCATTTTTCACCTTATGGCATTTATCGTTATTCCAGTTTGAATGCTCAGGCAGTTGTGACAAATGGAAGCGCGGTAATAACGGATTTGTCGGGCAATAAGGATAATACGCCGGATACCGGCGACTATAGCCTCCATCCCAAGTGGTTTCTTGCGGCGGGCCTTCTGGCAGGAGCGGTTGCTTTGTTCTTCTACAAAGGAAAGCCCAGGAAGAGAGCTGGGGGAGTGAAACAGTAAAACAGAAAGGTGTAAAGTCTGATTGGTGAGTTCCGAATGCTGTATGAACTGGTAAAAGATGGCGCAATCACTTTAGAATATGCAGCTTCCA
>OFFF01001330.1_pt1 | contig 16033 bp, 13 predicted proteins | sample 1521301 | NCBI WGS metagenome assembly OFFF01 (sample SAMEA3504101, study PRJEB24116) | mouse gut metagenome | biome: mouse gut; feature: mouse-associated habitat; material: faeces | place: Denmark | collected 2011
CTCCGTTTTTATGCGTCATATTGCGGATCGATCTCCTTCAGCTCCTGGAATGTGTCGATCTCCACGATGTCTCCTCTGCGGCACTGCCGCACTTCCACTGCATAGCGCTCCTTTCGCTTCTCCAGCGGGACCTGCTCCCAGTAGAGCTCTTTTCCTCCCAGCGCGGCATAGACCTCCGGAATATCCCGGGCAAGCTTTCGGCCATCTGTTTCATTCCAGAAGGAAACGCCAACCATCTGCCAGCAGTTTTCTCCCCCCAGTTTTTCCTTTACAATTACACCGTCTCGGACCTCAAAGCACCAGTCCTCTGTGTGCTCTGTGGATATGGCAAGAAAATTGGATGTATACTGGTATTTCTCAATAATCCGCGGCGTATATATCAGCAGATCCGCCTCAAACACGTACGCGTTCTCCAGCAAATTCCGCGCCGCCAATGCGGAGGAGATGTTATTGGCCTGGTCATACAGAGGATTTTCCAGAAATTTTATCATTGGATATTGATACAGCAGCTGGTCAAACTGCTCCGCCAGATAGCCGCGGACAATATAGATTTCCTCAATGCCAATATCCAGGCACGCGTCTATCAGCCGATCGATTAGTCTCTTGCCGTGGACACGGACCAAAGGTTTCGGGGTATTCAAGGTTACCGGCATCATCCTGCGCCCAAATCCTGCCGCAAGAAACACTGCTCTTCTGACTCGATAGGGCTCCAGGGCTTCCAAGCCGGCTGGTGTGATATGTCCACTAGCCAGAAAACCGGCATCCCGCAATTCTTCCATATCTCTGTCAACAATACCAGTTTTTTTGCTTTTCAATAAGCTGAGAGCCGGGTCCGCAAATGCGCTTAAAATATGAAATTGCTTTCTCGTCAACTCCATCTTTTATGCTCCTTACGCAGGATCTTCCCGCCCGCAGAGAGAGGTACTTCTATCCTCGTTTTAGGTCTCATTCCGGAATTAAACAAGCCTTTCATCATCATAAAAATCATTTTTATAAGGAAACCCAAATTATATTCTGGAAACCATAGCGTTCCAAAACAGGCATCACATCTTTCTCATGTTTTTTGTCCATGGCAGCAACAATCAAGGCGTCGTCCATACCTTTAAAATCTTGAATGCTTTTTATTTGTTTTCCTCGGAAAATTTCTCTGTCCGCTTTTCTCGCTGTTACTGCAACTTGATAATCCACAATTGAATAATATTCTAATACTTTAGCGACCTCCATCGCAGTATATCCTGCGCCGTATAAAATAACAGCAGATGCCCGTCTTATGCGCTCCATCTGTGCAGTTGTAAGAGAATTCAAGTGCAACGGTTCATTTTTAATAAATCGCTTATAAAAATTACCGTCCGCTGGATGTCCCTCAAGGTAGCTCTCCTTCGATTTTTCCCCCATAAACATCCTGTGGAGTTGATATATCTCCTGTAATCTTAAGTCGAAGTATACCGATATCTGCTGATTGACTTCATCCGTCAATTCCAGGCTTCGCCATCTGTTTATTTCCGTGCAGAATAATACAATCATGCTTTCTAAATATCTCTTCTTCAACGGAGATGTTACGGCAGATCCATACCGGTATCGCCTTAAATACCATAGATTTGGGACACACATTGCTCTTTTAGCTGTAACATAATAGGAAAACATACTGTCATCCGCATAGCGAAGGCCCTCTTCATCATATAAATCATTTTCTAAAAAGAAGCTTCTTTTATAGCAATAAAGCACTCGATTACTCGAGGCTCTGTCGCCATTCCTTATGAGTGCCGCAAATAATTCTGGTCCTGTGTAAAGGCCATCATATTTATGCTTTCGCACATACTCATTTTCTGAACCAAACTGACGCATACATTCGTCATCAAAAAAGCACTTCCCCGAAAATCCAAGCAAATCTAAATTGTTTTGTTTGGCACAGTGATACATCTGCTGGAGCGCGTCCTCCACCAACAGATCATCCCCGTCTATGTTGTACAAATATTCTCCCTTCGCATGTCGATATCCCTCATTTCTTGCAGATGCAAGCCCTTTATTGCTGGAATGCCGTATAACTTTTATCCGGCCATCGCGCTCTTTATACCCTTCCAAAATGGCCGCCGTTCCATCAGTTGACGCATCATCCACGCAGATTACCTCAAAGCTTACCCCACACTGGTTTAGTATGCTGTCTAAACAGCTTCGCATATATTTTTCAAGGTTATACGCTGTTACGATAACAGAAATATCTATCATGTCTATAAGCCGCCTTTTATTTCACTTAATCATATACAGTCACAGCACATTTCACCTGCATCAGCAGTGCCTTTTTTCTCTCGCTATCTTCTATTTGGCTATCGCTGGCAGTTTCGTACAATTCCACAGCGCCATCAGCATATACTACCAATTTCCAGCCATCCTGGAACAGGAATGCTTCAAATGCGCCCAGTCCTCGTTCATATCCCAATTTTCTATATAAGTATTTAAAATCTTCGTTATAAATTGCGGAGCGGAGCACTTTTATATAATCATATGTTTGGATATTGGGATGTTCCCGCCGCAGCAGGCTGACAACAATCCCGTTTAGATCCATTAGGGAACAAATCCGGCTGCTCTGCCCCACGCCCATCTCTTTAGAGCGGACAGCAAGGGGGATTTGAATCAGTTCCTCCCCAAATGTGAGCTGCGGATATGAAACGTCCTCCAACCGATCCTGCGGGCGCAGGACACAGTTTCCGTGATCGGCAAACAGGACCAGCGGACATCGCAGGCGCTCTAAAAACGGGGGCAGCAGGTCGTCCAAATACTGTATGGCATCCCGTTTCTGAGCTTCATAATCTGTTCGCAGTTTTCCGCCGCTGCGCTCCAGGAAATCGAAAAAAATGCTGGTCCCGTCTGCTACCAGATTGTTCTCTGTATAGGGATTTGGATAGGAAAAATGGCTCTCGTATAAAATATGGACATAGAACAGACCGTTTTCCTCATCTGCCGCGTCCAAAAGAAAGTACCACAGCTTCTCCGCCGCTGTTCTGGACTGCGCCTGCACCTGGATATGCCCGCTTTCTACGTAAGGGCATCCGTCCGTGTAAAAATGAATATGCCGTCCCTGCCGGATTGCTTCGTTTACAAACCGGCAGTTCTCCTCCTGTACGGTGCTCTTTTCATAATACTTTGTCCGCAAGTCAAAGTTTTCGCTGTAAACAGGAAGCAGGCTTTCAAACGTGGAGGTGGAGACAGAATACGCGTTGTTGAAAAAGAAGGTATTTTGATCAATATAGCGCTTAAGCTTCCGCATCTCTCCGGCAAATAGATCCCGCCGCCGGAGGCCGTCTATGCAAAGCATCAGCACATTTTTCTCAGAAACCGCCGAGGCGGTTTGCAGCTCCAAACAATATATCCGCTCCAGAGATTCCAACAGCTTCTGGATGCATCCGCCTCTATCTATTTCCATGAGCTTTTTCGCACAGGTTATGGCGGACAGAAAATCTTTGATCGCAATCAGCTCTCTTAAAAGCTCCCAATACAGCCGTATTTTCGCCTCCGCCGCCATACAATCACGCAATTTCCTTCGAAGCCCGTTAATATGGCTGTAGCGTGTGTAAGGGTGGTTTTTTGCGTAATATTCGCAGTCCAAAGCGATGCCGTGATTACGCAATGTCTCGTAAATATCCAAATAGCGGATATGCGGAAATTTTGATCTGATGGTTTCTGCAATCTCTCCCCTATACCGGAAGCTGGAAATGATAATTCCGTCAATCTGCTTGTCTTCTATCTCATCGCTGTGGATCATTGTGAAGCCGCCAGCATCCGTTTTGGCGCGGAATTCGTCGATGATGAACCGAACCGGCTTCATCTCAAAGATATAATCCGCCATCAGCATACGGGTATGGCCCCCATACGCCCAAATCGCCGGACAGCGGCAGCTCTTCACAAAGTCAGACAACGCCTGCTTGATGATATGGTTGATTCTCTGCTCCGCCTGCTCTGGCTCAACCCCGGCGAGACTCCGCAGTTCCGCATAAGCACCTTCCATTTCTTTTCGCATAGTATCCCCTTATATAGCAAGGTCAGGCTTCTTCCAAAGAATTTTTTCCGCCGGAATTCCCTGCTTCAGCAGCGCCCGTTTAATCTCTCCGGCGGATCCCTCATAGAACACAGCAATCACAACTGCGTCGTAGGGATACCTGGCGATCTCCGCTGGACTGATAACATTCATATATGCAAGATGATAGTTTTCATAGCGGGTATCTGTAACCGCTATGAGCTCACAGCGCATATCTCTCCGCAGTTGGGTGTAATAGTCCTGCCCGACTTCCCCCGCACCATACAAAATAATCTTCTTTCCAATCAGTTCTTGAATATCCGGATATTTGTAAAGCTGACAGGCGGTGTTTCCCAGGTGCTTTATACACGCTGTTATGGAGTACAGATAAAATGTCTCCAGGTCATTGGATAATTCGCCTAAAAGCCCATGGCGGTGAAACAAATCGCAGAGCGCATCATACAGAACCTTTTCACGCAGGATGTTTTTTACGCTTTTTCGGTTGCAGACGGAATCAGCCCGTATAACATAATGATAGTATGCTTTGTCCCAAATATAAAAGCACTTGCACTTTAGAATACAACTACAAAGACATAACAGATCTTCACCGTAAGAAATTGTGTTTGGTACCTCAGAGTAAGCTTCTTTAATTAACTCGCAGGAATAAAGCTTTGACCAATTGCTTGGAGCAATTCTAAAATTACTGATTGGGTCTAGCACATAATCCCGTAAACATCCAAGTCTATTCTCAGAAGCTTCAAATGCCGCATTTCTTCCAGTTCCATAAATCCCGGCTTTCTCATCAACATAATATCCCGAATGAACAAAATCAGCTTGTTCCCTAAGCATAACTTCCAGAAGTTCTTTATACATTTCTGGCTCCAGATAATCATCACCATCTACAAATCCTATATACTTTCCCTTCGCGCACTCCAGTCCCGTTTTTCGCGCAGGTACAACTCCTTTGTTTTCCTGGTGAATAACATGAATTCGCCGGTCATGCGCTGCGTATCGTTCACAGATTGCACCAGAACTGTCCGTGGAACCGTCATCTACCAAAATAATCTCCAGGTTTCGATAGGTCTGCCGGCAAATGCTCTCAATGCAGCGTTCTAAATAATCCTCTACGTTATAGATTGGGACAATCACGCTGATTTTCTGCTCTGTCACTCACTACACCTCTTTTTCGAATCATGGTTTGTTCATGATTCCTCGAAAATACGCTGCACCAGCCGAGACTGACCTTACTCCACATGATGGAGCCCATATACCGGGAGAATATTTTTGAAGCCGCATGTCTGTAAGATTGGATACACTTCTCTTTTGGCATCAGAGCTATAGAGCGCCATCAAGCAGACGCTGTTTGCGTCAATCCTACCTAAATCGTTTATGCTTATTATCTGTATACCTTCTAAATGCGTCCGTTCTCTCCGGTTTCTCGTTACCAATACTGCATCAATTTTTATATCCTTTTTTTGTAAACGAGCTATTGTCTCCAGACCGAGCTCCCCCGCGCCAAAGACATAAACAGCGGAAGCCTGTCTCAAATACTCAAAATCTTCCTCCAAAAATTCAAAGCCAAGCCATTCATAGCGATTCTTCTGAGAAGCACTCCAGTCCTCCGAAAACTCCCGCATCACTATGTCGCAATGCGCACAAAGGGGAATTGCCTTCGCCAGTTTCCGCATAAGCTCCTCTCCATCCCTAACTTTATAGATATCCACACCGTTGCGCGCGGAGATAGGGAGGTTCACATGGAAATACTTTTTTAGATCGCCAATGCTCGCAGCTTGACTACATTTTCCCATGAGCCAAAGTAATGCACCGATTTGCTGGTTCGCAGTGGGCAAAATTATGCTCCGGGCTGTTTAGCGGCTCTAAACTGGTTAAAAATTTGAACATCTTTTTTTGATGTGCTTTGTCCCTGTTTGAATCGTGCGCCAAATACAAAACGCCCTCACTTTCCGCAAGACTTTGACAAGCATCGTAGTCAAATGAAAGCGGATATTCCGTGGGAGTCAGTTTAATTTGGCATGTCTTGCAGGTCTCCCAAAAGCTTTTACTCATAGAGGGAAGCAGGATCCCGTTTGTAATAATTAGAATATCTCCCATTGGGAAATATTCCCGCGTCATTTGTAAAATTGCATTTATTTCAGGGTGCAGCAGCGGCTCTCCGCCTTGTAAAATAATCCTTTTTGCTTCTCCCTGAAACAGCTCCGATAATCTTGAGAGATCCGCGCGGTACTCATCTAAATCTAAGAATTCTTTCTCAGCAAGCGGCGAAAAATTACCGCAATACTTACATTTCATATTACAGTGCCGTGTTAAGTCCACCTGAAATTGCAGAGAAGTGCGCGGTTGAAATTTTAAAAACATATTCTCAAGCTCGCGGAGTTGGTTCCTTAATTCTTTTTCCATAAGAATCTATACCTCAAATTTCTAAGACCCTATCTTAAATAAATTATTTTCAAAGTTGCAGAATTTTCCTCTACAGCTGTCATCTACGCATTATAAAGCTCTTCCAACACTTTTGCTTGGCGTTTAATATCATAGCCCGCTGCCCGAACAGCCTCGACACCCTCTTGACGATTAGAACACGGTTGTGACGCTTCCTCCAATGTAGTGAGCCATGTGGGAATATTAAGCGGAATATAGCGGACATCTTTCGTAAACGCCATCTCCTTGGAAACCTGGTCGGACGCAACACACGGCAGTCCAGCTGCCACTGCTTCTATCAGAGAAATTGGACTTCCTTCAAATCTAGAGGGCAGCAGGAATACATCCATTGCCTGCAAGTAACTTTCCACATCTGTTTTCCAGCCAAGGAGCAGAACATCCCTTTCCAGGCCCTTGCTGCATATTTCTTCTGTTAATTTGTTCCGCAGAGCTCCGTCTCCAATGATCAACAGCTTAGCCTGGGGAGTCTTCCTGTGAAACTGTTCGAACAGGTCGATTAGAAATATCTGGTTCTTTGAATACGATAGACGCCCAACTGTGCCCAGAATCAGGTTATCTTCCACCCCCAGTTTTTGTCTGATATGCCTCCGCTTCTGCGGATCAAATTGGAACTTGTCAATTTCAATGGCATTTTTCATAATTCGGATCCTGTCCCTGGGAATTTGTGGACCGAACAACCAATCCGCCGCAATCTGGGAGCATGCCCAAAAATCCGTAGCCAGATCCGGCCGAAAGGCCTTCTTGATCTCTTCATGGCGGCGGTGGAGATCTGTGCGCTTTATTTCATCCGGCTCATCAATAAAAGAAGAGTGCGCATGAACAATCACCTTCTGGATACCTGCCTCTTTTGCAAGATCCTCCAATAAGAACCCCGTCCAAAAGCAGTTATTCAGATGAAGTATATCGTAACCTCTGGAAAATATCTCCTGCATCCGCAGAACAAACAGATTTCTGTCCTGTTCTGCTGTCTTCTGCAAATGGAACACTTTATAATCGAGGTCACAGTATGCTTTCGCATTTTCCAGCACGCAATTTTGTGTCAAAAAGTCAAAGTGAAATTTTTCCCGATCCATATATCTATAGTGGTTGAATACATACGATTCAATCCCGCCAAGCTTTGGGGACACCAGTTGAAGAACTTTCATCTGCTTCACTACATTTGCTCCTTCCGGCGAACATCTATATCTATAATAATTCCGAGATTTCCGTCACACGGTTAAAAAACATATCGTCATCCTTTATGGACAAAAACTCTTTATCCCGAACTTCTATCATAGAAATCAGCGAAAAAATACATGCTTCTAAGGGTCGTTCGCCTCTGTTTTCCCAGGCTGGATCCAACTTCCGATATGTTTGAAAATAATCTGAAATACCATCTTGAACACTCTTGGCACTCTGAAGTTCTCTCTCTGTTCGCTCCTCTCTCGCAAAAACCGCCGCGCCGGCTTCATCAAATCCAACCACGGATGGCTGCGGGGACATCAGCACCGGCTCCAGCGCAAGGTAGCTTTGCGCAATCGAATCCTCCTCCGGCGCGTAGAAGGCTTGGACATCCAAGCCCAGTTTTTCCATATACTTCTCATCCTGCTGCCAGAAATAGAATCCCCGCAGGTGCCGATCCGTCAGCCGCTGAATATACGCCTGGACCGTGCCTCTGGCCACAAAATCGAAGAAGGCGATATCCCCTTCCTCCAGTTGTAAGGTACTCAGGTATTTTTGATAATTTTTTCGATTCACCGCCGCTGCTTGAAAAATCTCTTCCCTGTAGTCAAGCAGGCTGTGCCGCCCATCATCGCCCTCCACGCAGATACCAAACCGCTCCCGCAGATGCTCTTGGAGGCTGCCGCTGAAACGCATTTCCTCCACATAACGGATATCCTCCTCGTTTTCCATACCGGCGCGGACAGCGGCAAACCGGGAGGTCAGAAAATAGATGGCGTTTGCAGTAGGATCGATTTGCTCATAGAGCCTCTTGATGAGATATCCGTCTCTGGCGCCAAACCAGATATTTTTCAAGCCATGTTCACGAATCTGCCGGCGAAGCCAAATCACAAAGCCGGCAATCACCGGTCCAAAAAACAGATACCCGATATCATAGGCGGTATCCACATGGAGCTTGCTCTCCGGCTCCTCAAACTGGAAGGGGCTGTTAAACAGCTTGGACACCAGCATTCCCGCCTGAATCCGTCCGGATAAGCCGCCGATCTGCTCCCAGAGACCAAGGTACCCCACTTTTTCGAAGAGATCCAATCCACTGTAGAGATGGCAGGCCGTGAAGCCGTTTCGCTCAGCGCTCTCAATATCGGCATCCCTGGAATCGCCAATATGCAGGCAGGTCTTGCCGGGAATCTTCTCACGCAGCTTCTCAAAGAGCTGCTGCGTTTTTCCAGTCCGATACTCACAGGAGGCTAAAATGTCCGTATAGCCGGTAAAGCCGCAGTATTCCAGCAGCTCTGCCAGCTGCTCCTTTGGGCAAAAGGTATCGGAAACAAGATAGACTGGCTTTCCCTCCCGACACACCGCACTCAAAAGCCCGCACAGCTCTTCCCGCGGAACAGCCAAATCACGCTCTGTCTCCCACTCTATCCGCGCCAGCTCCTCCGCCTGTACACCGGCAAGCGCATATTTCCGCAGCATATACTGATAGATCTCCAGTAACGTTGGAAATGTCGATTTGCACAGCTCCTTCTCCGCCTCCAGACGCCTTTGCGGGAAGCCTTCAAGGGCAATTCCTCTCTCCCTCAGCCGCAGATCCACAATCTCATACACATCCGCCGAGAACAGGGTCCGGCGCATAACAAGTGTATCGAACAGGTCCACACTAATCACGTCATGGGCGTCAATCAAGCCGCGCAGCTTGTGTTTTGTCATTCCAGCTGCGCTCACAAATGCGTATGCGGCCTTCGGGGGCGCGTTCAGATCTCTGCCATGGATATCTATCAATTTAATACCGCTCTTCCGGCACAGTTCTCCAATCCGTTTCGCAATAATCTTACAGGATTCCGGCCTCGCGGCGACGATGATCAGCCGGATATCCTCCGCAATCGCTTCCTCAATGGAGAGAATGGGCTTTCCATAGAGCGATCCGCTTGTCCGGCAGCCGTCCAGCAGGCCGATCACCTGATGACCATTCAGCTGTTTCAGGAGTTCCGCTGTCAGCGGGCTCAGACCATAAATTGCCGTCCTATCCTTTTGATACGCATGAAATATATTTTCCACGGTCCCAAAATCCCTTTCCACCGCGCACACGTCCTCAGACAGAGTCCCTGTAATATTTGAGGGTCCTGCTGATTCCCGCCTCCAACGTCATCCCGCTTTTCCACCCAAGGCTCCGCAGCTTCGTGCTGTCTCCGGTTACAATGGACAGGGCCCCTTTTACCTCGGGGGTGTCTCTCTCCGACTCATCGAATATGACCTCGGCGCCATTGCCCCACCGCGCCGCGTAGAGCCCGGCCAATTCCCGCACAGAGCACTCGCCCGCTTCATCGCAGACGTTGTAGGCCTCTCCCGCAGCTCCATAGAAAAGGAGATCCAGCAGCGCGTTGGCCGCATCTGACAGATACAAAAAAGAGCGAACCGCAGAACCGTCGCTTTTCAGAACAATCCTGCCGTGCTCTCGAAGCTGCCGGATAAAATCGCCGTGCAGGCGGCCGTCCGTGAGGGAGATCCCGGGTCCATACACCTGAACAGGTCTTGCCGTTACGCAGGGCAGGCCGTACTGCGCATAGTAAAGACCGCACAGAGTCTCCGCCCCCCGTTTCCCACACGCGTAAGCATTCCGCTGATATGTCCAGTCAAGGCCCCCAAAATCCGACTCCCTCCTGCGCCCTGTCCCTTCTCCATAGACATCTATGCTGCTCAACAGCAGAAATTTTAAGCTCTGCTTTTTTCGGGCAAGCTCCAGCATATTCTGACACCCATACACATTGGCCTGAAAGGTATCCAGCGCGCTCCCCCATCGCGATTGGACCCCAACAGGGCTGGCGGCATGGATGCAGATACTGATATCGCCGTCCCAAACAACCGGCTCTCTCACGTCCTGAAGGAGAAGCTCCAGGTTTGCATCACCTATGTACGAGGAAAAGCGTGCCTCCGCATTTTTCCGGCTCCTGCACAGAGCCAATATCTTGGTGTCCCCTCCGCCGCGCCGGTTGTGTTCCAAAACGAGGTACACAAGGTAGGACATCAAAAAGCTGTCCGCACCGGAGATCAGGATGCTTTGGTGGTCCAGCCTGTCCAGATCCTTCCGCTGGCTCAGCAGCTTTTCCACATCCTCTTGTATCACGTGGTTCACGGACCTCACCCCCATCGGTTTTCCTTTTCACAAAATAGCGGATACAGTGCACTGGCAATGGCAAGATCCTCCGGATATGTCACCTTGATACAAAAGCGGTCGCCTTCTACCATTGTTACCGGAACGCCCATGCGCAGGACCAGCTCGCTGTCCTCATAGACCTCCCGCTCCTGCGGCGTGCTCCGGAACGCCTCGTGCGCTGCACGAAGCACGCCATATCGATAGGTCTGCGGACCCTGCTGTACGAACAACGTTTCCTTTTGCAGGGTCTGGTCCACCATTGTTCCGTCTCTGCTGGACGTTATGGCGTCCGTTGCCTTCACAACCGTGATCACACCGTCATATGTCTCCAGCTGTTCGTAGTGCTTGTTGACTGTCTGCTGGGAGAGAAGCGGACATACTGCTGTCATGATCATCACGGTATCGTCCGTCTCCGCCGGAACAGCACATACCCCGCTATACACGGAATCAAAACGCATCACACCCGCCTTTGCAACGTACTTCAGCTTGGTGATACCATAATGCTTTCCCCATGCCCAGACCTGCGGGATGAATTCCTCCAGCGTCACTACACAGATTTCATCAATATTGGCGTTCATCTCTGCGGTCTTCATGGAATACACCAGCATAGGCATGCCTGTCAGTTCTACAAATTGTTTTGGAAGATTTCCGGAATTAAACCGAATACCATAGCCTCCTGCTAAAATAACTGCATAATTCATTGACAATCCACGCTTTCTGTCTCACTGTACATGTCCATTCTTCCATTAGAACGGGCAAATACGTGAATATCTGCATCTTTTAGAATCCTAGGAATTCGTTACAGTGTTCAGCAATCCAAGTCATCAAGCCCTCCACCAGAAATGCTAATTGACGGCTTTCTTTTGTCATGTCAAAAAAGTCTTGCAGCTGAAAGTCCCTTCTTTTGACAATCTCCACTGTTACACTCTGCTGGTCTCGCGGGATGCCGTCATCGGTATGTATAACGTGAATACTCGCTATTTCTTTCAGCTTCTGCGAAATATTAACCGAATTCTCCTTGTTCCAGATAACAAATTCGTTCTCATCGTTATAATCAATGTTCCACTTATGCAGTCCGCAATATGCTTCGTTAATTCCTTCGGCCCGAGCATGCCAGAGACGCATAGTTCCGCCTTTTTTAAGCACATACAGGCACTCCACTATACTTTTATAGGGATCGATACAATGATCCAACGCATTGTTAATCAAAATAGCATCGCAGTAATTTTCTTTGAAAAAATTTGCCGCAAATTCAAACATACCGAACTGGGACGTTCGAAAATTACCATTTGCGTATTTTCTGTTGATTTGGTTGTAAATAGGCGCCAACGGATCCACTGCAATCAGCTGTATAGTTTCTGAATTGGGAAGACGTGATCCATAAATACTTTGTAGACCACATCCAATATCCATAACAACAGAGTCTGATTTGAGCGCCTCTACCAGTTCGCTGCCCGGCATTCTGGGGCTACCATTAAGTCCTAAAAATTTTTCATTCTTTAAGCGCCACCTGTAATCGGAATGGTGTAAGCTTCCAGGAGTCACAACTTTGGTTATCCAAAATGCTACTTCCTCCTGAAAATTCTCAAGCCAGATTTTTGCTTGTCTCTCGTATTCTATATTCCAACAATACTGCATGTGATTTCTCACATAAATCAAATACTCATTCTCAATTTCACTCGGATAAATGGCTTTCACATATGGGGGAAACTCCCTTCTGATGACATCTTCAATTTCCTTTAAATGCTCCACACTATTCATACCCAGCAAAATTGCATCAATCTCGCCTGTAAGACAAAACTGTTTTAATTCCTCTGGAGAAATAACCTTTTTATCTCCAATCTCCGTTCCCTGACTTGCCGCTGTACTGCTGCAATAGGCGATTACATCATATCCACAAACCAACGCCTGCTGAGCCAATTCCTTTCCTGCTGCCCTAGTTCCCCAAACAACACACTTTTTCTTCATCCGTTTTAAATCCTTTCTTTCAACAAAACAGCCAGTCTGGTTCCAGCTCCCATGCGGCCAGTGGATTGTCCGGCTTGTTCTTTTCGCCGTGGAAATCACTGCCTCCGGTAATATGGAGGCCATATTTTTCTGCGATTGTTATGTAGTCCGCTGTCTGCTCCGGCGTGTGGATGGGGTAGTAGCACTCGATTGCATCCAGGCCATAGCGTTTAAGCCGTTTGACCAATTCCTCCAGTGTTTCTCCGTTCCATACAATCTGATAGGGATGCGCTAAGGACACTTTTCCCCCCGCGGCCTTGATGCGCTCCACACACTCCCGCGCACTTGGCTTGGTGCCTTTCTCAATCTCCTGAAACTCCGGCGTGTCCAGATAGCGGTCGAATGCCTCCTTGCGGGTAGCCACATATCCGCGGCGCAGCATCACTTTGGCAAAATGAGGCCGGCCCACGGAGCCGCCCGCCGCCGCCTCGTCCACCTCATCCAGGGGAATTTCCAGGCCCTTTGTCCGCAAAAAATCCCGGATACGGTACTTACGGTCATTCCGTCCGCCCTTCAGGCTCTCGATCCACGCGCTCAGTACAGGAGCGGAAAAATTGTAGCCGAGAATATGGAGATTCAAATGGTCGTCCGCGCTCAGCTCAATTCCCCGCACAAACCGCAGATCCAGCGCTGCGCTGGCCGCCCCGGCCTCCTCCAGGCCATCCAGATTGTCATGGTCTGTGAGGGCCCACACCTCCGTACCCCGCTTTTTGACCAGCTCCGCCAGCTCCGCCGGAGCATACTGCCCATCCGAGGCAGTGCTGTGGATATGCAAATCTGCTCTACAAGTCATAAAGTCCACCTGCTACCGTTCAAAAAATTTCATCAGCCGGTCCACAATTTCCTCCGGCGTCTCCTCTCCGTCATTCTGCACCACGATGCTGGAGTGGCCCGGCTCGTCCCAGGGCAGATCCACTCCCACCACATTCTTTGTTCCGGACGAATACAGCTTTTTCTGGTCCCGGCGGTACAGCGTCTCCCGCGTCACCTTGAGGTAGCCCTCCCGATAGTTTTCAATATTCTTCCGATTCCAGTCACGGACCTCGGTATACATCGCAATGCTGCAAATGACAACATCAAGTCCCTGATCCGCATAATATTTACAGGTCTGAAAGCTCTCAAAAGCACCTGATTTACGGGCTTCCGTGGTATAGCGGTCCTCCAGCAGGACCCTTCCGTCCACCGTACTGTGGCCTGCCGCGAGACGGGTCAAATCACCGTCAATTAAAATTGCCGTTGGACTTTTTTCCTTCAGCCTCTGATAGAACAGCCCGCCGATGGTGCTCTTCCCCGCCCCGGCCAAACCGGTAAAAAAGTAGACAGTTCCCTTTTCGCTCATTTGTCAGTTCCTTCTCTAGTGATACAGCGGCTGCTCCAGCAGCGCCGGGGCCAGCTCCAGCATGGGCGTCATCCGCAGGGGCTGGCCGTTCCGACTGACAAACCGCAGTCCCCGCAGCAGCTGCCGGGCGATCTTCAGACGGTTTTCGTCAAAATCCTGAATACATTTGTCCAGAAGTCCCTCCTGGACCTGTGCTCTCTCCGCCTCTGTCAGGCTCCGTCCACTCTCATCCACCTGCGCGGTTTCCGTAATCTTCCGCCAGGTTTCCCGAATATAGCGGTTAAGTGTAGTAAATCCGGCAATCAGCTCCCGTGCCCGCGCTTCGTCGATGTCCGCGCCGTCGTAGAAATGAAAATCGTAGCCATAATACTGATAGGCATCCCGCATGAAGTACTCCACAAAATACCGCTCCGCGCCGTTGGCGAACTCGTCGTAAGTGCGGTAGACGGAGACGGGGTCGAAGCCCTTCGTCTCTGGGTGCGGGTCCCGCCGCCCCTGCTCAGAACAATAGGTCATGCTCTCTGTGTAGGGCAGGTCCAGAAACGCCGCCAGAGCGGTAAACGCAGCCTTCGGATTCAGTTTGCCGTCCTCGAAGCGTACCAGAATGCTGTCCCGGTACAGCCGGTCCTCCGGATCGATCAAATAGCTCCGGCTCAGCACCCGCTCCGAGATAACATCACTGACAATCGGCTTGATGCCTCTCAGACCCGGGAGCTCTTCTGTCTCGCTCTGCTTGGCCACCCAGTACATGAACCGGACGGTAGCGGCATAGCTGTTGGTGATCCGGCGTATGGGGGTAAAGGTCTTGATATACTTGAATTCGTTGAGAAAGCGGCAGCTGTGGAGCTCATCACCGGGTTCAGCGGACAAGACCGCCTCCCCGGCGCTGTCCGCCGTCAGAGTACATTGAATGTTCGTAAAATGGGGCTGAAAAAACACCGCCGGTGCGATCCGGGCATAGGGATCCATGTTGAGGGTCGCCTGGGACGAGCCCAGGAACAGCGCCACAGTCAAGTCCTTATCCGTGGGGGACTTCATGCGGTAGAGCTCCGTCAGGACCCGGGGATTGCTCCATTTCACCGCCGCCAGAAATTCCTCCAGGCTCTTTGCACTCCTCAACGCCTGCCGTATCTCGCCGATGGGCTCCTCCACATCCGAGAGATAGAGCGACGGCATTGTCAGCAGGTTCGGGTGGCCGTCGAAGACCTCGTTGAAGAAGTCGCCGCCGTTGTGGGCGGAGAGCTGAGTATGCCAGACCAGCCTGTGGATCTCCTCCACCCCCACCGGCTGGGGCGTATACTGGCTGTAGTCCACGCCGAACCGCGCCCGGAAGTCGATGGGGTACTGTTCGAGCTCCTCCCCTATTAAGAACACCAGCTTTCTGCCCTCCAGAAGGGGCCGCAGGCTCCAGCACTGGAGGTAGGCGCAGAACACCCCCCAATCGGGGTAGTATAGATAAACATGATTTTCGCGTCCGACACGCTCGCTGTCCCGGACGTTATCGTGCAAATATTCCAGCTCATACTGGGAAAAAACGCTGTCCGCCAGAATGGGCCTGTCCAGATCCTTGAAAAAATTCCGGCTGACAACGGGATTTTTCAGATTTATGTAGCTGCCAAACCGCTCCTCCGCCGGGAAAAACGGCAGATATCCCCGATCATCGTAGGGATAAAAGCGGACGGGCAGGTCCTCAAAGGATGGGAAATCCCTCCGAAACAGGTAGGGATACTTTGCAAGCAGCTTGCAATTTTTCTCATAGCGCTTTTTCAGCGCCTTCACGTTGGGCTCGTAAAACGCCTGGGTCATGATCGACAGGCAGTCGTCCCGAAAATGCCCCTGCTCGTAGAGATCGCGGAAGCAGGTATACGAAACGCGGTAATCTCCGCCGGACTGGAGAATATAG
>OFFF01001336.1_pt1 | contig 15976 bp, 11 predicted proteins | sample 1521301 | NCBI WGS metagenome assembly OFFF01 (sample SAMEA3504101, study PRJEB24116) | mouse gut metagenome | biome: mouse gut; feature: mouse-associated habitat; material: faeces | place: Denmark | collected 2011
CCCCCGCACATCCTTTCCTTCCGCTACCCCTTTCATAAGCTGGCCGATCGCCTTTCGCGCCTCCTCCTGGCTCATAATTTCAATCCCATGGGTAACAGTCCGCAAATATTTTTCCAGCAGGCTTTTTTCGTGTAAGGCAGAAGAACCTTCCGGCATATAATCCAATAAACGCCCTGTTCCTTTTACCAGGCGCTCTTCAATAATCATGGAAGCCAATACCAGCGATTTTCCCATTTCCCAAGGCTCTGTCACGATGCTCCCTACCGCCATGGAAAAGCTGATTTCCCCATACAGTTTTTTACCGCTTTCCAACCGGTTTAAACAGTCCTTCAAAATACGCCGTATTTCTTCCCTGCGTTCTTCCCCGTAATTTAAGATGCCGATATAGCCTCCCCATTCCTGCTCTTTACAAAGCATGGCGAAGCATTTATTCTTTAGGCTGCTCTCCAAAAGCCTGCCCGAACGTTCAATGACAATATTTTTCCCTTCTTCCCCCAGTTCCTCTTCGGAACTGTCGATTTTCAGCCAGATTGCCTGGAAACAGCCTGGACGGGCTTCCAGATAATATTCTTCCCTCAGCGTTTCAAAAGAAAGCTTCTCTTCCTTTTGCTCCAACAGCCGTTCCAGAAGCAGTTCCCGCAGTCTGCGCACATTATTATTGCTCTTCCTCGCAAGCTGCTGTTTATCTTCCATCTCCATAAGGCGGCTTTCTATTTTTGCCCGCAGCCGTTCCAGAGTAGAGTTCAGTTCCTCTTTATTGATAGGTTTTAGCAGATATTCCCCCACCCCATATTTGATTGCGCTTTTCGCATACTCAAAATGCGCATATCCGCTAATAATGATAATTTCCAATTCCGGGATATTCTTCTTTACTCTCTCGATCAATTCTAAGCCGCTGCATCCCGGCATCCTGATGTCCGTAATCAGAATATCCGGACGTTCTTCTTTCACCATCTGCGCCGCTTCCAATCCATTATGGGCTATCGCCACCACTTCCATGCCCACCTTTTCCCAATCAACCAACGCTTCGATAAGCCGGCAGATTCTTTCTTCATCATCTGCAATCATTACTTTTTGCATAGACTCTCCCATCCGGTCATTTATTTTACAGGCGGATTAAGCTTCCACTCTTCCCAAACTCAATGGGGAAATAGCCGCATGCTTTTCGCCTGCAGCTATTTCCTTTTATCGTATTATTTTTATTATACACTATTCCTTCTTATTTTGTAAGTACAGAAACGCCGGTATCCGTTACCGCGCCGCCAAGGGATTCTCCCTCCAAAGCTTTCACGCAGGCTTCCACGCCCATAGAGCCCATCACGTCCGGATTCTGTGCCATGGTGCAAAGCAGATAACCATCGCCGATTAAGTTCATAATCGCATCGGATTTGTCAAAGCCTACCCCTACGATAGCGGAATTGCCGGAAGCTTTGATGGCATTGCCCGTTCCTGTGGTAGAACCTTCGTTACACCCGAAGATACCCACTACATTCTGGGTGATGTAGTTTTCTGCGATAGTCTGGGATTTGGCTGCATCCCCTTCCCCATACTGGGTTTCCAGGAGATTGAAATCTGTGCCTTCAAATGCTTTGCGGAAGCCTTCTTCCCTGTCCACGGTGGACTGGGTTGCCGCGTTTACATTCACAATGCCGATGTCACCGCTTGTTATCCCTGCATCGTTCAGTGCTTTTAACATTTCTTCCCCTGCCGTTGTTCCTGCTGCCACGTTATCCGTGGAAAATGTGGCTTCCGCATCCACGTTGGCCGGTGAATCCACATATACTACTTTAATCCCTGCGGAAATCGCTTCCTGCAATGCGGATGAGATTGCATCCGGGCCGTTGGCTGCCACGATAATCGCATTGTATTTTCCTGCTACCGCATTGTTTACGCATTCAATCTGCTGCGCATCATCCTTCGTGTTGGGAGACATGAAAGTAACTTCCACTCCCAGTTCCCCTGCCGCTTTCTGAGCACCTTCATTTAAGCTAATCCAATGCTGGTCGATAGAGTCCATGGTAATCAGGGCTATTTTCGCCCCGTCCGCAGATGCCGGCGCTTCTTCTTTGGCCGGTTCGGCCGTCTCCCCCTGCGTCTCTGCCGCCGCGGGCGCCCCCTGGCTGCCGCAGCCTGTCAATGCTGCCGCCATCATAGCGACACAACAAAACATACTTATCAATTTCTTTTTCATGTTCCTTTTCCTCCATTTTTTAGTTTTCTTATACTAACGCCCCTGCACTTTTTACATGCTCTGCGCTTAGTTTCCTTTTTTCTTTTTGAATTGGCCGCCCCTCACTACTACATCCAAAAGCACTGCCGCTACCACGATGACGCCAATCACTACCCTCTGGATGCCTACCTGGGCGCCAATCATATTCAGCCCGTTCTCTAACGTCTGCCAAACTGCCGCGCCGGCAAAAGTCCCAAGCAGCAGCCCGGTGCCGCCAAGGGGCGATACGCCGCCGATAACGCTGGCCGCCACACCATACATTTCATACATGTTCCCGGCTTCCATATTTCCCATGCCTGCCTGTGCACAGAGGATTAACCCTACCACCCAGGAGCAAACCGCACTGACCACATAGGCTTTGGTAGTCGTCATCACCACATTTACACCGGAAAGCTTAGCCGCATCGATATTGGAGCCGATGGCATATATATGTCTTCCCGTCCTCGTCTTGGAAAGCAGGAAGAAGAAAATGATAAAGAATACCAGGGCAATCCAGAAAGTATTGTAAACCCCCAGAGTGCTTCCGTAATAAAAAAGCCCCTGGAATTTATCTCCCGCCTCCTTGCCGATGCCCGTTGCAATGGCATCCGTATTCCGGTTGCCGTTTACCATATAAGCAATCCCTCTGGTGATAAACATTGTTCCCAAAGTAGCTATGAAAGGCGGCAGCTTGAATTTTCCAACCAGAAAACCGTTGACTACCCCGCAGACCAGACAGCAGATAAGCGCCACCAGAATAGCTATCATCGGGCTTACGCCATGGCTCATTAAGGTAGCCGCTATCATGGCGCTCATGCCCACCATCGTACCGATGGACAAATCAATATTGCCGGTAATCAATATGTAGCTCTGGGCAATGCCGATAAGCAGATATTTCGACATGGAGCGCAGCAGGTTCATAATGTTCTGCCCGGAAAACACCGCCGGGTTAATCAGGCCAAAGGCCACATAAATAATAATCAAACCAATAAATGCCGTTATGGCAGCGCCCATGCCTCTGACGCTCAATGTTTTTTTCAGAAAACTTTGCTTTTCACTACTCATGCTTTTCGTTTCCTCCCTCGCTCTTTCCAATATTTTTATTTTCAAAGGTTGTGGCCAAGGTCAATATCTCATTCTGGGTAGTATCCTTTGCCATCACTTCGCCCGTAATCCTGCCGTCACACATGACAATAATCCTATCCGCAATCCCCATCACCTCCGGCATTTCCGAAGATACAAAAACAACCGCAATTCCCTGCTTTTTCAAATCGTTCATCAAGTGGTAAATCTCCACCTTGGCCCCTACGTCAATGCCTCTCGTGGGCTCGTCGAAGATAACCACCCTGGAATCCCTTGCCAGCCATTTTCCTACAACTACCTTCTGCTGGTTGCCACCGGAAAGATTGCCGGAATCAATTTCCACATTGGGCGTTTTTATTTTCAGGTCCGCCACCGCTTTTTCACAGAGTTTCTTTTCCTCTGCACTGCTTACCACGCCCATACTGTTGCATACGATATCCAAATTGGGCAGCGCCAGGTTATGGCGGATGCTCAGCTTGGTACACAATCCGTCCTTTTTCCGATCCTCCGGCGCCAATACCACTCCGTTTTTAATCGCATCCATAGGGCAATTTATTTTTACTTCTTTTCCGTCCACGAAAATTTGGCCGCTTTCCTTTTCATCCACACCGAAAATGGCTCTGGTTGTTTCCGTCCGTCCTGCACCCATCAGCCCGGCAAAACCTACGATTTCCCCTTCATATGCGGAAAAGCTGATATCTTTTACCATCCGGCCCGCATTCAAATTCTTTACTTCAAAGACTTTCTTTCCCTTTTTGCATTCCACCCTGGGGAACTTTTCCTTAATCTCACGCCCTACCATATGGGCGATGATCTGATCCATCGTTGTATCCGCAAAATTCATGGTTGTGATATACTGTCCATCGCGCATGATGGTTACCCGATCCACGATATGCTGCAGTTCCTCCAGACGATGGGATATGTAAACGATGCCTTTCCCTTCGCTTTTCAGCTTTTTAATAATGCGGAACAAATCCTCTATTTCCCTGGCAGTCAAAGATGAGGTGGGTTCATCCATAATCAGAACCTTGGCATTGATGGAAAGAGCCTTGGCTATCTCTACCATCTGCTGCTTGGAAACCGGCAGTTCGCCCACAATCTGATTGGGGCTGATATTTATTTTCAGGTCATCCAATATCCTCTTCGCTTCCTGTTCCATGGAACTATTATCAAGGGCAAGCCTCCCCCGCCTCTCCCTGCCCAGAAACATATTTTCCGTAACCGTCAGGTGCTTACACATATTCAGTTCCTGATGGATAATCGCAACGCCTGCTTCCTGCGCCTGCTTCGGAGTCAAATCGCCGTATTCTTTGCCAAAAATAGCTAACGAGCCTTCATCCCTGGTGTAAACACCGCTAAGCACTTTCATGAGCGTGGATTTGCCTGCACCGTTTTCCCCCAAAAGCGCCAGCACTTCACCGGATTTTAGTTCAAAATCCACTTTATCGAGGGCCTTCACGCCGGGAAATGACTTACAGATATTTTTCATAGAGACAATTATCTCACCCATTCCTTCTTCCTTCCTTTTGTATATTTTGCTTTGTATATATACTATATCAAATAAGTTTTTCGTAAAAAAGGGTGGGAGTTTTTGGATTCGGTGGGGGTTTTTTATGCAGTTTTACAAAGGGCTTGGCAAAAAGGCAAGAAGCTGCGCAATCAAGTAGGGAAGAGCCATCTTCCCCTACTCGTGCACCGGACATCCGTCAGCTTGCTGACACATTTCATTTGGATGCCCGTGTGCATAAAGAAGAGCAGGGGGATAAGTCCCTCTGCCCTTAAAGTTTTTATTCAGTCTCTTCCTCCGCCCACGAAAGCGCGCACCGCACTGCCCGCTTCCATCCTTTCAGGAGTTTATTCCGCTTTTCTTCTTCCATTTCGGGAACGAACTCTTTCCCAAGCTGCCAGTTCTGTTTGATTTCCTCCTTATCCTTCCAATAGCCGGAAGCGAGGCCTGCCAGATAAGCTGCACCCAGTGCCGTTGTCTCCACACATTTGGGTCTGTGGACAACCGCCCCGTTGATATCCGCCTGGAACTGCATCAGCAGGTTATTGGCGCTCGCCCCTCCATCCACCTTCAATACGTTTAAGTTCACCCCCGCATCCTCTTCCATTGCCTTAATGACATCGTAGGCCTGATAGGCGATGGATTCTAAGACGGCCCGGATAAAATGTTCCTTCGTACACCCTCTGGTCAGCCCCACCACTGTTCCCCTGGCATACTGATTCCAGTAGGGAGCCCCCATTCCCGCAAAAGCCGGCACGAGATAAACGCCATCCGTATCCGCCACCCTCTTGGCATAATCTTCCGTTTCCGGCGCACTTTTTACCATGCGCATCCCATCCCGCAGCCATTGATTTGCCGCCCCGGCTACGAAAATACTGCCCTCCAACGCATATTCCACATGCTCATCCGTGACTGCCGCAATGGTGGTCAAAAGCCCCTTTCCCGATTTCACCGGTTTATTCCCCGTATTCATCAATAAAAAGCATCCGGTCCCATATGTATTCTTTACATCGCCTTCCTCAAAGCACCCCTGCCCAAATAGTGCCGCCTGCTGGTCTCCTGCCGCCCCGGCAATGGGAATATTTCCGGCCAGCGCCTTTTCGTCCGTATAACCATAAATACAGCTGGAAGGCTTCACCTCCGGGAGCATTTCCTTCGGAATATTAAATTTGGCCAGTATCTCCTCATCCCAGCACAGGTTATGGATATCAAAGAGCATGGTCCGGGATGCGTTGGTATAATCGGTCACATGCACATGGCCGTCCGTCAGATTCCAGATAAGCCAGGTATCCACCGTGCCGAAAAGAAGTTCCCCCTTTTGGGCCTTTTCCCTGGCGCCTTCCACATGTTCCAAAATCCACGCAATCTTACTGGCACTGAAATAAGCGTCTGCAATCAATCCCGTCTTCTCCCGGATAACCCGGTCAAACCCTTCTTCTTTTAGCTTATCTATCATCTCGGAGGTCCGTCTGCACTGCCACACAATAGCGTTGTAAACCGGCTCTCCGGTATAACGGTTCCAGATAATCGTAGTCTCCCGCTGATTGGTAATCCCGATACTGCTAATCTGCTTTGCCTCCACTCCTATCTCCGCCAGAGTCTGAACCATCACAGAATACACGGAAGACCAAATTTCCCTTGGATTCTGCTCCACCCACCCTGGCTGCGGGTAAATCTGGGCAAACTCTTTCTGCGCCATACCGCAGATATCGCCCGCATGATTAAATAGAATACAGCGCGAACTCGTAGTTCCCTGATCCAAAGCCATCACATACCGTTCCATACTCCCATACCTTCCTCTCTTCTTGTCAATCCATGCCATCAATTACAAAGCCGATAATGTCAGCTGTATATTCCGATAATAACCTCTCACCCTATCTGTCCGTTGCCTCGTAAATCCGCTTTGTAGCAATCACCCTAACTCCTGTGCCCGCCACATCCTCTGCTACCACCCTTCCAATTTCCACAGGAGCCGTCAGCACCACATCCTTTAATGCCCTGACACACTCAAAAATCTTATCCTTCGGTATGTCCGTCTCCGTCTTTACCGACACGCATGGCAGATGTCCGCCCTGCACCTTCACCGATGATGTTACTATCCTTCTAGGGTCTGTCAGTTCTTTCCTTGCATAATCCGCCCCCCGCGGACAGGTATTCCCGGTAACCTCCATAGTTCCCTCTTGGGAAATCTCCACTTTCAGGTTACACCCCAAAGGGCACCCGATACATACTAATTCCTTTGCTTTCATCTCACCGCCCCCTATTCCTGTTCCCCGGATGCCTTTTCGGCCCCCTTCTTTTCCACTTCTGCACCGCTGCCCGATACCTTGCCCTCTTCCGGCTCAATCCGGATGGTGATACTCTCTAAATCTCCGGCTTCCTGCAATTTTGACTTAAGAAGCGTAATCTGCTCCATCTCGCCCGGAGCCATCACCTTTTTCTTCGCCCGGCTGATACACCTGTCATTATAATATACACCGAGATAACTGTCCTTATAGACATCCCCCACCCGGAAGCGGACTATCTGTTTTTCCGCCATCCTCTCCGTATCCACCATGCAGGGGACTGTATAGCGCACCCCGTTCTCTCCTTTCAGCGGAATCTCCCTTCCGGCTTTCGGCAGCTGCCCCTTTACATAGGCTGCCGCATTTTCCCCGGCCATTTTCGCCTCGCCGGACACATAGTCCACCAAATCATGCACGTGGAGCACATTCCCACAGGCAAATACCCCTTCCACATTCGTTTCCAGGCTCTCGTTGACTACCGGGCCGGAAGTCACCGGATTCAGCGCTACTCCCATCTGGGAGGACAGTTCATTTTCCGGTATCAGCCCGCAGGATAGCAGCAGCGTATCGCATTCGTAATATTCTTCCGTTCCCGGAATCGGCCGGCGGTTCTCATCCACCCTGGCCAGGGTAACCCCTTCCACCCGCTTCTTGCCTTTGATATCAACTACCGTGTGGCTTAATTTCAACGGAATATTATAATCATCCAGGCACTGCACAATATTACGTTTCAGTCCGCCCGAGTATGGCATCAGTTCGGCCACCACCTGAACCTGTGCCCCTTCCAGTGTCATACGCCTGGCCATAATCAGGCCGATATCGCCGGAGCCTAAGATGACCACTTTCCTGCCGGGCATCCTGCCCTCCATATTTACATACCGCTGGGCAGTTCCCGCAGAATATATGCCCGCCGGACGGAAACCCGGAATGTTGAGCGCCCCCCTGGAGCGTTCCCTGCATCCCATGGCCAGGATAACCGCTTTCGCCTCAATCCGGAACATCCCCCGCTCCTTATTCATCACCGTAATCACTTTATCCTCCCCAATATCCACCACAATAGTGTGCAGCATATAAGGGATTTGGAGTTCTTCCACCTTCCGGATATACCTTTGGGCATACTCCGGCCCCGTCAGTTCTTCCTTAAAGGTGTGCAGGCCGAACCCGTTATGAATGCATTGGTTCAAAATGCCGCCCAGTTCATTGTCACGTTCAATAATCAGAATGTCCTCCACACCTGCTTTTCTGGCTGCCACCGCTGGCGCCAGTCCCGCCGGGCCGCCGCCGATGATTGCAATCTCTGTCTTCATCCTACATGCCCTCCTTATTATATCCTGTCAAATAGTTGGAACCTTCGCCGGACTTTGTAATCTCCGAAATGTCTTTGCCCAGTTCCCTGGCAAGTATTTCCACCGTCTTCGGCGCACAAAACCCTGACTGGCAGCGCCCCATTCCCGCCCTTGTCCGGCGCTTGATGCCGTCCAGTGTGGTCGCCCCCAAAGGCCTGTGGATGGCATCCTTAATCTCGCCCTCCGTTACCACTTCGCATCGGCACACTACATTGGCATATGCGGGATTTCTCTTAATCAACTCCTGCCGTTCCTCGAAGGATGCCTCCGCCACATTGGGAATCCCCTTTCTCACTGCCACAAAGTCCTCCTTCTTTCCCATGGGATAAATCCCCTGCACCAGCTGTGCCACATACTCCCCGATTGCCGGTGAACTGGAAAGCCCCGGGGATTCAATTCCCGCCACATCAATAAAGCCCGGTGCCCCTTCCACTTCCTTTATAATAAATTCATGCCCCGTCCAGTGCGCCCTCAGCCCTGTAAATGACGTAATGATTTGACGGACAGGCATCTGCGGCACGCTGAGTGCAGCCCGCTTTAATAAATCCTCCAGCCCCTCCTGTGTCGTCTGGGTATTTTCCTTATCCTCAATGTCCACAGCCGTAGGCCCGGTCAGCAAATTCCCATGGACGGTAGGCGTAATCAGCACGCCTTTGCCATAAATCGTAGGAAGCTGGAAAATCGTACTCGTCACATAGTCCCCCACCTTTTTATCCATCAGGCAATATTCCCCTTTCCGGGGGATAATCCGAATCTTCTCATCGCTGACCATATTATGGAACTTATCCGCATATACCCCGGCCGCATTAATCACCAGCTTGCTTTCCACCAATCCCTTTGAAGTCTCCAACAGATAGCCCCCTTCTTTGTGCACAATATTGAGAACCTCTGTGTCAAACCGGAATTTCACCCCATTTTCACAGGCATTCTCCGCCATGGCAATAGTCAGGCCAAAAGGGCATACGATTCCTCCTGTGGGCGCGTACAGCGCCGCTGCCACATCCTTTGTCACATTCGGTTCCAGTCCCCTTATTTCCTTTTTGGAAAGAATCCGAATCCCCGGCACACCGTTCTTCTTCCCCTTCTCCAGCAGCTTCTCCAACTTATCCATGTCCTGCGCATCGAAGCAAAGCACCAAAGACCCATTGCGTTTAAAGGGAAAATCCAAATCCCTTGATAGCTGCTCCATCATGGCATTGCCCCTTACATTCATCTTGGCCATCATCGATCCAGGCTCACTGTCAAAACCCGCATGGACAATGCCGCTGTTCGCCTTGGATGTGCCTTCGCACACATCGCTGTTCCTGTCAAGAACCAACGTATCGTACTGATATCTGGACAGTTCCCTTGCGATAGCACTTCCTGTAACCCCTGCACCAATAATTACAATATCAAACATTTTTTACTCCGTTTCTGCGCGGCTTTTGTGGCCCGGCATTTCCGGGGCTTTACGCATGTCAAGTTTGTGGGTGCCGCACAGACACAAATTTGACCTTCCTTCCACTCATACTCTAAATCGATCAGAGAATGGCTTTTCCCTCACTCGTGTGCCGGACGTCCGTCAGCTTGCTGACACATTTCATTTTGACACCCGAATCCTATAAGGCAAAAAAGAGTACAAAAAACAACCTGGCTAGATGCCACTGTTTCTGTACTCCATTTCTCCAAATCAGTATTTAATTAGATATAGCATAGCACAGTCTCACCGTATGTGCAATATACTGATTTTACATTTTGTTTTTATTATTTTATCGTAACAGTTCAGTCTTCGGATTCCCTGCCGCTGAATCTGCCCACTGCAAATTATATAAACCAAAGTTCCTGCTTTGTCGTGGATATTGCCATCGCCCCGGCTTTTAAGGCCTGCATCACATCTTCCTTATCATCGATCATGCCTCCCGCAATCACCGGTATCCGCTGTGCCCTCACGATACGGGCGATAATCTTAGGCATAATTCCCGGAAGTATCTCGATACAATCCGGCTTCGTCACCGCGCTCTGTTTGCGGATGTTCTCCAGGGAACGGGAGTCCAGCACGAAAAAACGGTATACCGCATACAGCCCCAGTTCTTTTGCCCGGTTGACCTGGGCTGTCTTGGTGGATATGATTCCGTCAGCCCTGGTCATGTTTCTGATATAGTCCACCGCAATCTCCCTGCCATCAAAGCCCGACACCAGATCCAGATGTACCATGGCAACCCTCCCCTGTTCCTTTACCCGGTCTACAATCGAGGCTATATTACAAATATCCCCAAACAAGATGAAAATAATACGGCTGTCCGATTCAAAGCTCTTCTCCAGGCTCTTCACATCCTTGACCGTAGCAATCACCGGACAGTCTTCCACAATTTCCCTGAAACTATTACCCATAATGACGCCCTCTCCCTTCTTTGCCCTCCTGATGCCGTCCGCCGGCTTATGCAAAGCCCATCTGCACCCTTTCCCCTTTTATCCAAATACAATCTGCCAAAGCAGGCTTTTATATATTTCAAAATACATCCAGCCGAATGTCTTTGGCAAAGGAATACGAAATAACCTCTCCCTGTTTTGTTGACATATATCCCTTTTCCCTATGGGAATAGTTGGAAATTTCCACCGAGCCAAAATCGGCAAATTTCTCATATACCCGTTCGAGCACTGCCAGTTCCTGCCCGGAAAGAACCCCCTTAGGGATTTCACTGTCAGCTATCACCTGATGCCTTTCGTAGCCATTATCAAATTCCACCTCGATATGGGCGATATTATCCGCGGACATCATCCCAAACAAAAGGTCATAGTTCTTGGGTACCGGCCCGTATGGAAGATGCACATATCTGGCACCGGACATTGAAATACCATTCTCCTGATAAAAAACCAAATCCGAATAATTCAGCAGTTTCAGCAGCTTCACCTTCAGCAGCCCGGCACTTTTCTTTGCAAAAAACAAGACCATTGCACAGAATTTTTCATAATCAAAAGTCTTGAATCCATTTTCGATAGATGGCATTTCGCCAAAAAACAGGTTTACAATCTTATTGCTCCCGCGATATTGGGAAGCCTGCTCCAGCTTATCTACCGTTTTCAGCAGTTTCGCTTTCTGATTGTCATCCAGCATCACTTCATTTTCTGTCAGATAAATTCTCATATTCTCCGGATTCTTCAGGAACAGGAGCAGGCTGTTATGAGCCTTATCCTGTATCGAACCGTTCTCATACCTGTGAACCGTTTTATCCCCCCAGTTAAGGAGCTTAGAAAAACTCCTCTGGCTAAAGCCATACTGCTCCCTTATTTTCTTGATTTCATCCGGAAACAAAAGCTTATGTCTCCTGCGGTATTCATTATACGCCTTTACCAATGTGGCATTATCCAGTTCTTCACAAAAGAATTCCTCTCCGCATTCTGCGCATACCAGAATCTGCGCATCCACCTCTATCCTTTCCCCGCATACTTCATAAATTTCTTTTTTATCGGTTACCCTCGTATCGGCACATCTTCCGCATGCTTCACAATATTTCATCATTGACGCCACCTCCTTATTCCTAAGCAAAATAATCCTCATGAAATCCAATGCATTTAAGAACCTCTTCGCCATTCTCCTGCACAATTTTCACTTTTACATAGAACTGTATGCCATCAATATTTTTCTTAAATTCCCATATATCACCCGGCCTGGCTGCATCATAGTCCTCTTTGGGGCCTCTATAATAATCGCCAATAGCCAGCCCCAAAATCTCATCTTTCGCATCGGAAACTGTAAGGCTATACTGTGCTAATGCCTGCATATTCTTTCTTCTGGGAACAAAATCATATTTCCCCGCCGATACAAGTATTTTTACCCTTTCGAGAAAAGCTGTCAATTGAGGAAACGGCAGCCTTCCCCAAGCTGACCCCATTTCGGAAACGGCCTTCTGTCCGGAAATTGGTCTCAATTCGGAAACTGTTTTTGGTTCAGGAATTGATTTCGATTCTTTTGTATTTGCCTGATTGCCCACTAAAATACCTCCATATATTTACATTATAACTGCCAGTTCCTAAATGTCAACAAAAATGCGGTCATATGACCGCATTTTCGTAACATTTCAGACTGCAACTGCGCAGTTAGCAGCCAATGAATTGGAACAGCATTCAGTTTCCAGCCTCTTCTTCTGCCAGCACCGCCTCCACCAATAAACGCCGCTCTGGCTTGTCGCTATAGCAGGTAGAAAGCACGAGAATCCTATCCTCTTCCGATATTTCCGCCCCCTCCCGGAAATTTCCCTGGCATCTTCTCACATCTGCCAGATGTCTCCAGACCTCTGCATTTTTTGTAAAATCATATTCATAAGTTAAAAGGGCATCGGAAAAGTCTATGGCAGCAAAAATTTCATAGGTCAGTATTTTCTCCGGCGTATAAATCATTATTTTGTCGTTTTGCAGGAAGAATTCCTCATCCTCAAATTCATGAAGGTCGCTGAACATCCCTCCGTTTTTTAAATTATGCCCATACAAAACAGTGAGCGAATCCGTAAAGTCACGCTGATTGACCGGCTGAGAATAAATAACTCCGGGAAAACCTTCCGATAAATCCACCTGATGGTCCAGGTAGTAATTATCATAAGGGTCCTTGGCATCTCTCTTTTGCAGGACAGGATAATCTATCCCGGTTCCCGGAACGGTAATCCAGGCATAAATATCCTCATTCTGTATTTGCAATCGGTCAAAGTCCACCCCTGCCCTGCCGGGCATATCACCGTTTCCCGCACCGTCAGCCATGAACCCGGAAGGACCCGGTATATCCGCAGTATCTTCTGTACTTCCGGTATCCTCCGCGTTCTCCGTATCCCCTGTTGTTCTTGTGCCCCCTGCCTTTCCCATATCTCCTGCGCTTTCAGCCCAAAGGGCGGCCATTACAACCGCCCCTACAAAAGCAAGGGTAAAAAGGGCTGACAGGATTTGCCTTTTTCCAAACCTCATCTCTCTTTATTCTCCTGTCTTCGGGCTCTTTCGTTTGCCAGCGTCATTATCTTTTTCTATAGCAGCATCGGGACTCCCGCTATCTCCCGCTTTCATCACGGCGGCAGATGTTTCCTGCCCACTGCTGTTATGGCTGTTATGGCCGTTATCGTCATTATCGCCAGGTACACTATCGTTATCAAGACTATTATTTTGGTCGTCATCTTCAATATCCGATGATGCTTTTTCGATGACCACCACATAATCAGAAGCATGGGAGAAAGACAGGCTGATATTTCCGTCTTCCCCAATCTCCCCGGCATCTCTATATACCAGTTTTCCGGCACTGTCATAGTAGTACAGTTTCCCCACACTGCCGCTATGCTCACTGCCCAGGTTCACGGTAAGATCTGCCCGGAATCCGAATTCCCCGTCATGGATAAGGGAAATCTGGGTGGCGGGTTTCCCTTCCGCCAGTGAATCCACAATAGTTGGCGGAATAACATCTGTATCCACTATCACTTCCAGGTCAATGTCCCTTAGGTTTGTCGCATTTACATCATTCCCTCCAATGGACCAGCTATAAGCCCCCATGTCAAGGACGATATTCACCTCTTTCCCTTGGATAGCTTCCAGCACCTCCTTAGGCACTATTGTAGCCTTTCGCATATCCACATGGATGGTTTCTCCGCTCCCCCCTTGTTCTATATCCGCTATGATTTTCTCAATTTCTTTTTCCGAAAGGGTCCCATCCGGCGGTTCTTGTTCCACTCCGTCTTTCGGCTTTGCATCTGCCACAAGGAATTCCTTATCTTCGGTGATCGTTACAATTTCCCCTTTGCCGTGGCCTTCCCAAAGGATATCAATATATTTTTCATTTTCCACAGGCAGTGTAAAATCAGACCCTTTATCAACAATTACATATTCCGTCTCCTCATTAGGGTATTTCAGGATAACCACACAATTATCGTACTGTGCCTGGATATTGACTTTTTTATATCTTGCGATATCTATGCCCCATCCCTTTTTCCATCCGGATAAAGTAAGGCCTTCCATATGCTTTAGTTCTTTTAATGATTCTTCAATTTCTTCCAGGGCAGCAGCATAGGAAAGGTTTTCACCATCCAAAAGCATTAATTTTGTGTCGGAAACAAACTTCCCATCTTCTCCCCTATAAGTATAGGATACATCTGCCGTAGTCTTCCCCTTGTATACAGCCGTTATATTCAAGCTTCCCATCTCATGGGTTATTGTTTCGTTTCCATCAATATTGGGCAAAGCCCATTTTTCAAATTCCATCCCTTCAGGCGCTTTTGGCCCTTCCAAATTTGCCAGGGCATCCTTAAGAACAGTTCCTTTTTTATACGACTTTGGAATCACTTTGGAAACCTCATTCCCATTTTCATCCAAATACTTCATATTCCACGCTATCACACAGTCATTGTATTCCGCCTCTACGCCCACATAACCAGTCTCCGCTACCTGTGCTGTCTCGTCATAAGAAGCGTCCAGCTTAAATCCGGCAAAGAATTCTTCACTCCCATCTTCCGGCAGCTGAAGGGAGTCCAGCATATCTTTATAAGTCGCGTCCGGATCCACAAATTGCGGCGTTATAATCGTTTTTACCCCTTCCTCTTTTGTAATATAGGTAAGGACCACATTGACACAGACCTTATCATAATAGGCATAAAGATAGTAGTGAAGACCCTTGTTGTTCCCGAAATAGAACTCTTTATCTCCATCAAATTCCGGCCCGCCCCAGCCCTCTGTGCATGTTACATTTACGTTTTTCTCTGCCGGCAATGACGGCCATACGCCAAGTTCCTTTAAGGAAGCCCTTCTTCCAACATTTTTTACCGGCTCGTAATCCATCAGATAGCCATACTGATAACTGCCATCTTCTTGAAGCACTAATCCGTAAATCGTAAAATAAACATCTTTTACATCTTCTCTGTAAGTATCGTCACTTTTTACCCTGTAATACCATGGACAAGACTCCCCCCAATCCGCCTTGAAATCCGATAAATAAGCATAATGTCCCTTTGTATCCGACACAGTCAAATCGGTGAGCATCCATTCGCATGGATAGGTGTTATAGTTAATGGGAACAGAACCAATATACTCTTTTGTATCTGAATGATAATCCAGATATATTCTGGCGGAATCAGAAACATTGGATGCCTGGGGGTAGAAAGAAGCAGATGCCATAGAAGATGGATTCTTCTCATCTACTTTCACTTTCATAGTCACTGTATCCCCCGGCTGTACCCATTGCCCATTTTTATCAATTGTAATGCTCTCAATGACAGGATCTTCATTGTCCTCCACATATCCCTCCGGGTCCACTGTAAAATACCAGGGGCGGGTTGTCTCCCAGTCCTCTTGGAAATCGGACAAAAATGCACCGTTATCATTTTCGTCACAGGCATACAAATAGACCAACTCCCATTTCGTCGGATAAGTGTCTTCTGTAATGGTCAATGTTCCCGAATACTCCATGGTCTTCCTATTTAGCCGTGGATAAAGATATATTGAAGGTGTTCCCGATTCTTTCGATTCGAATCGAATGGAAAGCCGGTCGGAAGGGTTTTCTTCCTCGACTTTTACTTTTACAGTAACCGTATCCCCGGCTTTT
>OFFF01001337.1_pt1 | contig 15974 bp, 16 predicted proteins | sample 1521301 | NCBI WGS metagenome assembly OFFF01 (sample SAMEA3504101, study PRJEB24116) | mouse gut metagenome | biome: mouse gut; feature: mouse-associated habitat; material: faeces | place: Denmark | collected 2011
ATTGCAATAGCTTGCATGCAGACAAGCCATTGGATTGCAACCGCACAGGTGGAAAAATTTTGCAATCCTGGGGATTGCAGGACATGTCAAGGAAGAACTTAGGAGCATATTAAAAAATACGAACTTTGGTATGATTATTGTTTTGCCTGGTCGCTGACAGCTTACCCCATATGCTAGTGGCGGATTCCGTCGTGTAGAAGCCTTAGGGCGAGGGGATTCGATTGAAGCTGTGCTGAAGTGGAGATTGAAAAGTTGATGGGGCTGACGCAGGGAGGGATTTCTGCGATTTGCAGAGAGCAACCCTTGCTGCGTCGGCCCCTTGCCTTATCATTTCTATTGCGTTGGTCTCAGCTTTTGTTTCTGCTGTGGTAGCCTCAGGCTTAGCCAGAAATAGAGGGCAGGCTGCCCAGGTTGTTGTCATCGGAGCCGTCAGGGATGGCCTTCAGGTATTCCGAATCTCCTCTGTGGGCCACGCCCACGCCCTTGATGTCGCCGTCCTTGGCCATCCGGACACCCTCTTCCTTGGTGACGGTAGAGCCGTCAGAGAGCTGGTAGCCGTCGATTTTGCCGCTGTGTTTTACGAGACCGACGATTTCCCGGGCATCGGATTTGGGCTCAGGAATATCGTCCAGCGTATTTTGCGCCAGAGCGGCGTTGAGACTTGTATCTTTCACGTTGTTTTCCATTGATTTATCCTTTCTGCCCCTTGGAAGGGCATACCCTCTGGGAGGGCGATTCAATCAAAAAATTCATGGTTCTGCCACGACACTGGAAAGGAACTGCTTTTCGTGGATGCGCAGCAATGTTTTTGGCGATATTTGCCGCAATGATATTTGCTGCAACTTTGCTGCAACGGAATTAGCTGTAACAGCGTGTGTTGCAGCTGCTGCAGCGACAGAAGCAGACCTTTCGGCGTCAGGCTTAGTATCGCCTGGATTCGTGGAAAGATGCTTGCCAATCTTAGCCAATGGCGGTAAGCATGTCTATACCGGAAAATCTGAACATATAGTGAAAAAACAGAGAGACTGATATGATACATCAATTGGGGCAGATATCAGAATCAGGAACGGTACAATAGGCGCTGCCGTTCATCAAGGGAGAAATACAGTAACGCTTAGACAGGCCGTCCCATGTCAGGTCATAGTCAATATTTTCGAGGATTCTTCCATTGATTTCCAGAGCCTGGATCTGGAAATCCCAAACGAAACATAGATTTCGGCTATTTTGCAGCGATTTTGTAAAAAATGTGGAAAAGCAGAGACAAAACAGTTATAATTCATATTAGAACCAAACAATAAACTGATTTAGGAGGAGCAAGACATGAATAATTTAACAGAGTTAAATTTATTACCTGAAGTCAAAATCGGCATCGTAGCCGTGAGCCGCGACTGCTTCCCGGAGAGCCTGTCCGTGAACAGAAGGAAGGCTTTGGTGGAAGCCTACACTGCCAAGTACGGCGCGGATGCCATCTATGAGTGCCCCGTGTGCATCGTGGAGAGCGAGATCCACATGGTACAGGCCCTGGAGGACATCAGGAAAAACGGCTGCAACGCCCTGTGCGTGTACCTTGGGAACTTCGGCCCGGAGATTTCCGAGACTTTGTTGGCCAAGCATTTCGACGGCCCCGCCATGTACATAGCCGCTGCCGAGGAGAGCCAGAACGACCTGGTGGGCGGCCGCGGCGACGCTTACTGCGGCATGCTCAACGCCAGCTACAACTTAAAGCTGCGCAACGTGAAGGCCTACATCCCCGAGAATCCCGTGGGCACCGCGGCGGAGTGCGCGGACAGGATTCATGAGTTCGTTCCCATCGCCAGGGCCATCGTGGGGCTGAGCAGCCTGAAGATCATCTCCTTCGGCCCCAGGCCCCTGAACTTCCTGGCCTGCAACGCGCCCATCAAGCAGCTCTACAACCTGGGCGTGGAAATCGAGGAGAATTCCGAGCTGGATCTCTTCGAGGCCTTCAAGAAGCATGAGGGGGATGAGAGGATTCCCGCCAAAGTGAAAGAGATGGAAGAGGAGCTGGGCGCGGGCAACAAGAAGCCCGAGATTCTGCCCAAGCTGGCCCAGTATGAGCTGACTCTTCTGGATTGGATCGAGACCCACAAGGGATACCGCAAGTACGTGGCCATCGCCGGAAAATGCTGGCCCGCCTTCCAGACCCAGTTCGGCTTCGTGCCCTGCTATGTGAACAGCCGCCTGACCGGCATGGGCATCCCCGTGTCCTGTGAAGTGGACATCTACGGAGCCTTAAGCGAGTTCATCGGCACCTGTGTCAGCGAGGACATCGTGACGCTGCTGGATATCAACAACACCGTGCCCGCTGACATGTATGAGGAGGCCATCAGCGGCAAGCATAGCTATACCCACAACGACACCTTCATGGGCTTCCACTGCGGCAATACCAATACCAAGAAGCTGTCCTCCTGCAGCATGAAGTACCAGATGATCATGGCCAGGAACCTTCCCGAGGAAGTGACCCAGGGAACCCTGGAGGGGGACATCATCCCCGGGGACATCACCTTCTACCGTCTCCAGTCCACTGCGGACAACAAGCTGCGGGCCTACATCGCCCAGGGCGAGGTGCTTCCGGTGGCTACGAAATCCTTCGGCGGCATCGGCGTGTTCGCCATCCCGGAGATGGGGCGCTTCTACCGCCATGTGCTGATTGAGAAGAACTACCCTCACCACGGCGCGGTGGCTTTCGGCCATTTCGGAAAGGCCCTGTACGAGGTGTTCAAGTACATCGGCGTGCCGGTGGAGGATCTGAACTACAACCAGCCTAAGGGTGTGCTGTATCCCACGGAGAATCCGTTTATGTAAAGTTCCTTATCAAGATGGGCGGGGGCGAAAGCCTCCGCCTTATTGGAGCCAGGACGAAGTTCTGAATCAGGAAGAGTATGCTTCATTTCGGATGATGGAAAGGAGACGGACTGTGGAGTATCATGTTGATGTTGCTGTGGTGGGAGCCAGCACAGGGGGGACTGCCGCTGCTCTGGCGGCGCTCCAGGCAGGCTGCAGCGTTCTGCTGACCGAGGAGACGGACTGGGTAGGCGGACAGTTCATATATCCGGGAATCGAGAAGAATTAAGGCGGAATTCACCATACTGGAAGAACATGTGGGCAAGGAAGCGAGGGGGAGCGATAAGGCGGAAAATTTCCGGGATTCCGTGGGAATCGGCGCCTACAGGATAGATCTGCATCCCAGCACCGGTAACCGCAATTATCTGGATATCGACTGTCTGCCCTTTCAGATTCCCCTTGGCAGCCTGATTCCGGTGAGGAATCCGTCTAAGATTATCGGCATGTACCGTGAACCCCTCATCGCGCCGGAGACGGCGTATGAGGTGGAGGAAGGATTCCGGACGAATGTAATCTTCCCGGGCGGCCTCATTCTGGAAGAGGACGGGTCGGTGAAAATCTATTACGGAGCCTCCGATACGGTGGAATGTCTGGCCACTGCCAGGGTGGAGGATTTGATTCGCTTATGCCGGCCGGCGGAGTAAGGGATTAGAGGGAAGGCGTAGCAAATCCTGGTGGGAATCAGTTTGAGGACATGAAAAAAACACCTGCGGCGTGGGTGACACGGCAAGTGTCTCTGAATTAGAAATAGCTTTTCCTTAATTCAATCCTCCGCGTCATCCACATCCGCAGCCACTGCCGAGACTACGCTGGAAACCACGGATATGACCACAGCGATGATGATAATCAGCAAACCTCCGCCTAATACGATAAACATAATGCAGTCCTCCTAATAATTATTGCAATAAAGCAAGGCCGTCCGGCAGCCATTGCTCCACGGCACGAATCCATTGTACCATATTTATTCAAAAATCTCAACATCCACATCATATTTTGCTGTGAAATATTCCTGTGTCACCTGCAACTGATTTTTAAGATTTGCTTCCACATGTTTGTATGAATTTCGCCGGAACCTTTTGACACCTTTGTCATTGTATGGGTATATTCGTTTTTTATGTCTGTCCGGGGAAGAATATTTCTTTTCTTTGGAGAATAATGGTTGTGTCTGCGGGCTCTTTTTGGTATTATCTTATTGGTGCAATTGAATAGGAAGCGGTGCAGCCGGTTCTTCGGCGCGGCCAGTGGCGGAGCGAGGGAAGAGATGATTACGATTTCCTTATGTATGATTGTGAAGAATGAAGAGAAGATATTGAAAAGATGCCTGGACAGCGTGGCGGATCTGGTGGATGAGATCATCATTGCGGATACCGGCTCCACGGACGCCACCAGGGCGATTGCGGCACAGTATACGGAACATGTCTATGACTACACATGGATAGACGATTTCAGCGCCGCGCGGAATGATGTATTTTCCAAAGCGACGAAAGAATATATATATTCTGCGGACGCGGATGAGGTGCTGTCGCCGGAGAACCGGGACAGATTCCGGCTTCTGAAGGAGACGCTGCTTCCGGAGATTGAAATCGTCCAGATGAAGTATGCCAATCAGCTGCAGTTCGGCACAGTTTACAATTTCGATGAGGAATACCGCCCCAAGCTATTCAAGAGAAAGCGGGATTTCGTGTGGGAGGGGCCGATCCACGAGACAGTGCGGCTGGAGCCTGTAGTGTACGACAGCGATATAGTCATCACCCACCTGCAGGAAGAGAGCCACGCCAAGCGGGACCTGGCCAATTTCCGCAGGCACTGGGAGTCCGGCTACCGGCTGCCGAAACGGCTTCTGGGCCTATACGCCAGGGAGCTGCTGCTGGCCGGGGACGAGGAGGATCTGGTGGACGCAGCGGGGGCCTTCATGGACGCGGCGGCGGACAACGGGCGGGACAGCGAGGAGATGGCCCAGTCCTGCTGCGTGGTGGCGAAGGCGGCCAGGCTGGTGAAGGACACGGTGAATTTCTTCAAATATACATCCAAGGTGATTGCGGAGGAGGCCTGTTCCGAAATCTGCTGTGAGATGGGGCATTTCTATGAGGAGGAAGGCGACTGGGAGGAGGCGGCCATCTGGTACTACAATGCTGTCTACGAGACCCAGCCGATTCTGGCGCTGCAGTCCGGCGGGAAGGAGAGCCTGGAGGGGCTGATTCGGTGCTACGAGGCTCTGGAATGCCCGGAGCAGGCGGAGATTTACCGGGAGGAGCTGCAGAAGAGAGAGGGTGCATCTATATAAAGTACCAGATAAAGTACCTATAAAGCACCAGATAAAGTAGCAGATAAAGCACCAGGATGCATGGGAGGTTAGACGGAACGCCAGAACGCATCCCCATAGTTTGTGTACATCAACGGAACTCCGGGCATTTATCATATGTAGATAAGATGTCCGGGATTAGATACAAGGAATCGTTAAGAAATAAATCTACAGGATTTTTCTGGGGAAAGAACAGATTCATTTCTGCACAGTTCCAAGGGAAAATATAGAAAGAGGGAAAATACAGAAAGAAGGAAAATACAGAAAGAAGGAAAATACAGAAAGAAGGAAAATACAGAAAGAAGGACGATAAAGTGAGCTGGGAAGAAAATGTACGAAGAGCAGTGCCCTATGTGGCGGGCGAGCAGCCCAATAAACCGGGCATGATTAAACTAAATACCAATGAATGCCCCTACCCCCCTGCGCCGGGAGTGGAAAGAATGGCGGCACAGATGGACTGCAGCGCCTTTCGGCTGTATCCGGATCCGGACAGCACCGTGCTGGTGGACGCGCTGGCGGCATATTATCATGTAAGTCCCAGGCAGGTGTTCGTGGGCGTGGGCTCCGACGATGTGCTTTCCATGGCCTTCATGACTTTTTTCAACAGCGGGCGGCCTATCCTGTTCCCGGACGTGACCTATTCCTTTTACGATGTGTGGGCCGAGCTTCACGGGATTCCCTACCAGACCTGTCCGCTGGACCAGGACTGGCACATTCGGCCGGAGGATTACAGGCAGCCAAACGGCGGCGTGATTTTTCCTAATCCCAACGCGCCCACGGGATTGCTGGAGAGCCTGGAGACAGTGGAGGAAATCCTCCGGGCCAACCGGGACGCGGTGGTCATCGTGGACGAGGCCTATGTGGACTTCGGGGGCGAAAGCGCTCTGCCCCTGGTGGAGAAATACGATAATCTGCTGATAGTGCAGACATTTTCGAAATCCCGTGCAATGGCGGGCCTGCGGATCGGTTTCTGCATCGGCGGCGAGAAGCTGATCGGGTATCTGAATGACGTGAAGTTCTCCTTTAATTCCTACACCATGAACCTGCCCTCTCAGATACTGGGGGCGGAGGCGGTGAGGGACGATGCATATTTCAGGGCCACTACAGCGAAGATTGCGGCCACCAGGGAGCGGGTCAAGGGAGAGTTGAGGGAACTGGGATTCACCTTCCCGGACTCGAAGGCGAACTTCCTCTTTGCCACCCACCAGTCGATTCCGGCCCGGGAGCTGTTTCTTGCGCTCCGGGAAGCCGATATCTACGTGCGCCACTGGAACAGACCCAGGATCTCCGATTTCCTGCGCATCACCATAGGGACGGACGAGCAGATGGATAGGCTGCTGGGGTTTTTGCGGGATTATGTGGGGCATTCCGGCGGGCGGCCATGACGGAAGCGTGAAAAACTGCGGAAAAGGGACTTATCACATTATAAAGAATGGAGAAATAGCATGATTAAAAGTTTTTTCAAAGGTGTCGTGATTGGCATCGCCAACATCGTACCCGGCGTCAGCGGAGGCACCATGATGGTGTCCATGGGAATCTATGACAAATTGATTCACTGCATCACCCATCTGTTCAGCGAGTTCAAGAAGAGCGTACTGTTCCTGCTGCCCATTGCGGTGGGCATGGTGGCGGCCATCGCGGCCAGCTCTTTCGGGCTCACCTATCTCTTCGAGAATCTCCCGATCCAGACGAATCTGCTGTTCGTGGGCCTGATTCTGGGAGGTCTTCCGGCTATCTGGAAGAATGTGAAAGGCAACAGCGTCAAGGCGGGGCATGTGCTGGCATGCGTCCTGTTCTTTGTGTTGGTGGTGGGCATGGCGGCTATGGGAGAGTCGGAAGGGGCTTCGGCGGATCTGTCCTTCAGCCTGGGAAATGTGGCGGTGCTCCTGATGGTAGGCGTCATCACCTCGGCCACCATGGTGATTCCCGGCGTCAGCGGCTCCATGGTGCTGATGCTGATGGGGTTCTATTATCCGGTGCTGAACGCCATCAAGGATTTTTTCAAGGATTTGGCGGCATTGGACATAGACGGGATTCTGCGGGGCTGCGGCATCCTGATTCCCTTTGGCATCGGTGTGGTGGTGGGAATCTTCGGCATCGCGAAGCTGGTGGAGATCATCTTTGAGAAGTTTCCGCTGTACGCCTATTGGGCCATCATCGGGCTGATTGTGTCGTCGCCCATCGCCATCCTGTTGATGGGGACATTCCCGGCGGTGACCGTGCTGAGCGCGGTGACGGGCGTGATCGCTTTGGGCGTGGGCATCGTGATTGCCATGAAGCTTGGAGAATGACGAAAAAACGTGCTGTTCTTTACTGAATCAAAAAGAGGGTACATTCCCCGCAGCTTGCTGCGACCAGAATTTTACCAAGCAAAGCGAGGTTGGGGCTAATACCCCGCTGTTTGCTGCGGGGAGGTTTATTCTTGGAAGAGATGCGGGAGACCATAGGAGAGTCATTTTTTGGCATCCGATGGGACAGGGATTTTTTCAGATGTAATAACAGTTACAATACAGAGAAAGCCGGAGGGACAGACATGGGAGTATATCAGGAATTTGCGGATGTATATGACAGGTTTATGGACGACATCCCCTATGAGAAATGGGGCGGATATCTGGACAATCTAATCCGGAAGTACGGGGTGTCGAAGCCGAAGCGGGATGCGGAGAGCCCTCTGGAATCCGAGCGGAATCTGGTGGTGGACTTGGGCTGCGGCACAGGGACGCTGACGGAGATGATGTACGGGAAGGGCTATGACATGATCGGCGTGGACGCCTCCGAGTACATGCTCAACGTGGCCATGGAGAAAAAGGAGAAGAGCGGCTCGGAAATCCTCTATCTCCAGCAGGACATGCGGGATTTGGAGCTGTACAGCACAGTGGGCACGGTGTTCTGTGTCTGCGACGGGCTGAACTATATTTTGGAGGAAAGTGAACTACTGGACGTATTTTCACGGGTGGACAATTACCTGTTCCCGGGCGGGATATTCATTTTCGATTTCAATACGGACTATAAGTTCCGGGAGGTAATCGGGGACGCCACCATCGCCGAGAGCAGGGAGGACTGCAGTTTCATCTGGGATAATTTCTACGATGTGGAAGAGGGTATCAATGAGTATGACCTGACTGTCTTCGTCAGGGCGGAAGGGGAGCTGTTCCGCCGGTTCACGGAGACTCATTATCAGCGGGGCTACACGGTAGAGCAGATGATTGGGCTGGCGGAGCAGGCCGGCATGGAAGTGCTGGAGGTCAGGGACGCGGACACCGGGGAGGAGGCTGCTTCCACCAGCCAGCGGGTGTGTGTGGTGGCCCGGGAAAAGAAAAAGAATCCGGCGGCTTCCTAAGGAATTGTCTACAAATAACTGCTACGGGGGACAGATAGAGAAGTTTTGATTCCGTCTTGTCCGGACGAGAGGAGAAAAGAGGATAAAATGACAGATTACATTGTACGCGCCACCGGGGCGGGGGCGCAGATTCGTGCATTTGCCTGCACTGCCAGGGGCGTGGTGGAGACAGCGAGACAGGCACATGATACCAGCCCTGTAGTCACGGCGGCCCTGGGGCGGCTCCTGTGCGCCGGTGCCATGATGGGCAGCATGCAGAAAGGGGAGGACGACCTGTTGACCCTGCAGATCAAGGGGGACGGCCCGGTACAGGGGCTGCTGGTGACGGCGGACGCAAAGGGAAATGTGAAAGGCTATGCCAATGTGCCGGACGTGATACTGCCGGCCAATGCCCTGGGAAAGCTGGACGTGGCCGGGGCCCTGGGCCATGGAACCCTCCAGGTCATCAAGGACATGGGGTTAAAAGAGCCTTACATTGGGCAGACTTTACTGCAGACAAGTGAAATCGCTGAGGATCTGACCTATTATTTCGCCACCTCCGAGCAAGTGCCGTCTTCCGTAGGCCTGGGCGTGCTCATGGAGCGGGACAATACCGTGAAACAGGCGGGGGGATTCCTGATTCAGCTGATGCCCTTTGCGGAGGACGCGGTAATCGACAGGCTGGAGCGCAACCTTTCCGGCGTCACTTCCGTCACCGCCATGCTGGACGGGGGCGATACGCCGGAACAGATGCTGCAGCGGCTTCTGGAAGGGCTGGACTGCGAAGTGACGGACACCAGTCCGGTGGCGTATTTCTGTAACTGCAGCAAGGCCAGGATTGAGAAAGTATTGATCAGCCTTGGGAAGAAAGAGATACAGGACATGATTGATGATGGACAGGAGATTGAAGTGAACTGCCATTTCTGCAATAAAAAGCATACTTTCAGCATAGAGGAACTGAAAGCATTGTACCGGAAAAGCAGGCTGCCGTAAAGCGGTGCCGGGAAAGGGAACGACAGGAACAGGCGGGAAGAGAGGAAGGACATGAAGCAGGGATTTGTCAAGGTGGCGGCGGCGACGCCGAGGATCAAAGTGGCCGACCCGGTCTACAACGGGGGCGTGATATGTGAGAAGCTGGAGGAAGCCTGGGGGAAGGGAGCGAAGGTCATCGTCTTCCCGGAACTGTGCATTACCGGGTATACCTGCGGCGATCTGTTCCTTCAGGGGCTCTTGCTGGAGGAGGCTTCCAGGCAGCTGCTGCGCATTGCGGAACATACCCGGGGGAAGGACGCGCTGGTGATGGTGGGGCTGCCCATGGAGCGTGACGGCAGACTGTACAATGTGGGGGCGGTGCTCTGGAACGGAGAGATTCTGGGGCTGGTGCCCAAGGCCAACATACCCTCCTACGCGGAATTCTACGAGGGCAGGCATTTCACGGCGGGCAACACGGCGCCTGTCCCTTTTTCCATAGGCGGGAAAACGGTTCCCTTCGGCACCAACATCCTGTTTGATTGCGAAACCGTCCGTGGACTTACGATAGGATGTGAAATCTGCGAGGATCTGTGGGTGGCGGACGCCCCGGCGGTGAACCACGCGCTGAAGGGGGCCACCATTGTGGCCAATCTGTCCGCGTCCAACGAGACCGTGGGAAAGGACGAGTACCGGGAGCTTCTGGTGAAGTCCGTCAGCGCCCGGTTGATCTGCGGGTATGTCTACACTTCCGCCGGGGAAGGGGAGTCCACTCAGGATCTGGTGTTCGGCGGCCATAATCTGATTGCGGAGAACGGCGTGATACTGGCGCAGATCAAGAAATTCACCTGTGAGACCATCTACAGCGACATCGATGTCCAGAAGCTTCTGCTGGAGAGACGGCGCATGGGGACTTTCGGCAAGGAGCCGGAGGGGGCTTATGTGAAAGTGCCGTTTCGGCTGGAGGTGGCGGAGACTGTGCTGGAGCGAAGCTTCGGCAGCATGCCTTTCGTGCCGGGAGATGAGGAGACGCGCAGAAGACGCTGCGAGGAGATTCTGTCCATTCAGTCCTATGGCCTGAAGAAACGGTATGACCACACAGGCCTGACCACGGCTGTTTTAGGCATTTCCGGCGGCCTGGACTCCACTCTGGCGCTGCTGGTCACGGTGCGCACTTTCGACATGCTGGGCTTGGACAGAAAGGGCATCGTGACGGTGACCATGCCGGGCTTTGGCACCACGGACAGGACTTACGAGAATGCGTGCCAGCTGGCGCGGACTTTGGGGGCTGCGCTGGAGGAAGTGGATATCCGACAGGCGGTGGAAGTGCATTTCCGGGATATCGGGCAGGATGCTGACAACCATGACGTGACTTACGAAAATGCCCAGGCCAGGGAGCGGACCCAGGTGCTCATGGACATAGCCAACCACAGGAACGGCCTGGTCATCGGCACGGGGGACATGTCGGAGCTGGCGCTGGGCTGGGCCACCTACAACGGCGACCATATGTCCATGTACGGCGTGAATGCCGGCGTACCGAAGACTCTTGTACGCCATTTAGTACAATATTATGCGGATACCTGCAATGACAGCGCCCTGGCGGATGTGCTGGCGGACGTGCTGGACACGCCGGTGAGCCCGGAGCTGCTGCCGCCGGTGGACGGCGTGATCTCCCAGCGGACGGAAGATTTGGTGGGGCCTTACGAGCTGCATGATTTCTTCCTATATTATATGCTGCGCTGCGGGTATCCGCCGGCGAAGGTGTACCGGGTGGCGAAGCTTGCCTTCCAGGGGCAGTATGAGGACGGGACGATTCTGAAATGGCTGAAGGCGTTCTACAGAAGGTTCTTCGCCCAACAGTTCAAGCGCTCCTGTCTGCCGGACGGGCCTAAGGTGGGAAGCGTGGCGCTTTCGCCCAGAGGAGACCTGCGCATGCCCTCGGACGCCAGCGCGAGGCTGTGGCTGGACCAGGCGGAGGAGCTTGCATAAGGGGCCTGCGGCCAAAGGCAATGGGACAGAGGGAAGGCGCTGTCAGGCGGCTGATGGCGAAGGAAGATACAGCCAAATGAGACAGTTTGACATGGTGAATATTCTGGATATGATTGGGCGACCGGAGATTGGGCAGTTTGTGATAAATGGCGCAATCAAAGGTGAAATGCACCAGGCAAGAAATCCGTTCCCGGAATTCCTGCCTGGTGTTTTTTTGGTTCATTCAGCGGCATCCGAGTCTGCCCGGGCTTTATCCAGTGAGGCCTGAATGGCTTCCAGCAGCACGAGTGAAGTATACTTGCTTTCGGAAGTATAGGTGACGGAATCCAGGGACTGCTGTGCGTAGATCTGCTCGCAGATGGACTCCAGGGTGGGCTCAAGCAGCGGATAGACCGTGGCGATGGAATCGCTCAGGTTCACCATGCGTATGGAGGTGATGGAGTCCTTATCCACGATGACCTCCACATCGATGGATTCGCTGCCCAGCACCAGCTCCGTGGTATAGACGCCCGGTATGTAGAGAGAGGAGACTTCCGCCATGACAGGCTCTGGACCGGAGCTGTCCTCCGCTCTGGACCCTCCGTCCTTATCCTTGTCCGGCAGGAACATCATGGCCAGCAGGACGATGAACAGGATTCCCAGCACGGCGAAGATTGCGGTATAAATCAGCTCTTTCATGTGAAGTACGACAATTTTGGTTTTAGCACTCATCCATATTCCCCTTAACCTTTATCCAGTCATTTCTCTTTATAGATAGATATGCGTGGGGAGCGGAAAATATGCGCGGTGGAATTTATCAGGCAGGAAAGCCAGAATTTAGTTGAAAATTATCCCGGATATGTTAAGATAAATACAAAGCATACCAATTTTCTAAACAAATGTAATAAATCCAGAATCGGAAAATCTGTTTTCTGAAAATCTATGCTTTTAAAAGCAGAAAGTTTTCCATGAGGGAATGCGTCATCCCTTCTGTTTTGGACAGAAGGAGAGATGAAGCTTATTTCGCTGAAGACGGACTATGCGTTCAGGGAGTATTCTCTTATGAGAATGTCAGGAAGCAGTTCCTGAGCGATGTGCTGGGGATTCCGCTGAGGGAGATCAGGGAGGTGCGTGTGGCTACGCCATTCTTATGGAAGCGCCATGCCAGACAGAAGCAGGGAATCCTGGACATGGCGCTGGAGCTGAACAGGGGCACGAAGGTGAACGTGGAGATGCAGGTGCGCCGCCAGAGCGCGTGGACGAAGAGGGAGCTGTTCTACCTTGCGAAGATGTACACGGAGGACCTGAAGGCTGGGCAGGACTATGAGAGGCTGCACAGATGTGTAAGCATAGGTCTGCTGGACTTCAACCTGACAGAGAGGGAACGGTACCATTCCAGATACCGCCTGCGAGAAGCTGACGGGACAGAGCTGACGGACCTGCTGGAGATACATATCGTGGAGCTGTCAAAGGCTCTGTGGGGTCGGAGCCGGTGGACGACTGGATTCGTCTGTTCAATGCGGAAAGGGAGGAGGATTTGGAGATAATCGAAGCGAAGAACACCGGGATCAGAGAGGCAATCATGGCGATGAAGGAGATGGGCTTGAGGAAGAACCTGCGCTATCTATATGAAGACCATATAAAATTGATTTTAGGTTTCCTCATTTGCACCACCATCTGTCCAGCTGCTCTGACAGCAAAAGGACGTACAGTAAAATGATAAGAGACAGGAAGCCGTGCCGTAAATTCTTGCTTTTATGCGCAGTTTATGAGGATTAGCGCACACCGTGGAAAGAAACGGGCAAGCCGCTGGACAGCCCGCTTAAGTACACATGAATGTCTGAAAAGCCTAAAAAGCTTGTGAGGGGGGAAGTCTGCGCTTTTTTGGCTAAGACCAAGATTAGGTTTCACAGTAATAGTCACATTGGCTGATAGTTATACAAATGGTAACGCAGACGGCGTAATTGCTCCAACAATGAAGGACTACAGAGATTTTGCCAACGATAAATACAACGCAGGTTGTGTATATGTTGTTCCGCCGAGTCTTTTGTCAGTAAAAACCATCATTTCTAATAATAAGCCTATAATGGGCTATTGGGAATCTGGAACGGGATCAGATTTTAAGACACATGCTATTCTTATAACAGGATATAGTTATAAGGGTACAGTTCCTGCTGAAGATTATTATATTGTAAGAAATCCATGGTATACCTATGCCCAATGGATTGGTGTTACGGATTCTAGTTCGGTGGTTTATGTTAATGGTAGTCGTACATGGAAACTCAAATCAGTGGTATATTAAGGATGAGGATAATGTTTATATTTATAACCACAATATTTGTTGCGATTCTCATTTGCATAACAGGATGTTCAGATATCTCATCGAGTTCGCAAAACTATGATGTCTCAGAAAATGTATCTTTTGGTTCTGAGGTGTTGTCCTTGGATGAAACAGATGAATCATATAATCACGAGAATGTTCCTGACGAAATCTTACAATCTTTTTCAGGGGGGAATGTTATAACAAATACATCGAAGGAGGATTCCGATGAAAATATTTCAGGGGAAATGTCATCAGAGGCCAGGGAGGACATTCAAGTTCCAAATGCTATAATACCGGCGATTATGATTGATGGAACGATTTACTACCTTTCACATGGTTATCCTATACCGGACAAGGAGATAAATCTTGACCAAATAAATTACACCGAGTCAGAGATTCCCTTGTACACTTATCCAGAAAAAGATGGGGAATCCAATTATGCTCCGGCAGGGACGCCCTATGTGAAGCATGAAAATGGATATGCTTTAAAAATAGATAAGTACGGGTGGACGTTGTTTCTGACATGGGAAGATCGGTTGGCCGAGGAATGACAGAATTGGTCTCTCTACAGTTTATGGTGTTCCTACATCATGTCCCTTATCCCGGACCAGCTTCAGTCTCTGCCAAGGGTATAAGCAGCATTATGATGATTTATACGTACGTAGTGAAGCTGTTGTGAACTTTCGGTGCCCCGGTGTTCCTGACGTGCTGGGGATTGCGCTGGAGGAGATTCAGGGCTGTTTCATGAAGAAATAAACATTTGTGAAGCAGAAGCGCAAGCATGTCCATCAGGTTGACTTTTCCATTGCATTCAAGACCTGCCGCCATTTCCTGCGGCTGTATTCCGGGGAAGAGCCTCCTGATGTGGAAGACCTGATCAGGAAGCATACGCTTTCTGTCAGGCATTCCAGGAACTTTGCCCGCCAGCAAAGATTCCAGATACCAGTCAGCTTTACATACTGGTTTTGACTGACAGAACCATTCTACCGCATGGCAGGCATTTTTGCATACCTGCTTATTTGCTATACAATAAAACAGGAACACGGCTCGTCAAATGGCATTATCCACACCATTTGTCCTTAGATTCGTTCCCATATGACGCTCTGTTCCTATATTCAGACTGTTTATTCGATTTTCAGTGCGCCCAGCTAAGGGTATGATGTTTAGCAGGTGGAACTCCTGTCCGATAAGGTACTAGCCACACCATCGGTAACAGCCTACGGTTTGCGGAAGTAATGAAGCAGGCTAAGCGTAGGTGAATAGGATATAGGGCTGTAAGGCGGTCTGGCACCGAAATAAATATAAAACCAGAGGGACGACGCTGCTGAAAAAGCGGAAGTCAACATGTGGGTTTATCGTCATGGCAAGATTTCGTACACCTCTGCGGTGTTTCTAACGCCAGTCATGTATTACAATGGCATCATGTCAACTGGGGAGAGCCTGTTTTCTCCCTGAAAGGAACGCGGGGTATAACCGTACAACCAAAAAGGAAGGAGGTTAAAAGGGGAGCAGGCAGTCGGATGGCCGGATAGTGTGCGACTTGCAAGTCGCCATTTAAATTGTGATAAATTCACTACTACTTCCGTTTGTAGTATTCCTACCGCATAGTGCCAAGTAAGTGATGAAAGGTGCGGAGCAGCGGGACAACGTGAGAAAGGTAGAAGCCACATCTGCCCTATTGCCAGGAAAAGGCATGCATGGTTAACAAATGTGAACTGTTGCAAGGGTCGTCAGTCTGATGAAAGGTGAAAGTGGATGATACACCTTGACCAAAACGGTGCGGAGTCGGGGACACAGTAATTACTATGGTGCTGTGCCAAACGGACAGAGAACTCCCGGCCTATAGACAGAACCTAAACATGTCGTGATTATTTAAGTGGCGGAACAAGGTAAACCTTATGCGCTCCCTGATGGGTAGGCCAATCGCAAGAAAGGCACAATGCGCAGAAGGCAGAGGATGTTGGAAAAAGCGAAGGCCTCTGTGTAATGCAGGGGATAAGGGTTCAAGATTTGCCCTGCCCGAAAGGGGGCAGACTTCCAACGCGTATCGATTACATGAAGAGACTGGAAACTGTGAATGTATCACGTTCAATGACACAACAGTGAGGACAATACAGACATGAAGCTTCAGTGGAACCAGATAGACTGGGAGAAAGCAGAGGAACAGGTTAACAGACTACAGGTTCGGATTGTAAAAGCAACATTGGAACAGAAATGGAGACTTGTCAAAA
>OFFF01001341.1_pt1 | contig 15954 bp, 12 predicted proteins | sample 1521301 | NCBI WGS metagenome assembly OFFF01 (sample SAMEA3504101, study PRJEB24116) | mouse gut metagenome | biome: mouse gut; feature: mouse-associated habitat; material: faeces | place: Denmark | collected 2011
TGCTCTGAATCTGATACTTCACTTAATAATTATAGCAAGCATTTTTTTCAAATAATACGCAGAAAATGCTTTAAACATTGCAGATACTGCTGTATAATGAAACCAGCATATGCAGACTGACATATAAAAACATGATAAAGGAGAAGCTATGGGAAATTATGAAAAAAAAGGATATCTGAACAGTGATTTCCGCATCTTTCATCTGACCGACCAACTGGTGAAGGAGTATCAGTTCCACTATCACGAGTTCCATAAGATTACCATCTTTATCCGCGGAAATGTACAGTATTATATAGAAGGAAAAACTTATGAGCTGGAGCCCTACGATATCGTTCTGGTGGAAAAAAACGACCTGCATCGGATTCAGGTGGATGGTTCCGTGCCCTATGAACGGATCATCGTCTATATATCTCCCGGCTTTATGGCGGATTATCAGAACGAAGAATACGACCTGAGTTTTTGTTTTCAAAAGGCAAAGGAGGAACACTCCCACGTGCTGCGGATTCCCTCCCTGGAGAAAAGCTCCCTGTTCAAGATCACCAACCGGCTGGAAAAGTCCTTCAGTGATACGGAATATGCCAGCAGCCTGTACCGTCAGGTGCTGTTCCTGGAATTTATGATCCAACTGAACCGGGCGGCCTTGAAGAAAAGGATCGAATTTCTGGACACGGAACACTACAACTCGAAAGTCATTGCCATCCTGCACTACATCCATCTCCATCTGACCGATGCACTGGACATTGACAGCCTCGCGGATACATTTTTTATCAGCAAATATTACATGATGCGCCTGTTCAAAGCCGAGACAGGATATACCATCGGCAGCTACATCACCTACCGCCGGCTCCTTCTGGCCCGCAGCCTGATCGAAGAGGGCGCCCCCATCACGGAAGCCTGCTTTGCCGCCGGATTCCGGGATTATTCCACCTTTTCCCGTTCCTACAAGGCAGAATTTCAGGAGCCGCCCCGGAGCCTGCAGAAGTCAAATTCCCCGCAGCAGCCATCCCCCCGTCCAGCCCTTACGCGGTAGTCAAATATGCAGGCATGGCAACCTGGCTCGCTGCTCCGCTGGAATAAATTGCTGCCCGGCCGCCTACAGTAAATCCAGATACGCCGCCTCTTCCTCACTGAATCTGATAGACATTGCGTCAATATTGGCCTGCATCCGCTCCGCGCTGGACGTGCTCACCACCGCAAGCGTGTTCAGTTCCTGCCGGAAGAGCCATGCCATGGCGATCTGGGACACGGTGCATTGCTTCTTCTCAGCCAGTTCCTCGCATCTGCGCAGCCGTTCAAAGTTATCCGCACACCCATATCCCTTCATTGCAAATTCATCCAGAATCTGATCCGCCTTCTCCCGCTCCCCGCTTTTCAGCTTTCCGGATAAAAACCCGTGGGACAGGCTGGAATAGGCTATCACCGGCATATTCTGGTTCCGGTACCACTCCCTTGCCGCTCCGTTGGAAGGGCCGGAGATGGTCACACAGCCGCCGCCCCAGAGATCCCTGACCTGCTCTGCCAGACTGAAATGGGGACTGGATACGCTAAACGGGATCAGATGGTGCTCCCCGGCATATGCATTTGCCTCGGCAATCCTTCTGTGGGTCCAGTTGGAACCTCCGAAAGCGCCGATCTTCCCCTCCTCATGCATGGCATTCAAAATCTCCACAATTTCTCCCACCGGCACCTCCGGATCGTCCCGGTGCAGCAGGTAGATATCGATATGGTCCGTCCGCAGATATTCGGCGGATTCCGCAAAATCTTCCCGGATCTCCTTTTCATTGACCCGCTTCCTTCCGGAGGGGTCCGGGTGGGCGCATTTGGAAAGAATGATAACCTTATCCCGCAGCTTCCGGTCCTCAATCCATTTTCCCAGTGACTTTTCCGCCCCGCCGTACACCCGAGCCGAATCAAACGCATTGACTCCCAGGGCATACATGGCGTCCAGCAGGTCGTTTCCATCTTCGCCCTGCATAAACGGAGGCGCGGCAGTTCCGTACAAAATACGGGATACTTTTTTCTTTACATAAGGGATTTCTATATACTTCATGGCAGTGCTCCTTTCATAGTTCTCACATATTCTGTTACATGAGGCACACAGTCTTCTCCATGCTCCGCAATGATCTTCACGATGGCACTTCCTACGATCGCCCCATCGGACAGCTCTGCCATCTTCCTGGCCTGCTCCGGGGTTGAGATCCCGAATCCCACCGCACAGGGAACCTCCGTGGTCTCTCTGACCAGTTTCACCATCCCGGCGATATCGGTCTTGATCTCATTGCGTACCCCCGTCACCCCCAGTGATGACACACAGTAAATGTATCCTTTTGCTTCTCCGGCGATCATCCGTATCCGTTCATTCGAAGTGGGGGCGATCAGCGAAATAATGTCCACACCATATTTTTCACAGACATCGGAAAGCTCTCTTTTTTCCTCAAAAGGCATATCCGGCACAATGATGCCGTCAATTCCGCACTCCTCACAGCGTTTCATAAATTTCTCTTTTCCATAGGTATAAATGGGATTCAGATAGGTGAGGAACACCATCGGCACTGTCACCCTCTGTCTCGCACGCCGGATCATGTCAAAAAGCTTATCCGCAGTGAATCCTGCTTTCAGGGCGCGTTCGTTTGCCTCCTGGATCACCACGCCCTCTGCAATGGGATCTGAAAACGGGATTCCGATCTCGATCAGATCTGCTCCTGCCTCCTCCATAGCATACAAAAGCTGCTCCGTAATGTCAAGTGTGGGATCTCCGCCTGTCACAAACGGAATAAATGCCTTTTTATTGTGAAATGCTTCTTTGATTCTATTCATAAATCTCTGCCCCCCTGTATCTTGCAATTGCCGCCACGTCCTTGTCCCCCCGGCCGGACAGATTAATCACAATAATCTGGCCCTTTTCCATAACCGGCGCCAGCTTCATGGCATAGGCTGCCGCATGGGCGCTCTCTATCGCCGGGATGATGCCTTCCGTCCGGGACAGGTATTCAAACGCCCGGACTGCTTCTTCGTCTGTGACGGGCACATACTCCGCCCTCTTTGTCTCCGCCAGCCTTGCATGCTCCGGCCCGATCCCCGGATAGTCCAGCCCTGCGGAAATGGAATAGACCGGCGCGATCTGTCCGTATTCATCCTGGCAAAAAATGGATTTCATACCGTGGAAAACCCCTGTGCTCCCCTTTGCAATGGCCGCCGCATGCTTCTCTGTATGGATGCCCAGCCCTGCCGCCTCACATCCGATCAGCCGGACCTGCGGATATGGGATAAATTCGTAAAATGCCCCCATGGCATTGCTTCCGCCGCCCACACAGGCGATCACCGCGTCCGGAAGCTTCCCTTCTCTTTCCTGAAGCTGCTCTTTGATCTCCTCCCCGATGATCTTCTGAAAGTCCCGCACAATCATGGGAAATGGATGGGGGCCCATCACGGAGCCCAGCACATACAGAGTGTCATCCATCCGCTTCGTCCATTCCCTCATAGTTTCATTGACCGCGTCCTTCAGCGTCTGCGTGCCGCTGGTCACCGGATGGACCTTTGCGCCCAGAAGCTCCATCCGGTATACATTCAGTGCCTGTCTGTCGGTGTCCTCCTTCCCCATATAAATCTCACATTCCATTCCCATCAGAGCGGCCGCTGTGGCCGTCGCCACCCCATGCTGTCCGGCACCGGTCTCCGCAATGACCCTTGTTTTGCCCATCCTCTTTGCCAGAAGCACCTGACCCAGCACGTTGTTGATCTTGTGGGAACCGGTATGGTTCAGGTCCTCCCGCTTGATATAGATCTTCGCGCCGCCCAGATCCTTTGTCATTTTCTCCGCAAAATACAGCATGGAAGGGCGCCCTGCATAGTTCTTCATCAATTCGTCCAGATCCCGGATAAATTCCGGGTCACGGCTGTATTTCTCATAGGCTTCCTCCAGCTCGCGGACCGCGTTCATCAGAGTCTCCGGAATGTATTGCCCTCCGTATTGACCATATCGTCCCTTTCGGCTTGTTTCACTGCTGCTCATAGTCTCATCCTCTCTTTTCTGAATCTGCTCTTTCTCATATCTGTCTTTATTTTCTCTGTTCCTGTTTTCCTTTTTCCCGACCTGCGTCACGGATGTCCCTCTCCTGATTGTGCGGCCGTCCATGCTGCTCCTGCGCACGCACGGCCTCCATAAACCGCCTGGCCTTTTTTTCGTCCTTCCTCCCCTCCGTCTCCACAGAACTGCTCACATCCACCGCCCATGGATGGCAGCATTTCAATGCTTCCGCAATATTTTCGGCACTCAATCCGCCTGCCAGGAAGAACGGCTTCGTGATCTCCGGAATCCAGTCCCCGCAAAAGGTCTCGCCGCTGCCCCCGTACCCGTCCGCTTTGTAAGTATCCAGGAGCAGATATTCGCAGGGAAGCTTTACCGCCTGCAGGATGTCCTCCTGTCCTCTCACCCGGACAGCCTTTATAACCGGCTTCTCTGTCCTCTCCTTCAGCCGGCGGATGTATGCCTCATCCTCATCACCGTGAATCTGGATCAGATCCAGCACGCCGCTTTCGGCCAGGCTTACAACCCGTTCCAGTTCTTCATTGACAAAAACCCCCACGCTCCGGATTTCCGGCTGCAGCTCCTTTTTCATACCGGCTGCCTGTTCCGGCGTGATCCGCCGTCTGCTGTCTGCAAATACAAACCCGGCAAAATCCGGCTTAAGGCGGTTCGCCATGCGGATATCCTCTCCGGTTTTCAACCCGCAGATTTTTATTTTAACCACAGAATCCCTTCTTTCCCCTCAGTTCCTCCAGCATCGCTTTTTTATCCCTGCACCGCATCAGTGTCTCCCCAATCAGCACGGCCTGCACATTTCCCTGCCGCAGCTTTTCAATGTCCTCCGCCGTACGGATGCCGCTCTCTGCCACAAACAGAATATCCCCGGGTACATATCTGCGCAGCTCCAGGCTGTTCTCCACATGAACCGTAAAGTCCTTCAGATTCCGGTTGTTCACCCCAAGTATCCTTGCCCCGCCGGACAGCGCCTTGACGATCTCCTGCTCGTCGTGGGCCTCCACCAGGGCCGAAAGCCCCAGGCTGTCCGCGATCCTGATGGATTCTCTGATCTGTTCCTCACTGAGTATCGCACAGATCAGAAGCACTGCGTCTGCCCCCAGTACCTTCGCCTCATAGATCTGATAGCTGTCAACCGTAAAGTCCTTTCTGAGCACCGGAATTTTTACCCTCCCGGCGATCTCCTCCAGATAGCGGTCCTGCCCCAGAAAATATTCCGGCTCTGTCAGGCAGGAAATGGCCGCCGCCCCTGCCTGTTCATATTCTTTTGCGATCTCCAGATAGGGGAAGTGCTCCGCGATCACGCCCTTGGAGGGAGATGCTTTTTTCACCTCGCAGATAAACGAAATATCCTCCCCCCGCAATGCCTTTTCAAACGGGAAGTCGAAGCCGCCTTTTGCGCCTTCCTGCTCCGCCTCCGCTTTTTTCCCGGCAAGAACTTTCATCTCCCTGCAGGAAATCCTTTTCTTTTCCGCCTCAACCCGCCTTTTGGCAGATTTTGCAATCTCATCTAAAATCATGGCCTATCCCTCTTTCCTCCGGCAATTTGCTCTGTAAATGCACAGCTTTGCCCGAAACAATGATACAAATGCTATTCCTGATATTCTTTTGTCGCTGCCGTAAATTCCTCCAGCTTTGCCAGGGCTTTTCCGCTGTCGATCAGCTCCGCCGCTTTTCGGATGCCTTCCGCCAATGTAATGCCGTCTATCCCGAGATACAGGCTCATACCCGCGTTCATCAGTATCACGTCCCGCTTTGCACCTCTTTCTTTTCCAGAGAGGATATCCCGTGTGATCTGCGCATTTTCTTCCGGAGTTCCCCCGATCATCTCATTCAGCCCGCAGCACCGGAGTCCAAACTGCTCCGGTGTAATCGTGTACCGGGTAATCTCGCCGCAGCGGATCTCACAAACAATGGTTTCCCCTGTCAGAGTGATCTCATCCAAGCCGTCTTCCCCGCATACTGCAACGCCGCGGACTACCCCCAGATTTCCCAGAACCCTTGCGAGAGGCTCCACCAGCTTTTTATCATAGACGCCCAGAAGCTGCATAGTGGCTGCCGCCGGATTGGACAGCGGCCCCAGGATATTGAATACGGTGCGGACGCCCAGCTCCCTGCGAACCGGAGCCGCGTATTTCATAGACGAATGGTATACCGGCGCAAACAGGAAGCACATTCCTGTCCGGTTCAGGATCGTCTCGTTTTGCTGTGCGTTCAGTCCTACATTCACGCCCAGGCATTCCAGAACATCCGCCGCGCCGCTCTTGCTGGACACGCTCCGGTTGCCGTGTTTCGCCACCGGAACCCCGCCTGCCGCCACCACAAATGCGGTGGTGGTGGAGATGTTAAATGTTCCCACCTCGTCCCCGCCGGTCCCTACGATATCAATGACCTCCCGCTCCGGATGGATCTTGACCCCCTTCTCACGCATGACCTCTGCAAATGCGGTAATCTCCTCAATACTCTCCCCCTGCATCCGCAGCGCCGTCAAAAATCCCCCCATCTGCGCCTGGGTCGCCGTGCCGTCCATCATTTCCTCCATCACCTGCTTCGCCATATCATAGCACAGGTCTCTGCCCTCCAGTAATTCATAAATTGCTTCTTTGATCATGCTCTTCCCTTCCTTTCCGATAGTAATATTTAAAAAATTTTTCAAAATCTGTATTCCGGATTCTGTCAAAATAGATTCCGGATGGAACTGCAGCCCATATACAGGAAATGTTTTGTGCTGCACCGCCATGACCTCCCCTTCCGGAGACAATGCCGTGATACGGAGTGTTTCCGGCACGGTTTCTTTTTTTGCCGCAAGGGAATGATACCTGGCCGCATCCAGCTCCTTTCCCAGCCCGACAAACAGTTCGCAGTCCGGCGCAAGCCTTAACCTGCTTTTCTTCCCGTGCATAAGCTGTGCGGCCCGGGTGATCTTTGCTCCGTAGACCTCACAGATGGCCTGGTGCCCCAGACAGATTCCAAGGATCGGAATTTTCCCCTGAAATGCTTCCACCACCTGTTCACAGATTCCCGCGTCCTTCGGGTAACCCGGGCCGGGGGAGAGAACAATGTGTGTCGGATGCATTCCGGCGATTTCCTCCACCATAATCCTGTCATTTCTCACTACCCGGATATCCGGCTGCAAGGTTCCCAGATGCTGAACCAGATTGTACGTAAAGCTGTCATAATTGTCGATCAGCAAGATCATCCTTCCCCGCCTCCTTCTGCTTCCCCGGCGCGCATGATTGCCTGAAGCACTGCCGCCGCTTTGTTTCCTGACTCCTGATATTCGGTCTCCGGCACGCTGTCCGCCACGATGCCGCCTCCGGCCTGGACATAGACCATATCGTTCTTCCGGACTGCCATACGAATCGCGATACAGGTATCCATGTTTCCGGTAAAATCAATATACCCAAGAGCGCCTCCGTAGATCCCCCGTGCTTCCTGCTCCAGTTCTTCAATGATCTGGCAGGCCCTGATCTTCGGCGCTCCGGACAGTGTTCCGGCGGGAAGCACGGCTTCAATGGCATCCAGCGCATCCAGATCCTCCCGGATATCCCCCTCCACCCGGGAGCAGATATGCATAATCCGGGAATATTTATGGATCATCTGATATTCTGTCACCGCAACGCTTCCAAACCGGCTGACCTTCCCCAGATCATTGCGCCCCAGATCCACCAGCATATTGTGCTCCGACAGTTCCTTTTCATCCTGCAGCAATTCCTCTGTCAGCATTCTGTCTTCTTCCTCCGTCCTGCCTCTGGGCCTGGAGCCCGCTACCGGAAAGGTGGCCAGCCTTCCCTTGTTCAGACGCACCAGCGTCTCCGGAGACGTGCTCATCAATTCCTCCTCTTCCGTGTGGAGATAAACCATATAAGGGGAAGGATTGGTGGTCCGCAGCACCCGGTATGCATTCAGCAGGCTCTGCTTCATAGGGCTTCGGAACTGCCTGGATATAACCGCCTGAAAGATATCGCCGTTTCGGATATATTCTTTTGTCCGCTCTATCTGCCTGCAGTAGTCTTCCTTTTTCACAGCGCAGGTAAAATGGATTTCCTCCTGTTCAAATGCCGGTGCCGGCGGAATATCCTGCCTCAACAAAGCGGACAGCTTCTCAATCTCGGCACATGCCTTTCCGTAATTTTCCAGTACCTGGTCGGTTTTCATATTTACGATCAGGATCAGCTTCTGTCTCAGATGGTCATATGCGATCACTTTGTCAAACATCATCACGTCATAATCTGAAAATTCCCCTTTCCGGATATCCAGCACCGGCTCCGCATATCCGATCATGGAATAAGCAAAATAACCTACAAATCCTCCGGTAAACGGCGGCAGCTCCGGAAGGACCGGTGCCTTACAGGTCTTCAATATGTCCCGCAGGATCTCCAGGGGACGGTGGGTTTCTATCTGCCGTTTCTTTCCGTTTTCTTCTATCACCACCCGGGCGGTTTTTCTGCAGATCCGGGATTCCGTCTCCCCACTTCCCCGGATTTCCGGCTCTTCCCCATCCGCGGCACCCCCATCCTCCGGCGGGTTCTTTGCAATCCCCCGGCATGTCACCCGCATCACCGGATCACATCCCATAAAGGAATACCTCCCCCACTTCTCACCGCCCTCCACGCTTTCCAGCAGGTAGTATCTGCTGCTGGAAAGCGCGAGCTTCCGGAGAATCGCAATGGGAGTCGTGCTGTCTCCGAACAGTTCCCTGCTGATCGGAATCACAGAATAATTTTTTGCAAGCTTCATAATGGTCTCTCTGTCTGGTCTCACCATCCTCTTACACTTCCTTTCCTGAAAACGAAAAAAATCCCTGCCCCACTGGAAATCTCTTTCCAATGGGACAAGGACTGATCGTCATATCATCACCCTGCGGTGCCACCCATATTGCCAATCTGCTTCTTCCGAAAAAACGAACAGACCGACCACTCTTTCATGTACTAACATACACTCCCTGCTGATAACGGATCGGTTCCCCCGTCAGCGTCTACTCCTTCCCGAATCATATCCGGTAGTTTCAAGCTGCCCTCACAAGTCCATTCAGTAAAAACTCTTGCTGCCATAATCCCACCGCCTATGGCTCTCTGTAAACAAATATTCTTACCTACTCCTCTTGTTCATCGGTTTCATGTGCTAAAGTATTAATTTGTTAACTTGGTACATAGTATATGCGCCAAACCGGAAAATGTCAAGAAAAAATTCAGAAATTATTCTTTCGCATCCAGTTCGAACCAAAACTCCACGCCGTTGTCGTAATTACGCACCCCATATTCCTGATGGAAGGATTCCATGATCGCCTTCACGATGGACAGGCCGATCCCGTTCCCACCGTATTCCCTGGTGTGCGCCTTATCGACCTTGTAGAACTTATCCCACAGCTTTCCGATATCCTCCTCCGGAATGGGTGTCCCGCTGTTAAATACAGTGACGCGCACAATGTCTTCCCTGGGGATGACACGAATCTCGATCCGCTTCTCGTGATCCACATGGTGAAGCGCATTGGTCAGATAATTGCGGAACACCTGCTCCGTCTTATATTCATCCGACCATACATAGACCTCCTCGCCGGCGATAAAATCCACCGACGCCTCCGCCTGCTGGATCAGAATCTCGCAGCTCGCGATCACACCCCGAAGCAGCCGGATCAGGTCGAACCGCTCTACATCCAACTGTTCTGAGCCAAATTCCAGTTGGTTCAGTGTCAGAAGGTTCTTGACCATATGATTCATCTTATTGGATTCGTCTATGATCACGTCACAGTAGAACTCCCGGCTTTCAGCGTCCTCGCTGATCCCCTCCTTGAGCCCTTCCGCGTATCCCTGGATCAGGGCGATGGGGGTCTTCAATTCGTGAGATACATTGCCCAGAAACTCCGTGCGCATATTCTCGATCTTTTCCTTCTGTTCAATGTCCTTCTGTAACTGATTGTTTGCTTTTTTCAGCTCGGATATGGTCATTTCCAACTTCTGCGACATCGTATTGAAGCTTTCTCCCAGAATCCCGATCTCATCATTTCCGCTGCCCGTATACCTGGCGTTAAAGTCCAGATTCGCCATTCGCTTGGACAATACAGCCAGCTCCAGGATCGGGTTGGTGATCTTCTGGGAAAAGAACCAGACAAAGCATGCTCCGAACACCAATGCCGCTATGCCAACATAGGCCAAAAATTTGTTCGCCAGCTCCGCGCTGTCCCGGATACTGTCCAGAGGGCTCCGCAGCAGAAAAAGCGCGCCGTCAGAAAGCTTTCCGAACATCTCCAGATAGAATGTGTCCTGATTCACCGGATCTTCTGACCTGTAGAAGGTATAATTCTGCGCCTGATCCAGCACTTTTCCCCGGCTCTGCCCTATGATATAGCCGAACAGTTCCTCTATCAGCACATCCTTTACCTGTATTGAAAACAAGATGGGTTCTAAGGAATACTCGTCGTGCCTTACCACCAGCATGGAAATATTGGCGTTCACGCTTTTCGACTCAATCTTCTCCTGCTGCTTTTTCTCCGCCACGCTTCCCGAAGACACCGCGGAATCAATCATCTGATACATCTCGATCATCTCGGACTTTTTGTGGAGGACATAATATTGTCTCAGAAACATGGAATTTACAATAAAAACCACTGCCAGCAGCATGGCGATCAATCCAACAAATACGACTACCAACTGCCGTTTAATTGATTTTGCCATAATCAGCCTTCCACCTCAAACTTATATCCCATACCCCAGATGGTTTTGATACATTCGCCCTTTTCTCCCAGCTTGCTCCTGAGCTTTTTCACATGGGTATCGATGGTGCGGGCGTCGCCGAAATAATCGTAATTCCATACATGGTTCAGAATCTTTTCCCTGGACAAGGCAATTCCCTGGTTCTCAATGAAGTAGGACAGCAGTTCAAATTCCTTATAGCTTAAGTCAACCTGCCGCTCACCGATCTTCACGATGTGGGCCGCCTTATCGATCATGATCCCGCCCGCGTTGACAGCGTCATTCTTTTCCAGGCCAAGGGTCCTTCTCAGGATCGCTTCCACCCGTGCAACCAGGATCTTCGGGCTAAAGGGCTTGGAAATGTATTCATCCACCCCCAGTTCAAAGCCCTGCAGTTCGTCCCGCTCGTCCGAACGGGCAGTCAGCATGATCACCGGCACCCGGGAATGCTCCCGGATCTCCCGGCACACCTGCCATCCGTCCATCTTCGGCATCATCACGTCCAGGATGACCAGCGCGATATCTTTGGCTTCATAAAAGATGTCCATCGCTTCCATCCCGTCCCCTGCTTCCAGAACCACGTATCCTTCCCTTACAAGGAAATCCCGGACGAGCTTGCGCATCCTGCTCTCATCATCAACGACTAAAATCTTTATCTTTTCCATAGGGCATCTCTCCTTTTGTGGTATAGTATACGAAAAAGATATGTTTCTTTTGTGAAATCCATCCTCTATTTTTTGGATCATTCCACACTTTTCAGAGATTCCACCATGTTGATCTTCTTTAATTTAAAATACATTACAAAATTCACAAACGCGGAAAATCCGACGGTGATCAAAAATCCATACACAAAGCTGCTGAAATCGATATTCCGTCCGAACATGGCCGAATCAATTTCCACCGTCACAATGACAAACTGATGCAAAAATTTTCCAAGCACCATCCCCGCAAACGCGCCGAGTACGGTCAGGATCACATTTTCCCGGTAAACATACTGGGCCACCTCGCCCGGATAGAAGCCCAGGACTTTCAGCGTGGCCAGCTCCCTCTTCCGCTCCGTGATATTGATATTATTTAAGTTATACAGCACCACAAACGCCAGCATTCCGGCCGAGATCACCAGCACGACCATTACGATATTCAGACTCACCAGCATATCGTCGAGCTGGGACTCGATATCCTTCGTATAGCTTGCGCTTAAGGCGCCCTTTTCCTTTAACACGGACTCGCCCACATCCTCCAGCTCTTTTTCCTTTCCTTCTTTCATGATAAAGTAAACCGAATTGTATTCCGGCGCCCTTCCGTGTACTTCTTCATACAGGGCGGGAGACATGTAGAGGAAGTGCTGCATATAATTCTCGCAAATCGAGGAAATCCGAACTTCAATCTCTCCCTTTGCGTCGTCCTTGATCCAAACCCTGTCCCCTGGCTGTACCTGGAGCTGCTTCGCCATTTTTTCCGTCAGGATCACGCCCTCATCGTCCAAAGTATATGTCTCCTTTGTGATTCTGTCCCTGTGGATCACAAATTGGGAAAATTGTTCCGCATCCTCCGGAACATTCAGGTATACATCCTTTTTTTTGCCGCCATTGCTGATCGTCACCTGCTTGAGCAGGTTCAGCTCCGTCTTTTCCACCCGCGTGTCTTCCGTGAGCGCTTCATATGCCTGCGTCTTCTCTTTCCTGGACGCATCCTCATTCAGGATGATATTTCCGTCATAAATCTGCAGCTCATGATACTGCAGAAATCCGATATCAAAAATGGAATCCTTTAATCCGAAGCCCACCAGCAGAAGAGCCATGCAGCCCCCGATTCCAAAAATCGTCATGAAGAACCTTTTTTTATACCGGATCAGGTTCCGAATCGTCGCTTTCCATGTAAAATTCAAACGGTTCCAGATAAACGGGACCCGCTCCAGCAAAACCCGCTTCCCCTGTTTGGGCGCAGGCGGTCGCATCAGTTCTGCAGACTGCTCCCGAAGTTCCCGGTAACAGGAAAAAAAGGTCGCAAGCAATGTACATGCCAGCGCCGCCGCCGATGCCATCAGCGCATAACGGATATCGTACGGAATCACCACATTGGGAATATGCTCGTACATGATCTTGTAGGCCGTGATGATAATATAAGGAAATACTTTTTCTCCGAAAAGCACGCCCACGATACTTCCCATGACCGTAGCCAGGCAGGCGTAGCCCAGATATTTTCCCGCGATGGAATGCCGCTCGTATCCCAATGCCTTCAGGGTTCCGATCTGGATTCGCTGCTCCTCCACCATACGGGTCATGGTGGTCAGGCTGATCAGCGCAGCCACCAGGAAAAACAGCACCGGAAACACTTCTCCGATGGCGCGCATCCTGTCTGCATTTTCCCCGTATCCTGCGTGCTCCGGCAGGTCGTCCCGGTCATTGATATACCATTTTGCGTGTTCGATCTTGCTGATCTCATCCTCCGCGTCCAGAATCTTCTTTTCCCCGTCCGCGATCTTGTCCTCAGCTTCCTCTTTTCCTTCCTGGTATTCTTTCTCGGCGTCTTTTAACTCCTGCTCCTTCTCTGCAAGCTCTGCCCGCGCGTCGGCAAGCTTCTTCTCCCCCTGTCGGAGCTGATACCAGCCGTCGTTGATCTGGGCCTGGGCATCGGCAAGCTGATCCCTTCCGGATTGGATCTGCCGCTTCCCGTCTTCAAGCTGGGAGAGCGCGTCATCCAACTGGGCCTTTCCCTCATCCAACTGGGCCTGGCCTTCGTCCAACTGGGCTTTTCCCTCGTCAAACTGAGCCTGGGCCTCATCGATCTGGGCCTGGGCGGCCACAATCTGACGTCCGGCTTCTTCCAACTGCGGGCCTGCCGCATCCAGTTCCGCCTTTCCGGCCTCCAGCTGGGCTTTTCCGGCCTCCAGCTCTGTCTTTCCGGCTTCAAGCTGGGCCTGGGTATTCTCAAGCTGAGTCCGGGTCGCACTGATCCGGGCTTCCCCTTCGGCAATCTGCCCCGCCATAGCCTGCAGCGCCGCAAGCGCCGCGTCATCTTTGCCGCCGGCGGCAACCAGGGCGTCGTACTCTGCTTTCTTTGCCTGATACTGCTCTTTTGCTCCGTTCAGTTCGCTGATTCCTTCATCCAATGCCTGGAACCCTGCCTCCAGGGCAAGGTATCCCTCATCCAACTGTACGCTTTTTTCTTCAAGAAGCTGCCGGTTCTGTTCGTATTCCCGCATGCCCCGCTCATACTCCGCTTTTCCCTGCTCATACTCCTGCTTCCTGGCATAAAATTCTTCTTTCTGTTCATTAAATTCGTCCAGCTGCCGGTTAAATTCCGCCAGCTTCTGGTTGAACTCCTCCAATTGGCCGTTATATTCTTCTACATGCAGGTTGTATTCCTCGATCTTTTCATTGAGCAGGTCGTTCTGCCGGTTCAGTTCCTCCGTGTTCCGGTCTACTTCATTTTGGCCGGAGATCAGGTCTGCACGGGAATTTTCCAGTTCTGCGGCAGAATCGTCCAGCTTCTTTTTTCCGTCCTTTAACTGTCTGTGCCCGTCGTCCAGCTTTTTCCTGGCGTCCTCCAGCTCCTTCTCAGCCTCTTTTTTCGCGTCCTTGAGCTCCTTCTTCGCATCATCCAGCTCTTCGTTCGCCTCGTCTATGATCTCCTGATACCTGGCGTCCTCCTGCTTTTTGCGGATGGCCTCGACATGCGTCTTTACTTCCTCCACGCGGTCCGTATAGGGGGCCGTAAATTCCAGCAGTTCCTCCGCGCCCTCCACGGATGCATAAATTTCCGTATAGACATCCAGGGAAAAGCTTTCCTCCGGCACGCTGACAAAGCCGGCAATGCTCCCTGTGCCGATGGTTGTGCTTCCTCTCTGGAAGCCGATGTAGCACGGGCTGCTGACTGTTCCTACAATGGTAAATGTATCCGTAGACAAGCTGTCTGTAATCGCGTCGTCCGTTCCCGATCTGAACGTAAGCCTGTCCCCGATCTGAAATCCGCCGGCCATGAGGTAATCCGCGTCTACCACGCATTCGTCCTTCTCCTCGGGAAGCCTGCCGCTCTCCACGGTCAGAAGATTCATAGTCGGAAGGATGGACATGATATGTACCGCCTGCTGGCTGTCATTTGCCTGGCACAGGGCGTCTATGGAATATCCGTATTCTACCTTTTTGATCCCTTCTACCTTTTTCAGCGCCCGCACATCATCCTCTGTCAGTCCAAGGGTACTGATCACCTGGATATCGAAGAGCTTCTTTTCATCAAAATAGGCGTCCCCGGAATACCGCATATCCGGCTCCGCCGCCCGTATTCCGGAAAAAAACGCAACTCCGATGGCCACAATGAAAAAAATGGACATAAATCTTCCGAAGCTGGTTTTTATTTCCATGAAAAAATCTTTTCTCAGTGCTTTTTTACCCATATGTAAAACCTGCCGTTTTCTTTTTTTCAGTTACTGCTCATGATCCTGCTGTTGTTACATGCTGCCTTACCATTCGATCAGGTCGATCGACAGCGGGTGTGTGTTTGTTTCCATGGCGGATACTTTTCCGTTCTTGATCTTGATCAGACGGTCCGCCATCGGCGCCAGCGCGGAATTGTGGGTAATCACGATCACGGTCATTCCTTTTTGCCTGCACATCTCCTGTAAAAGCTTTAAAATCGCTTTTCCCGTATTGTAGTCCAGCGCTCCCGTAGGCTCGTCGCAGAGCAGCAGCTTGGGATTTTTTGCCAGCGCCCGGGCAATGGATACCCGCTGCTGTTCCCCTCCCGAAAGCTGTGCCGGAAAATTGTCCAGCCGGTCGCCAAGGCCCACGTCCTCCAGAACTGTCTGCGCATCCAGCGGCTCTCTGCAGATCTGCAGAGCAAGTTCCACATTCTCCTTTGCCGTCAGGTTTGGAACCAGGTTGTAGAACTGAAACACAAATCCGATGTCGTTTCTCCGGTATCCGGTGAGCTGCCGCTCGTTATATCCGGTGATGTCCTCTCCGTCCACCGTGATCCTGCCGGTTGTGGCGGTATCCATTCCGCCTAAAATGTTCAGAACCGTGGTCTTCCCCGCCCCGCTGGGCCCTACAATCACCACAAACTCCCCTTTTTTTATCGCAAAATCAATCCCGTCTACCGCCCGGATCTCCACTTCGCCCATCCTGTATACTTTCGTGATATTCTCTAGTTGAACAAACTCTGCCATAGATGTTTTCCTTTCATTTTCTATAGAGTCTCATTATAGCATATAAAAAACCA
>OFFF01001342.1_pt1 | contig 15953 bp, 10 predicted proteins | sample 1521301 | NCBI WGS metagenome assembly OFFF01 (sample SAMEA3504101, study PRJEB24116) | mouse gut metagenome | biome: mouse gut; feature: mouse-associated habitat; material: faeces | place: Denmark | collected 2011
GGAAAGACCTACAAAGAAGCCTTCCAGAAGGCGATCCGAAGCCTTGAGACCGGACGGTACGGACTCGGCCATGCGAAGGACTATTATGATAAGAGCCGCGAAGAGCTCCTCCATATGCTGATCACCCCGTCAAGCGACCGCCATTTCATAATGTACGAGGCGCTCCGCAAAGGTGCATCCGTAGAGGAGATTTTCGATATCACAAAGGTAAAGACCTGGTTTATCGAACAGATGAAGGAACTTGTCGAAGAAGAGGAAGCGCTTGCGGCCTCAAAGGGAAGCCTTCCTTCCGACGACATGCTCATTTCCGCGAAGAAAAATGGGTTCTCGGATAAATATCTGAGCCAGATCCTTGAGGTATCCGAGGAAGCGATCCGTAACCGGCGTATAGAACTGGGTGTGGAAGAGGCATGGGAAGGCGTACATGTCAGCGGCACGCCAGACAGCGCTTACTACTATTCAACTTACAATGCAGAGGATAAGAATCCTGTCCATACAGACCGTCCGAAGATTATGATCCTTGGCGGCGGGCCTAACAGGATCGGACAGGGAATCGAGTTTGACTATTGCTGTGTCCATGCTTCCATGGCGCTGAAAAAGCTGGGCTTTGAGACCATCATTGTGAACTGCAACCCGGAGACGGTATCCACGGATTACGACACATCGGACAAGCTTTATTTTGAGCCGCTGACGCTGGAAGATGTGCTGAGCATTTATAAGAAGGAACAGCCGGTGGGCGTCATCGCCCAGTTCGGCGGACAGACCCCCCTGAACCTGGCGGCGGATCTGGAGAAAAACGGTGTGCGTATTCTGGGCACCGCGCCGGAAGTGATTGACCTGGCAGAGGACAGGGATCTGTTCCGGGCCATGATGGATAAACTGGGGATTCCCATGCCGGAATCCGGTATGGCGGCCACGGTGGAAGAGGCCCTGGAGATTGCCCGCAGAATCGGTTATCCCGTGATGGTGCGTCCCTCCTATGTGCTGGGCGGGCGCGGCATGGAAGTGGTGTACCATGATGAGAGCCTGGTGGATTATATGAAGGCGGCAGTGGGCGTGACACCGGACAGACCCATTCTCATAGACCGCTTCCTGAACCATGCGACGGAGTGCGAGGCAGATGCCATAAGCGACGGAACCCATGCCTTTGTGCCCGCTGTCATGGAGCATATAGAACTGGCGGGAATCCACTCCGGGGATTCGGCCTGCATCATTCCTTCCAGACATATTTCGGAAGAAAATGTTGCCACCATCAAGGAATACACCAGAAAGATTGCCGAGGAAATGCATGTGCGGGGACTGATGAACATGCAGTATGCCATCGAGAACGACAGAGTGTATGTGCTGGAGGCCAATCCCAGGGCATCCCGGACCGTTCCGCTGGTATCAAAGGTATGCAATATCCGCATGGTTCCCCTGGCCACGGAGATCATTACGGCAGACATCACGGGAAGGCCTTCCCCCGTGCCCGGCCTGAAAGAGCAGGATATTCCCTACTACGGTGTGAAAGAGGCGGTATTCCCCTTTAATATGTTTCCGGAAGTGGATCCGCTTCTGGGGCCGGAAATGCGCTCCACCGGGGAGGTGCTGGGGCTGTCCCGTTCTGTGGGCGAGGCGTTTTTCAAATCCCAGGAGGCTACCCGCACCAGCCTGCCCCTGCAGGGCAGGGTGCTGATCAGCGTAAACCGCAGGGACAAATCCGAAGTGGCCCAGGTGGGAAAGGCGTTCCATGAGGCCGGATTCCATATTCTTGCCACCAGGAGCACCTGCGCCCTGCTGCAGGAGGAAGGAATTCCCGCGGAGCCGGTGAAAAAGCTCTATGAGGGCAGGCCCAATCTGCTGGATCTGATTACCAACGGTGAGATTGACCTGATTATCAATTCCCCTGTGGGAGATGACAGTGAATATGACGACAGCTATCTGAGAAAGGCGGCCATAAAGGCCAAGATTCCTTATATGACCACCATTGCCGCCGCCAGGGCCACCGTGGAAGGAATTCTCCATGTACAGCGGGAGGGCAACGGCCAGGTGCATTCCCTGCAGGAACTGCATGGCCGGATTCAGGACAAATAGTCATTCCGGCGCCCGTGCAGGCTGCGGGAATGGATTTTCAGACACGCCCTGGGGAAAACGGCAGGGAATGATTTGGGAGGACAGATGCGGGAATATTGTTTTATAGATTTGTTTGCGGGCTGCGGGGGGCTCAGCGAAGGATTTTACAGACGGGGATATCATGCCCTGGCCCATGTGGAAATCAATCCTGCGGCCTGCGAAACCCTTCGGACCAGAATGCGGCATTACGGATACGAAAATGCCGGGGAAGCCGTGCTGGAAATGGATATCACCCGGGAAGATGTGCTGGAGCGCATGGAAAAGGCCGTGGGAGGACGGAAGGTTGACCTGATTATCGGGGGGCCGCCCTGCCAGGCATACTCCAGCCTGGGGCGGGCGAAAGACGATCACGGAATGCAGGAGGATCCCAGAAATTATCTTTTTGAGAGCTATGTGAAGGTGCTGAACCATTATCTGCCAAGATTTTTTGTCTTTGAGAATGTGACGGGGCTGCTGACGGCCAAAATCAAAGGGGAACATATCGTCAACAGGGTGGTGGAGGCCCTTGGGGAACATTATAAAGTGAAATTTGATCCGGGAATGAATGTGCTGAATTCCGCCAATTACGGGGTGCCCCAGATCAGGAAAAGGGTCATTATCATGGGGGTCCGGAGGGATTTAAAGACAGAGCCGGAAGAGATGTACGAGGCAGTAAAAAAGACCCATTACGACCCGGAAATGCCGGAGGAATCCCGGGGAAGCCTGGAGAAATATGTGACGGTGCGGGATGCCATAGGCGAGCTGCCCTTTCTGCGGCAGGGGGAAGGGGCACCGGAAATCCCCTTCCAATATACATACGGCAATGATTTTTTGCAGAAAATCGGCGCCCCCGGCCTGAAGGTGCTGCGGGACCATGTGGCCAGGGGGCACAACGAAACGGATATGCAGAGATATGAGACCATGGCGAAAAACCACTGGACATTCCAGGAAATGCTGGAAAAAAGGGAAGATTTAAGGCATGAAAAGGCCAGGGTTTTCGGAAACAGTTATACGGTGCAATGGTGGGACCTGCCCTCGAAAACCATCATTGCCCATTTATATAAGGATGGAAACCAGTTTATCCATCCGGATTACCGGCAGAGACGGACTTTCACGGTGAGGGAGGCTGCCAGAATACAGTCTTTTCCGGATGATTTTATATTCCGGGGGCCCAGGACGGAGCAGTTTAAGCAGATCGGAAACGCGGTGCCGCCCCTGCTGGCAGAGGCCATAGCGGCGGCCATGCTGGTAAAACTGAGAGAGACAGATAGCGAGGAAGCGGGAAATGATATTTCACTCAGCCGGTAAATTGGACAATAAAACGGAGCAGAATTTCTTTCAGGAACAGGTGAAGATATATATCAGGCTGGTGGAAGCTTTCTGTGAAAAAAATCACATTCCCTTTGAGACCGGGGCTGCGGGAGCGGCTGTGGAGCAGGACGCCGTCACGGCGGAAATGATAAGGATGGGTGTGATTGACGGAAAGGAGGAACTGCCCCTGCTGGAAAAGGCGGTCAGGGAGGACTACAGCCGTTTCCGGAAGGCGGTGGCCTTTGCGGTATCGCATAAAAGGGAGCTGGGGGGAACCCTGGACAAGCTGTCAAACCAGGAAAGAAAAAGAATCCAGCGGGAAGGGGCCGGAAAAAAAGGACATACGCTGGTGGATTTTTTCTGCGGGGCAGGAGGCCTGAGCCTGGGGTTTCGGCAGGAGGGTTTTCAGGTAAAACTGGCCAACGACATAGAAGACGTCTGCATCCGGACCTACCGGTACAATCATCCGGAACTACCGTCTGACAGGCTGATTCAGGGCGACATCAAGCAGATTGTGGACCATATCGGGGACTACATCAGGGAAGACATTGACGTAGTGGTGGGAGGACCTCCCTGCCAGGGATTCAGCGAGGCGAACAGACAGCGCGTCATTGACGATCCCAGAAACAAACTGTACAAATATTTCTTACAGGCGGTGGAAAAAATCGCCCCCAGATTTGTGGTGATGGAAAATGTCAGGGGGATGCTGAAGGTGGCGCAGCAGGTGGTGGAGGATTATGAGAGCCTGAAGATTCGGAAAAACGGAAAGGAATATTCCTACAGGGTTCAGTACCGGCTCTTAAATTCCCAGGACTTTTCCGTGGCCCAGAGCAGGGAGCGCCTGATTTATATCGCTGTCCGGAATGATGTGATGGAGGACAGGAAAGTTACGCCCCGGATGATATTTGACCGGATAGAGGAGGACTGCAAAGGCGGCAGAACCTTTGTCCTGCAGGATGCCCTGGACGATATCAGGCCTCTGGAAGCGCCCCGGATCAAGAACCAGAATGAGACGGACAGCCAGCTGACGGGAAAGAAAATAGAGGGAAACCCTTATGAAAAGAATGAGAATGCTTATTTGAAACTCATCAACCAGGGGAGAGACATTCCTTATACCTTTAATCATAAGGCCCGGTATCTCAGCGATGTCAATTACGAGATCTATAAGCGCCTGGCGCCGGGGGATGATGCCACGGATGAGAAAATCGCGGACATTATGCCCTATGCCCACAGAAACCACTGCTTTAAAGACAAGTATTACAAGCTCCATGGGGACCGGCCCTGCAGGACCATCACGGCACATCTGCGCATGGACTGCCATTCCCATATCCACCCTTCCCAGGTGAGGGCGCTGACGCCCAGGGAGGCAGCCAGAGTCCAGTCGTTTCCGGATGATTATCTGTTCCTGGGGGCTTATCTGAAAACGTATATGCAGATCGGAAATGCGGTTCCTCCCCTGATGGCCAGGGGGATTGCCTCGGTGATCAGAAAGTACCTGGAGTAGCCGGGAACGGGAAAGGTTGTGAAGGGGAAAGAGGCGGTTTTGGAATGTTGAAGGGGCAGGGGACAAGGTATGAAGGTGATTCAGCTGATAAAGCAGTTAAATAACACCCAGCTGGGGAAAGGGGGAACCCACGATTCCTATGTCCTGATCCCCAGCGAACTGTATGTGGGGGATATTTTCCAGGCCGCGGACCAGACGGTGTGGTTTACGGATCCGGAGATGGGGGACAGGGTTGCGGTAAAGTATACCGTGGCCCGGGAAAAGCGTCTTTCAGGGCTTGGCCCGTACTACAGGCGCAGTCGCCTGGAGGCCGGGGACGAGATTATTTTTGAGAAAAGAATTTATTCCTCCAGAACGGAATATTATGTCAGGACCCGGAAGCATCCGGACAGAATCGCCTTTCAGAAAGCCAGGGATGGATTCGAGATACTGACCCCGGAACGGATGATGACTGCCGGGCTGCGGAACGGACAGCTGGAAGGGCATCTGCGCATTATATTCCTGAAGAGGGCCAAAAAACAGAATAATTCTCCTGACACCACTGATTTTTATGACATTGAGATAGAGGGGAAAAGCATTCTGGGCGCCTATTCCTTCAAAGATATCGGCCTTGTGGATATCTTTGAGAATACCATCCGGATACAGGAATTTTACGGTTGGAAAAAGAATGAGTTTATGATGGAGGAATGACCATGAGCCGTTATTATATTATGGCTGTTGATTCCTATGTGAATACATTTTCCATGGCTGACACGACGGCGGCTGTCCGGTTCCGGCTGGCAAACCCGGAAAATACGCTGACCGGGGACCGTTTTGCCCAGGGTGACCAGATACTGGTCTATAAAAGGCATCCCCACGGGGAAGTGAATATCTGGCTGGAGGCCCAGGGAGAGGGGTACCTCTGGAAAAAATACGAGGTCTGGGATGGCGTAAGCCTTTCGGGCCATGACATTGGAAAAGACCCGGAGCAGGAGGATGTGATCCAGATCAGTCCGGGGGTTTTCCGGAAGATTGTGCGGGAGATGCTTTCCGTTGACCTGGAGGAAGTGTTTCCCCCGGAGGAGGCGCATCAGGAGCGGGAGCAGAGAGTCACCGGCGGGGAAAACATTCTGCTGTACGGCGTCCCCGGATCCGGAAAAAGCCATACCATCCGGAAAGAATACTGCAGTGACGCGGAACGCATGGAAAGGGTGGTTTTTCATCCGGATTACAGCTATTCCGATTTTGTGGGGCAGATCCTGCCCAGAGTGGAGAAGGAGCAGCTGAAATATGTTTTCACACCGGGGCCCTTCACCAAGATATTGAAAAAGGCCTGGGACAATCCCGGGAAAAAGTGGTACCTGGTCATTGAGGAGATCAACCGGGGAAATGCGCCGGCCATATTCGGGGAAATGTTTCAGCTGCTGGACAGGAAGGACGTGGCAGATGGGGCATACGGGGAAAGCGAATATGGCATCACCCATTTTGAAGTGGCCCAGAAGGTTTTCGGCAGGGAGGAAGAACCGGTGAAAATTCCTTCCAATCTGTGGATTCTTGCCACCATGAACACGGCGGACCAGAATGTGTTTACCCTGGACACGGCTTTTCAGAGAAGATGGAAAATGCGGCATATCAGGAATCATGTGATGGGAGCGGCCCACGCGGGGCAAAAGATAGAGGGAAGTATTGTCAGCTGGGGGATTTTTGCCAGTGCGGTCAATGACCTGATTGTGGATTACAGTGCGGACATGGTCAGTTCCGAGGACAAAAGGCTTGGGGCCTATTTTGTGAGACCGGAAGAACTGTCCGCCGGACAATTTCCGGAAAAGGTACTCAAGTATCTCTGGGATGATGTGTTTAAGATGGACAGGACGGCCGTGTTTGACGAGAAATTCAAATCCCTGGAGTCGGTGCTGGAAGCCTATGGGAGGACGGAGGGAGACAGACTCCGGGCAGTGCTGAAGGAGGAGCTTTACGGGAAGATGGCCTATCCTGGCGGCGGTGCAGGGGAAAACGGGTAAGGACAAAGGGTTTTCCCCTTCAGGGCAGAGAGGCAGATAAAAATCCGGTTTTCCATATGAGAGGGAAGGCCCGGAACAGGATGATAAAACCGGGTTTCCGGAGAGGACAGGAGTGTTTGGATGGCAGGGATTTCCATTCGGGACAGATGCAGAATCGTATGGAATGAGGACAGGGACGGATTTGTGGGAATTATGTGCAGGAATGGGGAATTTACCGTACATTTTCCGCTGGGATTCCCGGTTTCGCAGGAGGAAAAGGAATTGCGGAAGGACATTTTCCTCCTGATGGGAACCATAAGCGTGCATGCCGGAAGAAAAGGTTCGGAAGTGCCGGGCAGGACAAACGATTCCCAAAGCCGGAGTTTTCCCTTTCAGGCGTATCTGTCCATTCTGCATGATTTTTTCGCCCGGGGATATTACAGGGAGAGGGAACACCGGTACCAGGTGGCAAAAAGGGGAAAAATCCACTGGGGCAGAACCATCAGGAGTGTGAAGCCCTGTGTGCAGAACCAGAATGTCTTTTATCTGGAGTTTGTCACCGGAAAAAGAAATGTAAAAGAAGACGAACTGATCACGCTGATACATGAGTACTGTGTGTATGAGGCCTTTGCCGGTCTGGGCTGGCTTTTTACGGAGGCAATGCCGGGGCGCCCCAGGCTGAAATACAACAAAAAACGATTTACGGCGGCGGTTATGGATAAGCTGCAGGGAACCTTTCAGGATAAGAATAAGGAACTGTTCCGAAATATGCTGGCCGTGATCCGGTATCTGGGGGAAAGGGACCAGGAGCGGGATTTTCAGTATGGCACATGGTATTTTGAACATGTCTGGGAGAGGCTGATTGACAGGGTATTCGGAATTCCCAATAAAAAAGATTATTATCCCCAAGCCTTCTGGGAGACAGACACCAGGGAGGGGCGCAGGGTATATGAAAGCAGTCTGCGGCCGGACACCATTATGCTGTACGGGGGAGATGTGTATGTGCTGGATGCAAAGTACTACCAGTACGGCGTAACAGGGGATCCGAAGACCCTTCCTTCCGCCCCGGATATCAATAAACAGATTACATACGGGGAATACATTGCGGAGCAGGAGAAATTCCGGCAAAGGCATGGGGAAGGCTGTAAGGTTTACAATGCCTTTCTCATTCCCTTTGACCGCGGGGTGCGGCTCTGGGCCGGGGCCGGGGAGATGATGCGGCTGGGGCAGGCCCGGGGCAGCTGGAAATCCGGCCGGAAGGAGTATGAGAAGGTGCAGGGGATTCTGGTAGACCTGAAATATCTGATGAAGCTCAGCGTCAGGGAGGACGAAAACGAAATCGCCAGGCTGGCAGAATGTATACGCAGATACGTGAATGCCGCCTGTCCCTCCTGACAATATCCCGGCCGTGAAGCGGAAGCGGGCAGGCCCCGTTGCCGGGGAATCAAAAAGGCAGGTGGATGGAATGCCGGATGTACTGACCAAAGAGCAGCGCCGGAAAAATATGCAGCATATCCGTTCGGAAAACACACAGATAGAAGTGCTGCTGAGAAAAGCCCTCTGGAAGAAGGGATACCGCTTCCGGAAAAACTATAAACAGCTTCCCGGAAAGCCGGATATTGCGCTTACCAAATATAAAATAGCCATTTTCTGCGATGGGGAATTTTTTCACGGGAAGGACTGGGAAGTGCTGAAGCCGCGGCTGGAGAGGGGAAATAACAGCGATTTCTGGATCAGCAAAATTTCGCGCAACAGGGAGCGGGATGACGAGACAAATAAAAGGCTCCTGTTCCTTGGATGGACCGTCATACGGTTCTGGGGGAATGACATCAGGAAACACACGGATGAATGTGTGAAGGTTATTGAGGAAACCATATTTGACCTGAAGACGGAAAACCTGGAAGTGGAAAGGGAATGAACGGTTTGTGCCGGCCTGAGGGAAAATCAGAATGATACAAAAAAGGAGAATGAAACATGAGCAGGACACTGAGCGCTGAGGTGCGGCAGGCACTTCAGGACATTTACTACAACGAAAGGACCGGACGGGGCAGACAGGCCTTCGCCCTTCTGGAGCAGGCTTCCGCGGCGGGGGACGGGGATGCCACCTGCATTCTGGCCCGCTGTCTGTGCGGTCATCAGTATGTGTGGGCAGGACACGGGTTTCCGGAGGATGATGACCGGGCCATAAGTCTTCTGCATAAATCCGTGGAGCAGGGCAGCGGACTGGGCGTGCTGGTGGCAATGCGCACCGGGGAGCTGACACCGGAACTGGAGCAGAAAATGCCCTTTGCCAGCCTTCAGGAAGCTTTTGACCAGGTGCTGGAAATGGCGAAGGAGGGGGACGCTTTCTGCCAGTATGTGGTGGCCAACTCTTATTTCTGGTGGGATTTTCTGAGAATCCAGAATAAGGGAAGCGATTCTTTTCCGGATCATGCCTCCTTTAAGGCTTATTTAAAGGAAAATATATCCAAATGTGAGGACTGGTTCTGGAAGGCCCTGCGGGGCGGCGTTTACTTTGCGGCCAATAATCTGAACCAGTATTACACAAAGGGAGACGAGGACATTATCCTGCCCCGGCCGGAGATGGCGAAGGATCTCTGGAAAATCGGCGCGGAGTACGGTCATCCCCTGCAGCAGTCCATCTATGCGGAAGAACTGGAAAAAGCAGGCAGGAAGGAAGAAGCGCTTAGCTGGTACGTGAAAGCGGCAGAGGGCGGCCAGCCGGGGGCATGGAGCGACGTGGGCCGGTGCTATTACGACGGAATCGGCACGCCCAGGGATGAGGCCCGGGCGGCGTCCTGCTTTGAGAAGGAAATCCCCGCCGGCAATGTGACGGCGCATAATCTTCTGGGCAGATCATATTTTTATGGAAAAGGGGTTTCCCAGGACTATGACCGGGCTTTCCGGCTGTTGTCCTTTGCGCATGACAAGGGCAGTAAATGGGGAGTCCTGTATCTGGCCAAATGCTGCTTTTACGGATGGGGCACGCCCCAGGATTATGTCCGGGCCCGCCAGTTCCTGGACGAGATGAACTGGAACTACTGGGAGGCAGACTATCTGCGGCCTGATTTTCGGCAGGGGGCTGGGTGTTGCCGCCAATGCGGCCGTGGCAGTGTCCTTCCTGCAGAAAGCGGGAGATCATCCGGAGGTCAGGGAAGAGCTGGCAAATTACAAAAAAACCTTTTTCGGGAAATGGGTCCGCAGGTAAAGAGGAAGTTTTCTTGTAAAATACAGGGAAGCATTATATAATGATCTGGGGGGCGGAAGGTATTTTGCCCACTGTGATAAGGGAACCGTAATGACAGGGGCCGGGAAAGGTTCCTGTCATCATAAACAGCCCGGAGGAGGTCTCGCGGAACCGGGCAGACTAGGGGCAGGGGCTGCAGATGGAAAACAGGGAAACAAAGGGTAAGAAAGAGAACAGAGGATATCTGGTCATAGAGCGGGGGCGGGATGGCAGGAGGATTTTGTATGCAGACCATGGCGCCTGCACTTTGTCCGGATATTCCATGGAAAAATTGCTGGCGGCAGACCCGGAGCAGGCGGCGGGGAAGCTGGAAAAGGATAAGGTGATGCTGGGCGATGGGCATGAACTGTGGATTCTGGACACTTTGCAAAACCGTCTGCAGCGCAGGCAGGAGCTGGAGCAGATGAATGACGCGCTGGAGGACGCCCTGAAGGCTGCGGAGGCGGCCAACAAGGCCAAGAGCAATTTCCTTTCCAATATGTCCCATGACATCCGGACTCCCATGAATGCCATTGTGGGAATGACTTCCATCGGTCTGTCCCACATAGATGAGAAGTCCAGGGTACAGGACTGCCTGCAGAAGATCAAGACGGCTTCCACCCATCTGATGAGCCTGGTCAATGACGTGCTGGACATGTCGCGCATTGACAGCGGGCGCATGACCCTGAATGAGGAAGTGTTTTCCCTGGCAGACCTGGTGCATGATGTTACCGTGATCATGCGTCCCCAGGCAGAGCTGAAAAAACAGAGTCTTGTGATAGACATCGGGCCCATTTATGAAGAAAGCCTGATGGGGGACACCCTGCGGCTGCGGCAGATTCTGGTGAATATTATCGGGAATGCGGTTAAGTATACACTGGAAAACGGAAATGTAAATGTTTGTTTCCGGCAGCGCAGGCCGGAAGAGGACGGGAAAAAAGAATGGGAAAAGGACACGGTGCTGCTGGAATTTTCCTGCCAGGATAACGGAATCGGCATGAGTCAGGAATTCCTGGAGAAAATTTTCCTGCCTTTTGAGAGGGTCAATAACACTACCATCAGCAAAATCGAAGGCTCCGGCCTTGGAATGGCCATTGTGAAAAACCTGGTGGAATGCATGGGCGGAGAGATCAGTGTGGAAAGCCGGGAGGGCGTGGGCAGCCGTTTTGAAGTGGTGATTCCCATGTCCCCCGCACTGCACGGCAAAAAGGAAACCGTGTTTCCCGGCGGTCTGACGGTTGTGCTGGCGGAAAGCCGGGATGACAGGGCGGCACAGATTTCCGGTTATCTGGAGGAGGGCGGCCTGGAGGTGATCCGCACAAAAGAAGGCATGGACACGGTCACCAGGCTTACGGAAGCACAGTATGAAAACCGGATGCCCTGTGCCCTGCTGCTGGGCCAGGGGCTGGAGGATATGCAGGTACTGGAACTGGCTGCCCATGTGCGGCAGCTGGCGGGGCGCGACTTTCCCATTCTGCTGGTTTCCGAGGACGACTGGGCACAGATCGAATACAGGGCGGCCCGGGCGGGCGTCAATGCCTTTGTGCCCTGCCCGCTGTTTCAAAGCAGGCTGATGGAGACACTGGGATCCCTTATGGACAATGTGGGGGAAGGGGAAAGACAGCAGGCGGACAAAGAGGCTGATTACGGCAGCCGTCATGTGCTGCTGGTGGAGGATATTCCCCTGAACCAGGAAATCGCCATGGAGATTCTGAATATGACAGGGGTGCAGGTGGAGACTGCGGACAATGGGGCGGAAGCTTTGGAAAAATTTGAAGGTTCCCCCCAGGGACATTTTGACATTATTTTCATGGATATACAGATGCCTGTTATGGATGGATATGAGGCGGCCAAAAAGATTCGCGCTCTTTCCAGGGGAGACGCGGAAAGCGTGTGGATCGTAGCCATGACGGCCAATGCGTTTGTGGAGGATATCCGTCTGTCAAGAGAGGCCGGCATGAACGAACATTGTTCCAAACCGGTGGACCCGGAGCGCCTGCAGGAAATTCTGCGGAGCCGTTTCGGGTGAGGATGCGGGGCAGGGTTTGCCGGAAAAGCGGTAGAGACGGCAGAAAGTAGAGTTGGGGGAGTATGCAGCCATATCAGGAAGAGTATATTGCCAATTTAAAAGATATCACTGTGCCCGCGGGCAAAGGGGCAGTGCCTTCATCTTTCGGGGAATGGATGACCTGGATGGAGAGGCATAAGAAAGCTGCGGACGAGAAGGCGGAACGCAATATGAAACTGCTCCGGGAGGAACTGTTTCCGGTGCTGGACCATATTTACGAGACAGACAGCCAGGAGATCAGCCAGCTGGGGGAGTTTGCCGGGCATCTGCTGGCCGGCCGGGAGGAACTGGACGTGGGACTGTACTGCCAGATTCATAAGGCGCTGCTGAACCTGGCCAGGAGAACGAAAAACCGTGAGGTTATGATCCGCGAACTGTATTTGCTGGGAATGGGATATTACAGTCTGTGCAACAAGCTGGTAGGGATGGAATATGCGGTAAGTCGTAAATATATTTCCCAGATGAGACTGTGCTTCACGGAAGCCGCCGCCTATCTGAAATATTTTGACGAGATTGAGGATACGGAGACCCGGGGATTTATCCTGCGCTCCAGGGCCAATATGGCACTGGGGCAGTTTCCCGCGCCGGGGGAGAAGATTCATATGGTGAAGCGTACGCTCCAGATTCTCCAGGATAAGGGGTATCAGGAAAAGGAGCCGGGGCTGCCCTGGGACAGGTATATCTACATGACGCATCAGCAGATGGCCGCCAGTATTTCTTACACCAGGGAACTTACCATGACGTCCCGGGATATTGAGGATGTGATGGAATCTGTCTACATTGTTTACCAGAGGAGACTGAAGGAGGCGGCTGAAAAAAACGGAAAGCCTCCTGCACGGCCCGCCTTCGCTTATTGTGCCATTGAATATTACTGTGGAATGTACGATATCAATGAGCTGCTCACCAGAATGGAAGCCCTGATGGATGATGCGGACCCGTCGGATTTTTCCGCGGATGGAGGAATGTACAGCATTATTTCCCTTCCGGCATTTTACTGCCAGTTTCTGAATTTTTTCCCGGAGCTGATACCGGAGAGAGAAGAGTATGTGGAGAGTCTTTACCGGAAGGTCCTGGCATATGTGGAGAGTTTTCCCAAAGCATCGGAAAACGAATCCCTTTTTGTGTATTTAAGACAGCTGTCGGCCACTTTTGTGGAGACAAAGAACAGTATTACCTACAAAGAGTTTCTGATCAGGCTGGAGATACATTTTGCCCCGGCTGTTTATGTCCACTGCCGGGCGGTGGGAACTGCGGCAGCCGTACTGGGGGACCTGATCCTGGAGGAAGAGCCGGGATATTTTGACGACATCCCGGATATCCGGCAGATAAAGGACCGGCAGAAAAAGCGCCGGAAAGTGCGGGAATATGCCATGGAATGCGGATTGCTGTATGATGTGGGAAAGATCAGTTTTATGAATCTTTACTCCCAGGCATCACGGCAGTGGTTTGAGGAAGAGTATGAACTGGCCCATCTGCACACACAGCTGGGCGCGGAGTGGCTTTCCGGAAGAAAATCTACCGAGGGATATGCGCCTGTGGCCCTGGGGCACCATTCCTGGTATGATGGCTCCAGGGGGTATCCGGAAGTCTACCATCGGCTGGAATGTCCCTGCAGGCAGATGGTGGATCTCATCGGGCTGCTGGACTGGATGAACAATGTGACAGAAACGGCAAGGCTCTACACCGGGCTTCACAAGAACTTTGAGGAAGCAGTGGAGGAGGCTGTGGCCCTGGAAGGGAGAAGGTTTTCCCCGCTTCTGACAGCCAGGCTGCGGGATAAAAAGGTGACCGGAAAGCTCAGGGACGCCTTTGCGGAGGGACGCAGGGAAGCGTACAGGCAGTTGTACGAGTGGCGGGAGAGAGGATGACATGTGTTTTGTGTGGCAAATTGGATAGGCGTATGGAAGGACAGGACATGCGCCTTTTCACATATGGGAAAGGAGTAAGCCCGTCATGCAATTTCGCAGGCGGGCTTTTTGTGTACGCGCCCCGGGCGATTATGTTCTGTAAGGAATTTGTAAGAAATATCCCCTGAAATTTGTAAAGAATATAGGATAAGATAATTTCAGCTCAAAGATTCAGACCGGATGGGGACCGCCGCCAAATGCCGTGAGAGCCGGATACGCCGTGTCCGGGGGAAGTCTGAAAGAATACTGCGGCGCGGCATACAGGAGGGATAGGAATGAAGGAATGCGTACTGGTTGTGGATGATGACAGGGAGATCGTAAAAGCGATGGGGATTTTGCTGGAGGGAGAGGGATATGAGGTGCTGAAAGCCTATGACGGGCTGCAGGCGCTGGAGATTCTGGCATCCCGGCAGGTGAGGCTGGTCCTGATCGACGTGATGATGCCGAAGCTGGATGGACTCTCGGCGCTGATGCGCATCCGGGAGAAACAGAACATTCCCGTTATTGTGCTGAGCGCCAAAAGCGAGGATTCCGACAAGATACTGGGATTGTCCATGGGTGCGGATGATTATGTGACAAAGCCGTACAATCCCCAGGAGCTGGCAGCCCGGGTGAAAAGCCAGCTCCGCAGATACACTTGTCTGGGCGATATCCACGCGGGAAGCAGGGGAGGCGAGATCAGGAACGGCCGACTGCTCTACAGTACGGAGGAAAGAATCCTTTATGCCGATGGAGAGCCGGTGAAACTCACTGCCACGGAGACGAAGATTGTGGAGCTGTTCATGCGCAACCCAAACCGCGTGTTCCCCGCGGAAGAAATCTACCGAAGAGTGTGGGAGGAAGAGGCCGTGGTCTCCGAGAATACCGTGATGGTGCATATCAGACGCATCCGGGAGAAGCTGGAACTGAATCCGAAAGAGCCAGAATATATAAAGGTGGTGTGGGGCATTGGATACAAAATGGAAAAACAGGAAAAAGGGAATTAGCTTTATCATTTTTGTTCTGGGAGTCACCCTGACTCTCGGAAGCGCGGCACAGATTTTCAGGGACAAACCTTCCGGGGTGAAAATCTGGCAGCTGAACAAGATGCTGGAGGATGACTATCAGACCACAGGGAAGTTCCGGAAATATATTGCAAACCGCCTGGAAATTTTCCTGATCATGGCCACAGGAGGCAGAGGACTGGAAAACCAATGGCTTTATTACAATTACGGCGGCTATCCGGATGTCTATGGGGACAGCTGGTACTTCGGGCCGGATCCGGTCAATGTGGACGAGATACTGGAAGAAGCCGGAAATGATGAGGAAGAGACTTACACAGTCTCCCAAGGGGAACTGCAGGAGTTTATGACAGGTCTGAAAGAGATGTGGTCAGGATACCTTGACCTGCGCCATGCCATGGAGGATGAAGCAATGGGGCAGGAAACCAGGGAATCGTTCCAGGAGGATTTAAAGAATTATGAAGAGGAATTGTTAAATTATCTGGAGCAGCTGGAAAATTACCAGGATGGTTTCAATGTATACAGCCCCGGGGAGCTGACGGAGGAGCAGTTTGCGAAAATTGCCCGGAAATACCATGAATACATGGAGGGGGACAAAAACCTGATCTACAGAATATCTTATGATGGCCAGGTATTGTACAGCAATACGGATCTGCTCCCGGAAGATGGCAGTCTGACGGCTCCGGAAGGATATAATTTTATCCTTACGTATGATGGAGAGAAAGTCCGGATAAACAAAGACGGGCAGGAGGAAGATGTATACGGGGATGGTTATTACAGAGAAGAAAATGATTGGTATGTGCCCGGATACAGCAATTTCCAGGTGGATGAGACGGTAAAAAAGGCACAGGTCTGCATGGCTGTGG
>OFFF01001345.1_pt1 | contig 15899 bp, 15 predicted proteins | sample 1521301 | NCBI WGS metagenome assembly OFFF01 (sample SAMEA3504101, study PRJEB24116) | mouse gut metagenome | biome: mouse gut; feature: mouse-associated habitat; material: faeces | place: Denmark | collected 2011
TGCCTAATGTAATCATGCGAATGAACCAGTCAGCGTTATGCAGTCTGGTTTCACGAGTGGCTGTAGTAACGGGGCAAAAGCGTTTATTGGAGAAAATGCTGAAATTATGAATAATGAGATGTATCAAGATCAGAGAAGTGATTTCCATGAATAACTGTCGTTGCCGCTTTTCTCCTGCCCGTTTTCCGCTGCGCCGAAAAGTATGTGCCGATAAATCAAAAAAACGTTTGACAAAACGCTTCATGTCTTGCATATCTGTGCCTGAATTGATATAATGCTTATATTCGGCTCGAATCTGGAGAATTGACATGAAATATGACATATCTGTCAGAAAAATGTGGCATAATAGAGTATCGGGAATTTTTGTTGACCGTAAGAGTCGATTCGGAAAGTTGACTAAGAATTGAAGAAGCAAAGCTTGGGGAGAATATTTATGAAGCGGAATGTCACTCTGGAAGAAATCTCCGACGGGCGTCTGTACGGCGGCAACGACATGGTGAAGGCAGACTGCCATGGCTGTAAGGGCTGCCACAAATGCTGCACGGGCATGGGCAATTCCGTCCTGCTGGATCCCTATGACATCTACCGCCTCCGGCAGGGGCTGGAGAAGACATTGGCGCAGCTATTGGCGGAGGAGACTGTAGAGCTGAGCGTGACCGATGGAGTCATTCTGCCGAACATGAAGATGGCGGGGGAGGAAGAGCGCTGCGCTTTCCTGGACGGGGAGGGCCGCTGCGGCATCCACGCATACAGGCCCGGCATCTGCCGCCTGTTCCCGCTGGGGCGGTTCTACGAGAACGGCGATTTCAGATACTTCCTCCAGACAGGGGAGTGCAGGGAGGCCGGGCGCACGAAGGTGAAGGTGAGCAAGTGGATCGATACCCCGGACCAGGGCAGGAACCATGCGTTCATCTGCCAGTGGCATTCGCTGTTGAACGCCCTGGAGGAGAAGGTGTCGGGAGCGGAGGATCTGGAGGAAGCGAAGCGCCTGAACCTGCTGATGCTGCAGACATTCTATATCGAAGAATATGACACAGGGCGGGACTTTTACGGTCAATTTGAGGAGCGGCTCATGAGCTGGAGGGCCGCTTCGGGACTTAGCTGCTAGAGAGGCGACAGGACTGGGCCGTGGGCGGACGCCCGCGGAGCCGGGATAAGTACAGGAAACGGAAATCGGGGAAACCATACCCGGATACAAAATTGCCAGGGCGCATTCAGGGAACTGAGTCGAATGGCCGCCAGGGTATGGGAAGGATGTAAAGGGAACAGGAAACGAAAATCGGGGAATCCATACCCGGATGCAGAATCGCGGGGACGCATTCAGGGACACAATCTGTGCCGCCGTCAGGGTATGGAAAAGATGTAAACGGAACGAGAACCGGAAAGCAGGGAATCCATATCCGGATGCAAAATCGCCGGGGTGCATTCAGCGATACGATTTGTGCCTCCGTCAGGGTATGGAAAGGATGCCTATTGAATTGGAATAAGAAAGGATGTTTTGACATAGATGGAAACGGAAGAAGAACGGCAGGCCCGGCGCAGAGCGCGGCTGGAAGAGATGAAGCGGGAAAAACGCAGACGGGAGCTACTGTATAAATGGGGCATTCCGGTGATGGCCGGCATGGCGATCGCGGTGGGAATCGGAATTGGATTCGGCGCTGCGGCATGGACCCACAAGGACAACGGACGGGGCGGGGCATTGCAGGAGAGCCAGGAAGCCCACAGGACAGGAGAGGACAGCGAGGACAAGGCCGACCGGGGAGGCGACGGGACAGGAGAGGACAGCCAGGACGGCCTGACAGCCGACGGGACAAAAGAGGACAGCCAGGACAAGGCCAACCAGAGAGGCGATGGGACAGGAGGGGACAGGGAAAACGACGGGGACAGCCTGACAGCCGACAATCAGAAGACGCAAGGGGCGGACTCTGCCCAGCGCCGGAAGTCCCGTCACGCAGCGGGAGGGACTGTCATGGCGGCGGGCGAAGCCTATGCCCCGCGCCTGCGCTTCCCGGCTCAGGAGCCAGGACAGACAGATGCGGTCCAGCAGACGGCGGAGCCGGAGCCCGTCCCCACGCCGGAGCCCTTGGGGGGCGCGATACCGCCCCAGAACGCTGTGTTCGGCATGACAGAGGCTACGGCGGGCTTTTCGGAGACCATATTGAGCGAATACGGCGTTTTCATCGATGCCCAGAGCGGGGAGATCCTGGCCCAGAAGGAGGCCTATACAAGGATGAACCCCGCCTCCATGACCAAGATGCTGACGATCCTGGTGGCGGCGGAGCACCTGACGGCGGAGGATTTGGAGAAGACAGCCGTCATCACCATCGACATTACGGACTACAGCTATGTAAACGACTGCAGCAATACCGGCTATGCCCTGGACGAGGAGGTGACGGTGAGGGATCTCTTCTACGGCACGATCCTGCCCTCGGGGGCGGACTCCGCGCTGGCGCTGGCCATCTATGTGGCGGGCTCCCATGAGGCCTTTGTGGACCTGATGAATGAAAGGCTGGTGCAGATGGGACTGGGGGAGACCTCCCACTTCACCAACTGTGTAGGGGTCTACGATGAGGCCCATTATTCCACCGCATATGACATGGCTGTCATTTTAAAAGCCACTGTGGACAATCCCTTCTGCAGGGAAGTGATGGCGGCCCATACCTACACCACCTCCCTGACGGAAGAGCATCCCGAGGGGCTGCTGATATCCAACTGGTTCCTGCGCCGGATCGAGGACAAGGACACTCACGGGGAGGTGCTGTGCGCCAAAACGGGCTATGTGGATCAGGCCGGCAGCTGTGCCGCCAGCCTGGGGCGCGATGAGGAGGGGAAGGAATATCTGTGCGTCACCGCAGGCTCCAACAGCACCTGGACCTGCATCTATGACCAGGTGGAGCTGTACCAGACCTTCCTGCCCGCACCGGAAAGCGCACCGGAGGATGCCTCCGATGCGCCTGGCTGATATTTGCATATGATTGGCTAGAAGGTCTTCAGTCCTTCCCGGAAAGCGATGCCCGTGGGGGTGGCCGCAAGGCCGCCCTTTCCTGTCTCCCGCAGGTCTTCCGGCAGCATCCTGCCCACATTGCGCATGGCATCGAAGACCTCGTCGGGGGGAATCTTGCTGCGTATCCCGGCATTTGCCAGATCCGCGGAGGTGAGGGCATTGACGGCCCCGATGACATTGCGCTTCACGCAGGGCACTTCCACCAGCCCTGCCACAGGGTCGCAGGCAAGGCCCAGAAGGTTCTTCATGGCCAGGGCCGCCGCGTGGGCGATCGCCTCGCCGTCCCCGCCCAGCAGGAAGGCCACGGCTCCCGCAGCCATGGCGGAAGCAGCGCCGATTTCGGCCTGGCAGCCTCCCGCGGCCCCGGACACGGAGGCGCGCTGGGCGATGATGCCGCCGATGCCCGCGCTGACATAGAGGGCTTTCGCCATCTCTTCTTTGGAATAGCCCTTTTCCTCCTCCAGGGACAGGAACACTGCAGGGAGCACGCCGCAGGAGCCCGCGGTGGGGGCCGCCACGATGCGCCTCATGCAGGCGTTGGACTCGCCCATCTTGACGGCCTTCTCCATCACCAGCCCCAGGAAGGAGCCGCACAGCAGGCTGTCCTTCCGGCGGGCGGCGGCCAGCTTCTCGCCGTCCCCGCCCACCAGGCCGCTGGCGGAGGACAGGGCCGGGTCGTAGGAGGCGTCCGCCTCCCCCATGGCCAGATACATGGCCTGCATCCGCCGGAAAGCCTCCTCCTCGGTGATCTCCATCTCCCGGCAGTCATTGTCTCGGACGATTTCCCAGAAGCTTTTTCCGGTCTCTTTCTCTATGTCGATGATATCCTGGAACGATTGATACATGATTCTCCTCCGATTTGTATGCGCTAGACCGTCAGAATTTACACATCTGCCCGTGGCGGGCATACATGGCCGACAGTCTTTCGCTGTAATTTGCTGCATGTTTCAGGCGGACTATTCGGCCAGCCCCAGATAGGTCACTTTCAGGATGCCCTCCAGATGTGCCAGCCAGCGGATGGCGTCCGCAGGCACCTCCTGGTCGCATTCCAGAACGATGACGGCATGTCCGCCTTTCGAGGAGCGGTAAAGCTGCATGGTTGCGATATTGATGGACTTGTGGCTCAGCATGGAGGTGATTTCCGTGACATGCCCCGGCTGGTCCAGATTGTTCACCACAAGGGTGGGATAGTCGCCGGAGAAATTGGCGGGCAGCCCATCGATCTCCGTGACCCGGATGGCCCCGCCGCCCACGGAAGCGGCCACGATTTCGATTTTCTGCCCTTCGCTTCCGTGCAGGCGCAGCTTCACCGAATTGGGATGCACGTCCCCCAGGTCGATGCCGGACAGACGGTATTCCATCCCTGCCTCTTCGGCGTACCGAAAGCTGTCCGGAATCCGGGAATCGTCCACCGGAAAGCCCAAAAGCCCTGCCACCAGGGCCCTGTCCGTGCCGTGGCCCTTGCCTGTGGCGAGGAAAGAGCCATGAAAAAGAACGTCCGCCTTTTTCACCGGCGTGCCCAGCAGCTTGCGTGAAATGTTACCGATTTTGACGGCTCCCGCTGTGTGGGAGCTGGAGGGGCCTACCATGACGGGGCCAATGATATCGAATGAATTCATGCTCTCTGACTCCTTTGTCCTGTTCGTAAAGCGACTTATACTGCTTAGCGATTTTGCTTGCTTCTTATATTTACTATATCTCAGTTTCGCCTAAAATGCAAGACCTCCGTTGGGTTGACATATTCCGGCGCAGCATATATAATGTTACGGAATTCAATCCATATCCGCCTGTTGTCCACGGTCCCGCCGCCTACAACGGCATGACGCGCACATACCTGCGCGGGGCCATTGCGGACAGCGATATGTGCCGTGCCCGTCCCGACCGGACTGACAGGCACATATCTGCGGGGGGACAGCGCTGGGCGGAACCGGGCGACCGCAGCCGAGAGATATGCGGATGGATTGGCCGGAAGTATTTGCCATGTGGATAGGGTTATGGTACAATGTCTTTGTTCGGAACACGGAGCGGCCGACGGCCCCGCCTGCGGGCGGCAGGGAGGACAGGCTCCTGGGTTTCCGGGGAGGCTTGAAAAAGGTATCAGGAAAGGAATGGAAAAGATGAGGAAGAACAGACTGTGGAAATTGGGAATGACGGCTGCGCCTGCCATTATGGCGGCATGCCTGCTGGTAGGCTGCGGCGGGGACGGCAAAGAGAGCGCGGGGGAAGGGTCCGGCGCGGGCAACGGGGAGACCTCCCAGGCGGAGAGCGGCGCGGACGCTGATAGCGAGGCCGGAAGCGGAGCGGGGGAGAGCAGTGCGGACGCTGAGAGCGGTGCGGAGGAGAGCAGCGCGGACGCTGGAAGCGAAGCGGCAGCGGACAATGGGGAGGCCTCCCAGGGAGGCGACCAGTTGGCGAAGATCCTGGAGGCGGGCAAAATCGTCATCGGCACCGAGGGCACCTATTCCCCCAACAGCTACCACGACGAGAGCGGCAAGCTGGTGGGCTTCGATGTGGAAGTGGGAGAAAAAATCGCGGAGAAGCTGGGCGTGGAGGCAGAGTTCTTCGAGGCGGAATGGGACTCCCTGTTCAGCAGCATGGACGCCGGGCGGATCGACACCGTGATCAATGAGGTGGAGTACTCCGACGAGAGGGCTTTGAAATATGATTTCTCCCAGCCCTACACCTATATCCACGGCGCGCTGATGGTAAAGGGCGACAATGAGGAAATCAAGACCTTCGAGGACCTGGACGGCAAAAAGGCGGCCCAGAATCTGACCAGCAGCTGGGGCAAGATGGCGGAAGAGTACGGCGCGGAGCTGGTGAGCGTGGACGCGGTGGCGCAGACCGTGGATCTCCTGCTCGCCGGAAGGGCTGATGCCACCCTGAACGTGGAGACCGCCTTTTCCGATTATCTGAAGAAGAATCCCGATGCGGACGTGAAGGTGGTGGCCCTGACGGAGGAGGCCTCCTCCTCCCTTGTCCCTGTGAAGAAGGGGAACGAGGAGCTGCTGAAAGCCATCAATGAGGCCATCGACGAGCTGCGGGCCTCCGGAGAGCTGAAGGAGCTGTCCGAGAAATATTTCGGCATGGATGTCACCAGCCAGGAATAGGCGCGAAGGATTAATCGCAAAACCAGAGGAACGAAAGTACGGATTAAGGAAGAAAGAAGGCAGGCGGTATCATGAATGGACGGGTTTGGCAGCTACTGCTGGATTCCTTCTGGCAGATATTATTGCCCGGGATACGGGTCACGATTCCACTGACACTGGTGTCGTTTTCATTGGGGCTGATCATCGCCCTGCTCACGGCCATGGTGCAGGTGGCCAACATCCCGGTGGTGAAGCAGATCGCCAGGATCTATGTGTGGATCATCCGGGGGACGCCGCTGCTGGTGCAGCTCTTCGTGATATTCTACGGGCTGCCCAGCGTAGGGATCATACTGGATGCCATCCCCTCGGCGATTATCGTATTTTCCTTTAACACAGGGGCCTACGCCTCCGAGACCGTCCGGGCCGCCATCGAGGCGGTTCCCGTGGGGCAGATTGAGGCGGGGTACTGCGTGGGGATGAACTATCTGCAGATCATGGGGCGAATCGTCCTGCCCCAGGCCCTGCGCACGGCCTTCCCGCCCCTTAGCAATTCCCTGATCGGGCTGGTGAAGGATACGTCCCTGGCCGCGAACATCACGGTGGTGGAGATGTTCCTGGCAGGGCAGCGCATAGCGGCCAACAGCCTTGAGGTCATGGCCATATACTGCGAGGTGGCCTTTGTCTACCTGCTGTTCTGCACGGTGCTGACGAAGCTGCAGACTTACTGCGAGAAGCGGATGAAGACATACTGACCGGGCATCGGGCAATGAGTGTCCGGGAATCCATGCCGGTAGATTGGCGGTCACAGATTGAGGAGTGCGTATGCTGGAAATCAAAAATATGAAGAAATCCTTCGGGGACATGGAAGTCCTCCGGGGAGTGGACATCAAGGTGGAGAAGGGGGACGTGGTGACCGTGATCGGCCCCAGCGGCTCCGGGAAGACCACCCTCCTGCGGTGCATCAATTTCCTGGAGCGGGCGAAAGAGGGGGAGATGATATTCGACGGGGCCCATTATCAGTTGAATGCCATCGGCAGGAAGGACATTGCCGCGCTGCGTAAGAAGACAGGCTTCGTGTTCCAGAATTACAATCTCTTCCGGAACAAGACGGCCCTCCAGAATGTGACGGAAGGCCTGGTGGTGGCGCGAAAAGTGCCGAAAGATGAGGCCAGGAGCGCCGGACTGAAGGCTCTGGAGAAGGTGGGCCTGGCGAATCGGGCAGACGCGTATCCCCATCAGCTGTCAGGCGGGCAGCAGCAGCGGGTGGCCATCGCCAGGGCCATCGTCACGGAGCCGGAGGTGATCTTCTTCGACGAGCCCACGTCGGCGCTGGATCCGGAGCTGGTGGGCGAGGTGCTGAACGTGATGCGGAATCTGGCCGCGGAGGGCATGACCATGCTGATCGTGACACACGAGATGCAGTTCGCCAGGAATGTGGCCAGCCATGTGGTATTCATGGATCAGGGGCTGGTGGTGGAGGAGGGCGGGCCGGAGGAGATCTTCGAGTCGCCCAGGGAAGCCAGGACCAGACAGTTTCTGCAGTTCATCATGGACAGGGAAGCGCCGGCGCCTCAATGAGAAGCGCCGGCGTCCGTATGTACGGAGCGTCTTGTTTGCTTTTCTACTGTCTGACTGAGTTTGCGTACACCATGTCCGCTCTCTGGATATGGTCTATGAGCCAGGTGATCAGGAAGCCCAGGAGCTTTTCCACGATTTCGTCCTGCTTTTCCCTGTCCTCCAGGGAATCGGGGGCGAACTGCATCAGGCTGTCCTCGAACCTGCGGTGCAGGGCCATGTGTCCGTCGATTCCGGCGTACCGGATGCTCCTCATATAATCTTCCTCATGGGCGAAATGGGTCTTGGTGTAATCGATGAGCTCTGAAATCAGGCTGTTCAGCTTCTCCGTCTTGTCATACAGAAGGTTGTCTCCCAGCAGGTCCTGGGTCTCCTGCGCCATGTCGAAGAGCCGGGAATGCTCCTGGTCGATGGCCTCGATTCCCGTATAATACTCGGGTTTCATTTCGTACATAATGACATCTCCTTTTTCGCACAAATATTTTAGGGCTTTGAACCCCACATATCAGTTTACCGCTTTTCCGGGATATAGTCAATGCCTTTCACTCTTGCATTTTGCCGGTCCGTGTGCTATTATTTTTAATAAGAAAAGCAATCTAAGTGTATTTTTCATGCAACCGGAACGCATCCGGTTATCGTTTTGCGTCCAAAAGCGGACAGCTTTGGCAAAACACAATCAGACAAAAAGAACATGCCCCTCAGGGCAGAAAGGGAGAAGACAGGAAATGAAACAGGGTTTTGACGACATTATGGCAAGGGTCAAGAAGTGCGCGAAGAAGACGGTATCCGTCTCCGTGGCACAGGATTCCGCGGTTTTAGAGGCCGTGAAGGAGGCGAAGGCCAGAGGGATCGCGGACGCGATCCTGGTGGGCGACGAGGCGAAGATCAGGGAAGTGGCCGCTGAGATCGGCATGGATCTGTCGGACTATGAGATCATCAATGAGCCGGACATGATTGCGGCTTCTTTGACGGCGGTGAAGCTGGCCCATGAGGGCAAAGCGGATATGTACATGAAGGGCCTGATCGACACCAAGGACTTCTTGAAGAGCGTCCTGGACAAGGAGGTTGGCCTGCGCACCGGAAAGCCCCTGTCCCATGTGGCCGTATTCGAAGTGCCCACCATCGACAGGCTGCTGTTCCTGACGGACGTGGCTTTCATGACCTATCCCACTTTGGAGGACAAGGCCCACATCATCCAGAACACCATTCCCGTGTGCAATGCCTGCGGCATAGAGATGCCCAAGATAGCGCCTCTGGCGGCAGTGGAGGTGGTGAATCCCAAGATGCCCGCCACCGTGGAGGCGGCGGAGCTGACGAAGATGTGCGAGGAAGGCCAGATACCCGGCTGCGTCATCGACGGCCCTCTGTCCCTGGACCTTGCCATCGACCCGGAGGCTGCCAAGCACAAGGGCGCTACCCACAGGAAAATCCAGGGAGACGCGGACGTGCTGCTCTTCCCGGACATCCATGCCGGAAATATGGTATACAAGGCCATCGTACATATGGTGAACATGCGGAACGGCGGGATCCTCACCGGCACCAAGGTTCCCGTGATCCTCACCAGCCGCTCGGACAGCTTCGAGACCAAGGTGAATTCCATCGCCCTGGCGGCCGTGGTGTCAGAGGAGCTTCAGAAGAATGCTTAATGCAGATTTGTCATGAACAGGAGGATATACAGAAATGTCTGTTAAAAGTTTGATTATCAATCCGGGTTCCACCTCCACCAAAATCGGCGTGTTCGAGGACGAGACATTATTGTTCGAGGAGACCCTGCGCCATTCCACTGAGGAGATAGCCCAGTTCGCCAACATCGTGGACCAGAAGGATTTCCGCAAGAAGATCATCACGGATCTCCTGGAGTCCAAGAACTTCGACATCAAGAGCCTGAACGTGGTGGTAGGCCGCGGCGGCATGTTGAAGCCTATCCCCGGCGGCACCTATGCGGTCAGCGAGGAGCTGCTGGCGGACTTAAAGGCAGGGGTGCAGGGACAGCACGCATCCAACCTGGGCGGCATCCTGGCAAAGGAAATCGGCGATTCCATCGGCGTGCCCTCCTACATCGTGGATCCCGTGGTGGTGGACGAGCTGATGCCCATCGCCAGGTATTCCGGCGTGCCCGAGCTTCCCAGAGTGAGCATCTTTCACGCGCTGAACCAGAAGGCCGTGGCCAAGCGGTATGCCAAGGAAATCGGGAAAGCCTATGAGTCCCTGCGGCTCATCGTGGTCCATATGGGCGGCGGCGTGTCCGTGGGAGCCCATGAGAACGGAAGGGTCATCGATGTGTTCAATGCGCTGGACGGCGACGGCGCGTTCTCTCCGGAACGGGCAGGCGGTGTTCCCAACGGAGCGTTGATTAAAATGTGCTTTTCCGGCAAATACACGGAGAAGGAAGTATACGGCAAGATGGTGGGCAAGGGCGGCTTCAACGCGTACCTGGGCACCAACGACATGCGCGAGGTGACGAAGCAGGCCGATGGGGGCGATGAGAAGGCTATCGAGGCCAAGCAGGCTTTCCTGCTGCAGGTGGCGAAGGACATCGGTTCCATGGCATGCGTGCTGAACGGCAAGGTAGACCAGATTATCGTCACGGGCGGCATCGCCTACGGCGCTGACGTGGTGGCTGCCCTGAAGGAGCGGGCGGAGTGGATTGCGCCCTTCACCGTATATCCCGGCGAGGACGAGCTGCTGGCGCTGGCGCAGGGCGCTCTGCGGGTGCTGAACGGCGAGGAAGAGGCCAAGGCTTATTGATTGTCAGGCCAGTAGCGAAACAAGGCCGCGGCGGTTTGGGCTGATTCAGTTGACTTTAGAGGGCTGTTGCAGGAAGGGGGATTCAATTGCTTTCCGGAATGTGACAGCCTCTTTTTATGACAATGCTGTAGGACATGCGCGGCATGCGCTCTCTCAAAGCCCTATGGGAAAGGGGCGCGGCAACGGGAGAGATGCGAGAGATGCGGGTGTATGGGCCCGGAGGCGGGGAAGGGGACAGGAATGGCGACGACGGATATTTACACACGCAATAATGTATACCAGCATTTCCAGGTCTTGAAGACCAACCGCAACAAACGCTACAGGGCCGGCGAGTTCTTCGTGGAGGGCGTCCGCAGCATCAATGAGGCCGTGGCCCGGGGATGGCATGTGAGGTCCTTTGTGTTTGGGGGCGGGAGGCTGTCGGACTGGGCGGACAAGCTGCTGCGGACAGTGCGGACGGAGATGAACTACCGGTTGACGGAGGAGCTGCTGCAGGAGCTCAGCGGCAAGACGGACACTTCCGAGCTCATGGCCGTCATAGAGATGCGGGAGGATAAGCTGCAGAGGAGCCTGCTGTCGGACAATCCTTTCATCGTCCTCTTCGACAGGCCCTCCAACCGGGGGAACCTGGGGACCATGATACGCTCCTGCGACGCCCTGGGGGCGGACCTTTTGATCATGACAGGGCATGGAGTGGATCTCTACGACCCGGATGTGGTGGTGTCTGCCATGGGGTCTTTCTTCAAGCTGCCTGTGGTCAGGGTGGCGGACAACAATGCGCTGTGGGGCTTCGTGGCGGATGTGAAGAGGGAGTTCCCGGACTTCCGGCTGATTGGGACCACGGCCCATAAGGAGAATCCGGTGCAGAGCGTGAATCTGGAGGGGCCCGTGATGCTGATGGTCGGGAATGAGACCATGGGGCTGAACCAGAACTTTAAGGACAGCTGCGACCTTTTATGCACCATTCCCATGGCGGAGGATTCCTATGCGTCCTCCTTCAATGTCAGTTGCGCGGCTTCCATTCTGATGTACGAGGTGATGCGGCAGAGAAGCGCTGCCCGCAGGGTTTCGGAAGAGGTTTGAAATGCGTACGTTCGAGAATGTCACTGAGACCAGAAGCAGGATCATGAGCCATATCCGGGGCAAGAATACCTCCATTGAGGTGGCGCTGTGCAAAGCCCTTTGGGAGAAGGGATACCGCTACCGGAAGAACTATAAGGCGCTGCCCGGCAGTCCCGACATCTGCCTGACGAAGTACAAGCTTGCCATTTTCTGCGACAGCGAGTTCTTTCACGGGAAGGATTGGGAAGTGCTCAAGCCCAGGGTGGAGAAGGGGAACAATGGGGAATACTGGGTCAATAAGATTCAGAACAACATGGAGCGGGACAGCGAAATCGACAAGCGTCTGCTGTTCCTGGGATGGACCGTGATGCATTTCTGGGGGAAGGATATCCTGAAGAAGACCGATGCATGCGTCCGGGCCATCGAGGAGGTCATCCTGGACATCCAGCTGAGCCAGGCGGACGGGGCGGAATGACTGCAGCCGGAAGACGGAACGAATACGATGAAGAAAGGAAATGCTCCGATGGAGAGGACTGTCTGTGAACTGTTTGCGGGGGTGGGCGGCTTTCGGTGCGGCCTGAATGCCATACATGGGCCGGAGGATATGAGAATTGGGGGAGCGCGTTCCATGGGAGGAGGGCATCCTACGGAAGGAGAGCATTCCATGGAAGGAGAGCATTCCATGGAAGGAGAGCATTCTGTGGAAGGAGAGCATTCCATGGAAGGAGAGCATTCTGTGGAAGGAGGGTATCCCACAGAAGGAGAGCATTCTGTGGAAGTAGGGCATCCTATGGAAGGAGAGCGTTCCAGGGAAGAAAAATGGAGCACGGTGTGGTTCAATCAGTGGGAGCCAGCGGAGAAGAACACCCAGTACGCCCATGACTGCTATGTGTACCATTTTGGCACATGTCTGGACAAGGCCGGGCAGGATACCACCAATGTGGACATCGAGGAGGTGGACAAGAGCCTGATACCGGACTTCAACCTGCTGGTGGGCGGCTTTCCCTGCCAGGATTATTCCGTGGCATCTTCCCTGGCCACCTCCAGGGGGCTGGAGGGGAAGAAGGGCATCCTCTGGTGGTCGATCCGCAAGGTCCTGGAGGTGAAGCGGCCTCCCTTCGTGCTGCTGGAAAACGTGGACAGGCTCCTGAAATCCCCCGCAAGCCAGCGCGGCAGGGACTTCGGCATCATGCTGGCCTGCTTCCGGGACGCGGGATACGCGGTGGAATGGCGGGTCATCAATGCGGCGGATTACGGGCTTCCCCAGAGGCGCAGACGCATATTCATTTTCGCCTGTAGAGAGGATACGGCATACTGCGCCAGACAGGAGAGGGCCGCAGGGTATGGACGGAGGGCGGCCGGGGAGGCGCGGAAGGTCGATGTGGCAGATGGGGAGGCGCAGAAGGCCAACGTGGCAGACAGAGAGGCGCGGAAGGTCGATGTGGCAGATGGGGAGGCGCAGAAGGCCAACGTGGCAGACAGAGAGGCGCGGAAGGTCGATGTGGTGGCCGAGGAGGTGCGGAAGGTCGATGCAGCAGATGGGGAGACGCGGAAGGTCGATGCAGCAGATGGGGAGGTGCGGAAGGCCAACGTGGCAGACGGAGAGGCGCAGAAGGCCGGCGCGGCGGCTTTGATTTCCGCGGCAGGCTTCTTTGCCGGGACATTTCCGGTGGGCCCTGTCGGAGCGGAGCAGATCAAGGCCCAGGAGCTGCCGGAGAGCCTGGGGGAGCTGTCCGCCTCTTTCCGGTTCGGCTTCGAGAACGCGGGCGTGATGCGGGACGGCATGGTCTACACGGCGAAGACAATACCGTCGTATCAGGGCCCACAGATGACCCTGGGGGACATCATGGAGCAGGGGGATGTGGAGGAGAACTATTTCATCCCGGAGGAGAGGCTGTATTACACTTCCCCGGAGATCACCCGCAGCGACGAGACCAGAGAGAGCCTCTCCAAGGAGCAGCGGAAGACCTGGCAGTACCTGAAGGGGGCCAAGAAGCTTCTGCGGGAGGCTGCGAGCGGACACGCTTACGTCTTTTCCGAGGGCGCCATCCCAATGGTGGACGAATACCACAAGCCCGCCAGGACCATGCTCACCTCCGAGGGGAGCTTCAGCAGGACCACCCATATCGTAAAGGACAAAAGGACCGGGCGGATCCGGCTCCTGACGGCGGGGGAGACCGAGCGGATCCAGGGCTTTCCCACAGACCATACGAAGTACTGCCTGACGGAGGGGAAGGTGGTGGAGATGCCCCTGAACAAGCGCAGGTTCATGATGGGCAACGCTTTGGTGGTGGGGCTGGTGGAGCGGATGGGGGAGGCTCTGGAGGAGATATTTGCAAAGGAGCCCTAGAAGCAGCCGTGCCCCTGAAGCAAATGATAAAATCCTCGTTCTGCAGAACCGGAGTGAAGTTCCGGTCATAGTAAACGACATGGCCTACATTGCATCGGCCACAAAAAAGCCCCTGGACGTGCACCTGATGGTCGAGCACCCCAACAACAACATCGAAATCTTCCTGCGTAAGCTCCGCAGGGGCGATACAGTCTACATCCATCCGGAAGCGGAGTACGAATGACATAGGCTTCAGGGCCTATTGAGACGGAGCCTGCAGCGCGGACAAGATACAGAAGTTCGCTCCCCTAGGAATGGACGGCTTTGTGCTGGGCACCACCATGCTGTTCGGCAAGAGCAGGCCCTATGGGGAAGTCATTCAGGAAATACGGAGCATGGGAATGATGGAAAAAAACAGGGAGACATAGAGGAGGCGGCAGTTGGTAAACTGCCGCCCCTTGCTTCTATCGATCATTGAAATATCAATCACTGAAACCACTGTCGATTCTAGATATCGAACTTAAAATACCGCACCGCATTATAATAAGAGATATCCCTCACAATCTCCGACAGCGTATCCATATCCGCCGGGAAGCCGCCGCCCTCTACCCAGTAGCCAATCAGGTTGCAGAGCACCCTGCGGAAATACTCATGTCTGGTGTAAGACAGGAAGCTTCTGGAATCCGTCAGCATTCCCACGAAGCCGGACAGATTGCCCAGGTTCGCCAGGGAAATCAGCTGCTCCCGCATGCCAATCTTGTGGTCGTTGAACCACCAGGCGCTGCCCTGCTGTACCTTTGCCACGGCGCTGGAGTCCTGGAAACAGCCGATGATGGTGCCGATGGACTGGTTGTCGTTGGGGTTCAGGCTGTAGAGGATGGTTCTGGGCAGCTCGTCGGTCTTGCACAGGGCATTGAGGAAATCAGCCATCTGCGCGGAGGGAGCGTCGTTGTTGATGCAGTCGTAGCCGGTATCGGGACCAAGCTTCTCGTACATCTGAGAGTTGTTGTCACGCTTACAGCCGAAGTGAAGCTGCATGGCCCAATCCAGCCTGTGATATTCCCTGCCCACGAAAAGCATGAAAGCGGTCTTGAATTTCAGCTGCTCTTCCCTGGTGGGGATCATCCGGTTCAGCCTCTTCAAGAAGATTGCCTCAATTTCGTCGTCGCTGGCGGGATAGTACATCACGTATTCCAGTCCGTGGTCGGAGACGCAGCAGCCCATGGAAGCGAAGTATTCCATACGTTGTTTCAAAACCTTCTTCAGAGCGGCGAAGCTGTTGATTTCACGGATGCCTGCAGCTTCGCAGAGCTGGTCCAGATAGTTCAGGTAATCGGGCTTCTCGATATTCATGGCCTTGTCAGGTCTCCAGGCAGGCAGAACCTTGACGTCAAAGCTTTCATCCTCTGCGATTTTCTTATGCCATTCCAGGGAATCTACCGGGTCATCCGTGGTACAGATCAGAGTCACATTGCTCTGCTTAATCAGGCTGCGGACACTCATGGAAGGCTGGGCCAGCTTCTCATTGCAGAGTTTCCAGACCTCGTCAGCGGTTTTCCTGTTCAGTACGCCGTGATAGCCAAAGTATCTCTGCAGCTCCAGATGGCTCCAGTGGAAGAGGGGATTGCCGATGGCCTTGCCCAGGCACTCTGCCCACTTACAGAATTTCTCATAGTCCGAAGCATCGCCGGTGATGTAATTCTCGTCCACACCGAAGGAGCGCATCAGACGCCATTTGTAATGGTCACCGCCCAGCCATACCTGGGTGATATTGTCAAAATGACGGTCTTCGGCGATTTCCCTGGGATTGATATGACAGTGATAATCCAGAATCGGGGTGCTTTCCGCATAATCATGGAACAGCTTCCGGGCTGTCTCGGATTCCAGCAGGAAATCCTTATCCATAAATTCTTTCATGTTCTTTTTCCTCCATTTTAAAATGATTTATTGAAACAGGTTAATTGTTGTCCCGCGTAGTTCCCCGGCGGACGAGTTCTCCGGAAAAAATGGTTTTTTTTGGCATTTCCCGTTCCTCCAGAACGCCCAGCAGGGTGGAGATAAGGTGTTGGCAGAGGGTTTCCGGTTTGTTGTC
>OFFF01001346.1_pt1 | contig 15894 bp, 17 predicted proteins | sample 1521301 | NCBI WGS metagenome assembly OFFF01 (sample SAMEA3504101, study PRJEB24116) | mouse gut metagenome | biome: mouse gut; feature: mouse-associated habitat; material: faeces | place: Denmark | collected 2011
ATACCCTCCTGCGTCAATATAGGTGTTGCTTACAGTTAAGATTATGCACCCCACCGGGCGCTGCCGTATTCCGTTCCATGCCGGAACTTCTTGGCGTTCTTGGCTTTAAAATATACCAAAAGCCTTAAAGCGATGCCGCAGCACACTCCGATCAACAGGTCTGCTGGATAAAAACTCGGCAGTGGATTAGCAAACAAACCTTCCATCCCCGCCATGACCTCCATCATCTTTGCGGAAGCGTCCTGCCCCGGCGATACCCGCCACAGGCACGCTATCTTGTCACAGAAATATCCGGCAAGCGCATAGGGGAGATTCATCAGGACAAGTTTCTTTTTATCTATGTTCCCGGTCTTTGCCTTGAGCTTTTCAGGAATGGATTTTAAGTCTTTGGCTATGCCGTTTATGATATTGCTCATAGGCTCTGCCCCCTGTCCTTGTTTTTCTCCCGGCTCCGTTCCCGGTTCTTGTCCTGCGACACTGCGTCCTTGAAATGGTTCAGCTTCTCCCGCAGGGAAACCCTGCCTTTCTTTTTCTCATTACCATAAACAAATTCTTTGAATGCCTGTGCCACCGCATCGGCATCCCTGCCCTTAAAAAATACCATGTACTTGGGCGGAACTGTCGTCTTGTCTTTTTTTATGGCAAAATCAACATTGTACTTTTTTGCCACACGCTCAAAAGACTTGATGTTGCCGTCCGTGACTTCGATAGACGATGCCCCCACGCCCTCGCCAATGAGCTTTTTCACAGAAGTTTTTCCATGCGTTCTCTGTGCTTTCTGCTTACGGTGGTTCAGGTACATCTTCATCGCCGCTTTCAGCACGTTGGCGTCCAGTTTTGCAGTTTTAATCACAAGGGCAATCGTTTTCTGTGTTACTTCCTCCTGCATGAAGCACCTCCTTGTTATGTTCCTGAGAAATCCCATGCACTAAGGGGGAATCCCCCGGCAGATAATGTCATAGACAATCTTCACTTTAAAATACGCCATACTTCCCCTTCCCACCTCTGGACATCGTGTCCAGAAGTTATTATTTTTCATTAAAGCAGTAGATTGTGTGCAGGTTAGCAGACAGCTCATTGCCCGTATACCCCACATCATCAAACAATAATGCCTGGAACAGCACATCCCCCACACCATCAAGCAGCACAATCCTCTGTTCCGGCTCCGTAAGGTGTCCGTATTCCACCCCATCCGAAACAACGGATTTCCTTGCCGCTTCACAATGGGTAAACAAGCCAAGAATATATTTGTTTGACATGATAAAGGCGTAGGTTTCCTGCCCGTCATGGGTCATGCGGTATTTCCCCGCCTCCCCCTCCGGGAGCGTAAAAACACACCGCACCGTTTCCAGGCAAAGCCCGCTTTCATAATCTGGCTGCAGCCGCTTTTTGTACCGCTGCACCCTTGCGTAAATTCCCTCCCGGTCTATAACGGAATGGGTACGCTTAAACTGCGGCTTTTTGCAGAGCATATCCAAATCCATATATACATTGTTGATAATGGTTTTCTCTGCGTACTGCCGGAATGACTTGAGCCTTAACAGCCATGCAAGCACTTCGTCCAGCTTTTCCTCCGATGTGATAAACTGAAAAGGCTTGCCGCCAAACTCCAGCCTGTCAAACATAAGTGGGCAGCTCCCCTTTTTCGCTTCACGCTCCATTACCCTCCTGACATCCCGTAGTGATTCCATATCTATCTCCTTCCCGTTTCCTGGTGCACTGGCCGGAAACAATAAAAAAAGGGCAGCTACAAATCTACTGACTTATAACTGCCCTCACGCTGTTCTCAATTTATCATTTTTTTAACACAGGGGTCTTCCACCCCCGTACCCCTGGAAACCTTGCCGGAAATGTGATTGAAAAGATAATCACATTTCCAACAAGGCTGAAAACGCCACCCGCCACGCTCTGGCAGGCTCATTTTATTTCTATTCCCGCCGCTTCTGCGAAATGCTGCTTCCTGCCCATAAGCTCATTCTGCTTTTCTCCCGGTAACTGCCTGAAAATATCATCATAATCAATATCCTCTATCTTCATTTCCCTCGCAAGCATAATGAGCTGTGTATGCAGCCATTCCTCCCACAAATCTTCAAACAGCGCCCTGCTGTCCGTGAAAGTAAAATCATTTTCAAAGCCTGTTGGCGGCGTGTAATATTGCAGCTTTACAAAGCCATATCTGCCGGCATCAACCACCACAACGTCCACATCTTCCAGCTCCGCAAAAGCATCCGCCACTCTCCGGCATTTTTTCCGTTCTTCCTCTGTAATGTATGCCTTTTTATCCATAAGCCCTTCATCTCCTTACACATATTTTCTACGCCCCTGGCAGAATGTCAAGCCTTGCCATCCTCTCCAAAAGGGTTTCATCCGGCTCAAACCCCCGCAAAAGGGAAGTGTCAGCGAAGATAAACCTTTCTTTATATTGGTTCATAATATCCATCAGCATCAGGAAACATTCATGATGATAGAGGAAACCGGCAAGGCAGAGCAGTTCACTGTCCTTTAATTCCCCTGCCCTGAAATAATTTTCAAAATCATAACGGTCTGCAAATTTACAGAAAGCCAGTTTTTCCAGCAGCAATGCTTTTCCCATTCCATCCAGTTCCTCATATCTTTTCCGTAGTTCATTTTTACCCATCCTGTTGTACTCCTTTATCCTTTAATCTCCATTTTTGGTAACTATAACCATCTCCATTATAGGAGCATAATAGAACATATTCAAGCAAGGAATGGAGGGAAATATCGCAAATTATGATTAAATTCGACAAACTTTTTCAAACTTTAAAGGAAAATGGGATCAGCCAGTACAGCCTTTATACCCGCCACGGTGTCAGCCGGTCACAGATCCAGCGGCTGAAAAATAACCAGTCCGTCACCACCCACACACTGAACATGATACTGAATATCTTAGGCGAGGGCTTTTCCCTGAATGACATCGCTGAATTTACACCGGATACAGAGCAGACGAAAGAATAAACTGCTCTGTTTTTTTCGCCGCCTCTGGACATTGTGTCCAGAAGTCCGCTAAGTGATTCCTTTTTCCGCCCACCCGCCGCCATACATATCGTGCTGAACCTCCTGCTGGTAGTAATGGCTCATGGTTGAGGGCGCATTATAAAGGGCGGTGATCAGGTATGCCCTGATGTTGGTAATCTTTGTTGTGGTTTCCTTCATACAGCCCATGACATATTCCACATGGCCGCTGTTCAGCTTCAGGAAGCGGGATTTCACAAGCTCGTAAGGGTAATCCTCCCCGTTGATGCGGATTGTCCTGCGTTTCACACACACCACATCGCAGACGGTTTCATAGATTTCCTCGTACATCTCCTTTTCCCCATACTGGCCATACTTTATGTGGTGTTCATATTCCAGATTTTTACGGATCAGCGCCATATATGCGCCTGTTTCATCCATCATATCAATCGTATCAGATTTTCCCTGTGTTCCAGCGCTATCCACATTCTCCACGGATTGATTGATGGGATTGGGATAACTCATATCAATATAGTTCTGGTCAATTTGGTTATAGTCAGTATAATTAGGGTCTGGTTTCCCGACTTCTTGAAGTTGGTTTTCCCGACCTCTTGAAGTCAGCTTTTCCGACCTGCTGAAATCGGTTTTTCCGACTTCTTGAAGTCGGCTTTCCTGACTTCTTGAAGTCGGTTTTTCCGACCTCTTGAAGTCGGTTTTCCCGACTTCTGTGGAAACATCAGCGTTACAAGGCTCTTTTCTGCCCGCATCTATAACAAAATTCTTCACATAAATAATATCCGGTTTGCCAAGCCCCCGGCGTATTTTCTCAACAAGCCCTATCCCTTTGGCTGCATCCAGCTCCGCAAGAACCTTTACCGCCTTTTCCTTGCTGCATCCTAAATCTTCCCTGATGTTATCTATTGTGTATATGATATACGCCCGGTTTTCATCATCCAGCCACCCGTTTTTCATGGAAAGCGACATCCGGTCAAGCATCAATCCATACAGGAGCTTAGCATCGCTGCTAAGCCCCTTGAAACGCTCGTCTTTTATCAGCAGGCGGGGAACACGGTAAAAAGAAAACTGCTCTGCTTCAACGCCATAGTAATAATCAAATCTCAATGGCCCGCTCATTCTTACCGCCTCCTTTACTGCTTACTCTGCCATTCCTCCAAAAGCTGGATAATGATACCCTCTATATCGTCATTGGAATAGTCTTCCGAAAAATACCTGCTGATCTTATCTCCTTTGATCGTTACTTTTCTCTCTTTTGGCTTTTCCTCTGCCAGTATCAGCCTGACCATCGCCAGTGTCAGCTCCCCGTTTTTTCCGTACTCCTTCAGCTTTGCCGCCTGTGCGCTGGAAACCGATGCGCCCGTTTCCTGAAGAATAACGGTTACATACTGCTGCTGTTCTTCTGAGAGGAAAGAAATGTCAACGCCCTGCGCTATCCCTATCTTCTTTGTGTCCACCATGCCAAGCAGCTCGTCCGAGAGCCTTGCAAGCCATACATACCTCTGCACAGTCTTTCCGCTCTCCCCGGCAGCTTCCCCCACTTCGTCAAGGGTACTGCCACCCTTGCTGCCCTGGTGCTTCATCGCTTCGTACTTCATGGCATAAGCCTTTGCCTTCTCACTCGGTAAAATGTCCTCCCGCTGGATATTGGAATCCACCATGATGATCGTAGCTTCATCGTCCGTATAGTTCCTGACAATGACAGGCATCGTGTCAAGCCCTGCTTTTTCAGATCCCCGTTTCCTACGGTGTCCGGCTATGATCTCATAGCCGCCTCCCTCCCTCGGCCTTACAATTCCGGGAACAAGCACACCATACTTGCCGATACTCTCCGTGGTTTCCTCCATCTTTTCATCATCAAGGACACGGAACGGGTGTCCTCTGAATGTATGTAAATCCGCCAGCTTCGCATGGATAATCTGCTCCCCCGACGTGTTTTCTGCGCCGCCAAATAAATCATCAAAGCTGTTCAGCCTGACTTTTGATGCGCTCCCTGCCTTACTGCCCATTGCCAAGCACCTCCTTCGTCAAGGACTGGTACGCCCCGGCAACCTTGCCTTTCGGGTCATGCTCATAAATACTGACACCCTCTGCGGACGTCTCCGCCGCCCTCACCGACATCGGTATGCTGTTCTCGAATATCCGCACCCTGCTTCCGTAGGTTTCGATAAGCAGCGCCGTAATATCCCTTGCATAATTGGTGCGGTTATCTACCATCGTCAGCAGAATGCCTTCAATCTCCAGTTTCGGGTTAATCTGCCGCTTTACCTTGCCTATGGTCTTGATAAGCTGTTCCAAGCCTTTCACGGGCAGGTATGCCGCCTGAACCGGAATGAGTATGCTGTCGGCACAGGCAAAGGCATTTATGGTAATCATCCCCAAAGAGGGCATACAGTCGATTAAAATGTAATCGTACCCGTCCTTTAACCTCTCCACATAGGAGCGCAGCATAATCTCCCGGCTCATCACATTCACAAGGGAAACCTCCAGACCGGACAGCTCAATGTTCCCCGGCATCAGGTCAATGCCTTCCTCATGCTTCAAGATACCGTAATCCGGCTCCATTTCTTCATCGTTGATAACCTTTTCCAATACGTTCGCAAGGGTGACATCCAGCTTGTCCGGCTCCGTGAAGCCTAAACTTGCGGTCAGACTCCCCTGTGCGTCCGCATCTATTACCAGGACTCCTTTTCCCTGCTTTGCCAGCCCGATCCCTAAGCTGCTCGTTGTGGTGGTTTTTCCCACTCCGCCTTTCTGGTTTGCTATTGCTATCACTTTACACATGGTTTTATTCCTCCGTTTAGTTAGATTTTTCTTTGATGTTGGCTTTCTGCACTTCCACATAAGCCCGGTAATACCTGTTTGTACCCTTGTTCCGGTACAGCTCGGAAACTTCCGTCACAGCCACTTTGGGCTGTCTTTTCAGAATCTTCTCGAACCACTTAATATCATTCTTCGTTCCCATCAGTCGAATTTTCAGCACGTTTCCTCTCCATTTCTGCAAGGATTTCCTCAATAGACCTCTGCTTTTGGCAGTATTCCGGGTAACGGAGTTTAATGCCCTGCCAGAAGTACAGTGCGTAGCCGCAGCAGAAAATATCGCTTACGGAATACTCCCTGCACTCGCCAATCTGCTCGTCCTTGCGCTTATAGTCATCAACGCTCGGCGTTCCGTCCGTGTAAAGGTTAAAGGCAAGCCTTACCACCTTTACGCTGCCGCTGGTCTGCCAGCCCTGATGCAGACACTCTGTTTTGACACACCCGGACTTCATATCGTAAATCTGGCTGAAATGGTTCCTCGTGTCCTCAGAAATACCGAGAATGTAAATCAAAGCCTTGTGATAGCAGTCCTGATACCTCGCCTGTTCCAGTTTTTCATAATAGAATCTCTCATGTTCCTCGTTTGCAAAAACCATGTGTGTGTTGTTGGCGCTCTGCGCCCCTGCTCTTAACGCTGTGTTGTTCATACCTGAACCTCCTTCATTAAAGATATTGAATAAAAAAAGGGAACAAACCCAGAAATAGGGTCTATTCCCAAACATCAAACAAGGGAAAGCACTTTGCTTTCCCTTGCAGAACTTATATATAGACTTTTACCACAATATCTTTAAATCTGTTAGCCTTTGTGTACTCTGGACGTTCAGCCATAAATGCCCTTACATCCTCTCTCGACACCGTTAAGGTACAGAAGTAAATATAGGGTTGTCTAATTCCTCTAGTTGTTAATAGCTGCCTGCGCCGCCGCCAGCCTCGCAATAGGCACCCTGAACGGTGAGCAGGAAACATAATCCAGCCCAATCTTATGGCAGAACTCCACAGAAGCAGGGTCACCGCCATGCTCGCCGCAGATTCCTACATGCATCTTCGGGTTCACAGGCTTGCCCAGCTTGATGGACATTTCCATCAGCCTTCCCACACCGTTCTGATCCAGCTTCGCGAAAGGATCGTTCTCCAGAATCTTGCTGTCATAGTAAGCGCTCAGGAATTTGCCGGCATCGTCACGGGAGAAGCCGAAGGTCATCTGGGTCAGGTCGTTGGTGCCGAAGCAGAAGAAATCAGCCTCCGCAGCGATTTCGTCAGCCGTGAGCGCAGCCCTCGGAATCTCAATCATGGTGCCCACTTCGTAGTACAGATCGGCACCGGAAGCCTTGATCTCCGCGTCAGCGGTCTCCACTACAATCTTCTTCACATATTTCAGTTCCTTCACATCGCAGATCAAAGGAATCATGATTTCAGGCTTCACCTTCCAGCCGGGATGTTCCTTCTGCACATTGATTGCAGCGCGGATGACGGCCTTGGTCTGCATCCTGGCGATTTCAGGATAGGTCACTGCCAGACGGCATCCTCTGTGGCCCATCATCGGGTTGAACTCGTGAAGGTTGGCAATGATATTCTTGATCTCCTCAACGGTCTTGCCCTGAGCCTGTGCCAGCTTCTCGATGTCCGCTTCCTCGGTAGGCACGAACTCATGCAGAGGGGGATCAAGGAAACGGATGGTGACCGGATATCCCTCCAGAGCCTCGTAGAGCTTCTCGAAGTCGCTCTGCTGGTAAGGAAGGATCTTCTCCAGCGCCGCCTCTCTCTCCTCAACGGTATCCGCACAAATCATCTCACGGAAAGCGGCAATCCTGCTCTCCTCGAAGAACATATGCTCTGTACGGCACAGGCCGATGCCCTCGGCACCCAGCTCTCTTGCCTTTCTGGCATCCGCAGGGGTGTCCGCGTTGGTCCTTACTTTCAATGTCCTGTATTTGTCAGCCCAGCCCATGACGCGGCCGAACTCGCCTGCGATGGTAGCGTCCACAGTGGGAATCTTGCCATCATAGATATTGCCGGTGGTGCCGTCAATGGAGATGTAGTCTCCCTCATGGTACTCTTTTCCGGCCAGTGTGAATCTCTTGTTCTCTTCGTCCATGGCGATGTCGCCGCAGCCGGATACGCAACAGGTTCCCATACCGCGGGCAACCACTGCCGCATGGGAGGTCATGCCGCCGCGGACAGTCAGGATACCCTGGGAAACCTTCATGCCGGTGATATCCTCGGGGGAAGTCTCCAGACGGACCAGAACCACCTTCTCACCTCTCGCAGCCCAGCTTTCCGCGTCTTCCGCGCTGAATACAATCTTGCCGCAGGCGGCTCCGGGGGAAGCGCCAAGGCCTTTTCCGGCCGGTGTGGCCGCTTTCAGGGCAGCGGCGTCGAACTGGGGATGCAGCAGGGTGTCCAGGTTGCGGGGATCGATCATCGCAACCGCTTCCTGCTCTGTGCGCATTCCCTCGTCCACCAGGTCACATGCAATCTTCAGGGCAGCCTGGGCCGTCCTCTTGCCGTTTCTGGTCTGCAGCATGTACAGCTTGCCGTGCTCAACCGTGAACTCCATGTCCTGCATATCTCTGTAATGGTTTTCCAGCGTCGTGCATACTTCCTGGAACTGCTGGAAAGCCTCCGGGAACTTGTCCGCCATCTCGGTAATCTTCATAGGAGTGCGGACGCCTGCCACCACGTCCTCGCCCTGTGCGTTGGTGAGGAACTCGCCGAACAGGCCCTTCGCGCCGGTAGCCGGGTCGCGGGTGAAGGCAACGCCCGTGCCGCAGTCATCGCCCATGTTGCCGAAAGCCATGGACTGCACGTTTACGGCTGTACCCCAGGAATAGGGGATATCGTTGTCCCGGCGGTATACATTCGCGCGGGGGTTGTCCCAGGAGCGGAACACAGCCTTGATAGCGCCCATCAGCTGCTCCTTGGGGTCGTCCGGGAAATCGTTGCCGATTTTAGCCTTGTACTCAGCCTTGAACTGGCCTGCCAGCTCCTTCAGGTCATCCGCGGTCAGCTCCACGTCCTGCTTCACGCCCTTCTTCTCCTTCATGGCATCGATGAGCTGCTCGAAATACTTCTTGCCCACTTCCATGACCACGTCGGAATACATCTGGATGAACCTTCTGTAGCAGTCCCATGCCCAGCGGGGGTTGCCGGATTTCTCGGCGATGACATTGACGACGGTCTCGTTCAGCCCGAGGTTCAGAATCGTGTCCATCATGCCCGGCATGGACGCCCTGGCACCGGAACGGACGGAGACAAGCAGAGGGTTCTCTTTGTCGCCGAATTTCTTGCCGGTAATCTCCTCCATCTTAACGATGTACTCATTGATCTGCGCCTGGATTTCATCGTTGATCTCTCTTCCATCCTCATAATACTGTGTACAGGCCTCCGTGGTAATCGTGAAGCCCTGCGGCACGGGAAGCCCCAGTCCTGTCATCTCTGCCAAGTTCGCACCCTTGCCTCCAAGGAGCTCGCGCATGTCCGCATTGCCTTCTGTGAACAAGTACACCCATTTCTTCATCACAATCTCTCCCTTTCGCATTATTTTCAGGCAGTCCGGCAATCCGGCTGCCCTCTGACAAAAAATCATAATATCAGTCAGTCTTCTATTATTGTAACAATTTGCCAAAAGAATAGCAAGCCAAATTCTGCCTTTTTTGGCCATTTCTGGTAATTTCGTGCAATCTGTCCAGCACGCTTTTCCCGATGGCGGCAAATTGCACAATCAAAAGCATATCCTCGGGCTTCCTGATACCGCTACTGCCGCTTTGCCGATTTTCCTTGATAAATCGGACGGTTCGTGTATAATGATAATGATAAGAAAAACAGGCGGTTTTTATGGAAACTGCCATAGGAAATGAGGATTTGAGATGATAAGTGTAAACAACGTAACCTTACGGATCGGCAAAAAGGCATTGTTCGAGGACGTGAACATCAAGTTCACCGAGGGCAACTGCTACGGCGTAATCGGCGCCAACGGGGCCGGTAAGTCCACCTTTTTGAAGATTCTATCAGGCGACCTGGAGACCACCAGCGGGGAGGTCTTCATCACCCCCGGCCAGCGCCTCTCCGTGTTGGAGCAGGACCATTTCAAATACGATGAGTATCCTGTCATGGACACGGTCATCATGGGCAACGCGCGGCTGTACCAGATCATGAAGGAAAAGGAAGCCATCTATGCCAAAGAGGACTTCTCTGACGAGGACGGCATCCGGGTCAGCGACCTGGAAGCGGAATTCGCCGAGATGGACGGCTGGGAGGCGGAGTCCAATGCCGCCATGGTCCTGAACGGCCTTGGCATCGACACGGACCTGCACTATTCCACCATGAAGAACCTGGACGGCAACATCAAGGTGAAGGTGCTGCTGGCCAAAGCGCTGTTCGGCAATCCGGACATATTGCTTCTGGACGAGCCCACCAACCATCTGGATCTGGACGCCATCGCATGGCTGGAGGACTTCCTGATCGACTTTGAGAATACGGTCATCGTGGTCTCCCATGACCGCTACTTCCTGAACAAGGTGTGCACCCATACCGCGGACATCGATTACAGCAAGATACAGCTCTACGCGGGCAATTACGATTTCTGGTACGAGTCCAGCCAGCTGCTGGTGAAGCAGATGAAGGAGGCCAACAAGAAGAAAGAGGAGAAGATCAAGGAGCTGCAGGAATTCATCTCCCGCTTCTCCGCCAACGCCTCCAAGTCCAAACAGGCCACTTCCCGAAAGCGCGCCCTGGAGAAGATTGAGCTGGACGACATCAAGCCCTCCAGCAGAAAGTACCCCTATATCGATTTCCGCCCTGACCGGGAGATCGGCAACGAAGTCCTGACAGTGGAACATCTGTCCAAGACCATCAACGGCGAGAAGGTGCTGGATGACATCTCTTTCGTGGCAGGGCACGACGATAAGATAGCCTTCGTAGGAAGCCAGGAGTTAGCCAAGACTACCCTCTTCCAGATTCTCATGGGCGAGATGGAGCCGGACGAAGGACATTACAAATGGGGCGTCACCACCTCCCAGGCCTACTTCCCCAAGGACAGCACCTCGGAATTCGACAACGACCTGACCATCGCGGAATGGCTCACGGGATATTCCCCCGTCAAGGACGTGACCTATGTGAGAGGATTCCTGGGCCGGATGCTCTTTGCCGGCGAAGACGGGGTCAAGAAAGTGAGAGTGCTCTCCGGCGGCGAGAAGGTCCGCTGCCTGCTGTCCAAGATGATGATCAGCGGGGCCAACTGCCTTGTGCTGGACGAGCCCACCAACCATCTGGACATGGAGTCCATCACCTCGCTGAACAACGGACTGATCAAGTTCCCGGGCGTGGCGCTGTTCTCCTGTCACGACCATCAGTTCGTGCAGACCACCGCCAACCGCATTATGGAGATCCTGCCGGACGGAAAGCTGATCGACAAGATCACCACCTACGACGAATATCTGGCTAACGATGAGATGGCCAGGAAGCGCACTGTCTTTACCGCCCACAAAGAAGAGGACGAGAACTGAGACACATGGGAGCCGCCGAAAACCCGGAACCGGGCAGAATTTGGAATTTTTCAGGAAAGAGGTATGATATGTTAACAGTAGATTTGCATGTGCATTCCAATCGTTCCGACGGAAGCTTTTCGCCCACCCAGCTGGTGGATTATGCCTGTGAAAAGGGGCTGGCGGCTTTCGCCCTCACAGACCACGATACCATAGACGGATTGGAGGAAGCCATCCGATACGCCCAGGAGCTTCGGGAGGAGCAAAACCAGGCCGCCTGCGCTCCGGCAGAAGCGTCACAGGACAGGGGATTACAGGCCGCAAAGCGCAGGGCACCGGAAGTCATCCCCGGCATCGAGTTTTCCACGGAATACATGGGACAGGACGTGCATGTCGTGGGGCTGTATATTGATTACCGGAACCAGGATTTCACAGGGCAGCTGAAAGCCTTTGTGGATTCCCGCACCGCAAGGAACCGGAAGATGTGCGCCCTGCTGCAGAAAAACGGCATTCCCGTCTCCTATGAGGAGCTGACGGCAGAGTACCCTGACGCTGTCATCACCAGGGCCCATTACGCAAAATTCCTGTTCAGCCGCGGGTATGTGAAGACCATGAGCGAAGCCTTTGACCGTTATATCGGAGACGACTGCCCCTGTTATATCCCCCGTAAAAAGGTGACTCCCGTCCAGGCCGTGGAGCTGATCCTGGCGGCGGGCGGCATCCCCATACTGGCGCACCCGGTCCTCTACCACATGAGCGACGCGCAGCTGGACGCCCTGACCGCCAGCCTGAAGGAGGCCGGGCTGGTGGGGCTGGAGGCAATCTACAGTACCTACACCGACGCCGACGAGCGCAGGATGCGCGCTCTGGCCGCAAAATACGGCCTTGCAGTCAGCGGCGGCAGCGATTTCCACGGCACCAACAAGCCGGGTCTGGACCTGGCCGTGGGGTACGGCAAGCTGTTCGTCCCCTATTCCGTGCTGGAAGGCCTGCGGAAAGCCGCACAGGAGGCCGCATCGGCTCCGTAGCCCATATCTCTGAAATATTCAAAAGGCCGTCACACGAAACGCAGCCGCGCCGGATACCTCTCTTCCGATATCCCGCAGCCGTTTTCCGAGACAGCCTTTCCTATTTTTGTCTTTGTCCGTTTTTCCGTTCAGCTCTCTACGATTAAATATCTGCCATCGCCGATGTCGAATACCTCGTCCGCCTCCAGAATCTCTTCCCCCATGACGCCCTCAGTATCCACGCCCTCTTCCTCGAAGAATTCCAGTACCTCTTCTACAGAATTGACTACCACCGCCATGCAGTCCTCCAGAAAACCTTCCGCCTCTTCCAGCGTCTCCGCCACATTCTCGGGAAACAGTTGCCGCTGATTTTCCAGGAAACACTCCAATACGTCTTCGTCAAATTGCTGCATCATTCTGCCCTCCTTTGTTTCTCTGTAGTTCTTACACCCATGATAATACGATTGAACGACTATGTCAATATCTTCTGTCATACATCTTCTATTTTCTATTTTCTGTCTTTCTGCCGCCCCTTCTGGCTCAGGTATAGCGCAGCAGCTCCAGGGGATATTCGATGATGGCGTCCGCGCCGCCCGTCTCCAGCTCTTCCCGCTGCCGGAAGCCCCAGAGAGCCCCCACCGTGAAAGCGCCCGCGCTTTTGCCTGTCTTCATGTCCGTGGCCGTGTCCCCCAGATAGAGGATGTCCGCCGCCGTAAGCTCCAGCCGCCCCAGGATCCGGAACACGCCGTCGGGGCTTGGCTTGATGGCCATGCCCTCCTTCTGTCCCTCTATCACGTCGAAATAACCCTTGCCGTACAAAGTCTCGATGACGTTGACCGTCTCGGCGTGGGGCTTGTTGGAGAGCACCGCCAGCTTCACCTTCTGGGCCTTCAGGGCTGCCAGGAGCTCCGGAATGCCCTCATATGGCCGCACCTGGTACATGCAGTTCTCCCGGAATATCTCCCGGTACAGGGCATAGGCCTCGTCAAAATGCGCAAGCTCCGCGTCCCCGGCCGCAGCCAGGGCCCGCTTCACCAGATTAGCCGCGCCGTCCCCCACAAAATATTTATACTGTTCTTCGGAAAAGGGACCGTATCCAAAAGCCTCCATCGTCCTGTCTCCGCTGTATTTGATGCTGTGGATGGAATCGGAAAGCGTCCCGTCCAAATCGAAAATCACTGCTTTTTTTCTCATGTAATCCATTCCTTCGCTTCCTGGTAGAGCCTGCCCACCGGCAGTCCTACTACATTATTGTAATCTCCTTCAATGCCCCGGACATATCTGGCAAAGACGCCCTGTATCCCATAGGCTCCCGCCTTGTCCAGGCATTCCCCGGAGGAGACGTAATCGGATATCTCCTTCTTTGTCAAAGAGTAGAAAGAGACTTTCGTCCTCTCGTAAAATGTTTTGCGGCATATCTCGCTTCCGCCGCTTTCTCCGGCAGCCGGACGGTACAGCAGCGTCACCCCCGTGTACACCTCATGGCTCTTCCCGGAAAGTCCTTCCAGCATCCCCGCCGCATCCTCTGAATCTGCGGGCTTGCCCAGGATATGTCCCTCCAGCGCCACCACTGTATCCGCGCCGATTACGATAGTGTCTTCCGCAGCCTCCTCCAGGGCCGCCAACACAGCTTCCGCTTTCTGACGTGACAGCTCCTCCACCAACTGCCCCGGATCCAAGACGGCGGCTTTTTCCTCCACATCGCTCACCCTTACCTCAAAGGGAAGCCCAATCTGCTCAAGCAGCTCTCTCCTGCGCGGAGAAGCCGATGCCAATACTATTTTCATGCAAACCTCCAGCCGCTATAAGCGGCTTCCGCTATAAGCGGCTTCCGCCCTGTGCGGCCTCCTTTTCTCATACGCTTTCATGATGGGTCTCCGGAATGAATATCCGCGTCATCTGTTCCTCCTCCACGGACATCTTCTTCGCCTCCGCTACCGCCTCGCGGCAGAACGCCTCCTGGGAACAATGGGCGGGCCGGCCTCTCTTGCTTGCCTTCACATAAGTCCCGTCCGCCTGCAGCACAGAGGCCTTCACATTGTCGTCCAGCTGGCTGCGCAGAATGTGCAGCAGCTTCTCCTTCAGTTCCGGCCGCTCCACCGGAAACAGGATTTCCACCCGCCTCTCCAGGTTCCGGGGCATCCAGTCCGCGCTGCCGCAGTAGATTTCATAGTGCTCGTCGTTCTCAAAGTAGAAAATCCGGCCATGCTCCAGGAAATTGCCCACGATGGAGCGCACGGTGATATTCTCGCTGACCCCCTTTATGCCCGTCTTCAGGCAGCAGATGCCCCGGACGATCAGCTCAATCTTCACCCCTGCCGCCGCCGCCTCATACAGCGCCGCGATCACATCCTGGTCGCAGAGGGAGTTCATCTTGGCGATGATGTGGGCCCGTCTTCCCTCCATGGCGAATTTCTTCTCCCTGTCTATCAGGGCAAGGAAGCGGTCCTTCAGCCACAGAGGCGCCAGAGACAGCTTGTTCCACACCAGCGGCTCGGAATATCCCGACAGCATATTGAACACTGCCGTGGCATCCTGCCCGATGGCCTCGGAACAGGTCAGCAGTCCCATGTCCGTATAAAGCTTGGCCGTGGCATCGTTGTAGTTGCCTGTGCCCAGATGCACATACCGGCGGATGCCGTCCTCCTCCCGGCGCACCACCAGCGTGATCTTACTGTGGGTCTTCAGCCCCACCAGACCGTAGATCACATGGCAGCCCGCTTTCTCCAGCATCCTGGCCCATACGATATTGTTCTCCTCGTCGAAGCGGGCCTTCAGCTCCACCAGCACCGACACCTGTTTGCCGTTCTCGGCGGCCAGGGCCAGGGCCGCGATGATTGGAGAATTGCCGCTGACCCGGTACAGGGTCTGCTTGATGGCCAGGACTTCCGGATCCCTGGCTGCCTGGCGGATGAACTCCACCACCGGCTCAAAGGTCTGGTAGGGATGATGGAGCAGGATATCCCCCTTGCGGATCTCATCGAAGATCCTGCACCCCGGCGGCAGCTGGGGCACCGGCTGGGGCGTATATTTGGCCGCCTTCAGATGGTCGAAGCCCTCCAGCCCATACAGCTTCATCAGCACCGTCAAATCCAGCGGGCCATCGATGAAGTAGAGATTGCCTTCCTCTATGCGCAGCTCTTCCTCCAGGATGCGCAGCAGCCTCTTGTCGCAATGGGCCGCCACCTCCAGCCGGATAGCCTCTCCCCACTGGCGTTTCTTGAGCTGTTTCTCGATTTCCTTCAGAAGGTCCGCCGCCTCGTCCTCCTCGATGGTAAGGTCGGCATTCCGCATGATTCTGAACGGATATGCGCACACGATGTCATAATTCAGGAACAGCTTGTGCATGTTCCTCTCGATGATCTCCTCCAGGAAGATGATTTTCCTCAGTTTCCCCTCGGAGGGAAGCTCTATGATACGGCTGAGCACGCTGGGCACCTGCACCATGGCGAACTCCAGTTCCTCGCCGATGTCCTTTTTGCGCACCAGGGCAGCGATGTTCAGGGTCTTGTTCCGTATCAGCGGAAAAGGCCTGGAGGAGTCCACCGCCATGGGCGTCAGCACCGGATAGACATTCTCCTCGAAATATTTATCTA
>OFFF01001352.1_pt1 | contig 15876 bp, 15 predicted proteins | sample 1521301 | NCBI WGS metagenome assembly OFFF01 (sample SAMEA3504101, study PRJEB24116) | mouse gut metagenome | biome: mouse gut; feature: mouse-associated habitat; material: faeces | place: Denmark | collected 2011
TCCAGTTCGCCGACAAGGACAACACCTTGAAATACGTCCACCAGACCTCCTGGGGCATGACCACCCGCCTGATCGGCGCCATCATCATGGTGCACGGCGACAACGAGGGCCTGGTGATGCCGCCCAAGGTAGCCCCCGTGCAGGTATGCATCGTGCCCATCCAGCAGAAGAAGGAGGGGGTGTTGGACAAAGCCTACGAGCTCCGGGACAGGCTGAAGGGGAACTTCCGGGTGAAGGTGGACGACACGGACAAGAGCCCGGGCTGGAAGTTCGCCGAGGCGGAGATGCGGGGCTACCCTGTCCGCATCGAGATCGGCCCCAAGGATATAGAGGCCGGAAAGTGCGTGCTCTGCCGCAGGGACACCAGGGAGAAGATCGAGGTGAGCTTAGACGAGCTGGAGGCAGAGGTGGGCGGACTGCTGGACGCCATTCAGCGGGAGATGCTGGAGCGGGCCAGGGCCCATCGGGAGGAGAATACCTTCACCGCCGTGGGCATGGAGGAGTTCGAGAAGATATTCAACGAGAGATCTGGCTTCGTCAAGGCCATGTGGTGCGGGGACGAGGCGTGTGAGAACGTGATCAAGGAAAAGCTCAGCGTCACCAGCCGCTGCATGCCCTTCGAACAGGAGCATATCGCGGACACCTGCGTGTGCTGCGGCAGGCCCGCGAAGAAGATGGTGTACTGGGGCAGGGCTTATTAAATGCCAGGACCGGGGCACGGATGCCGGAGCCCCATCGCCCATGCACAGCCTCATGGCTGTGTACGCCGGACGCCATGGCTATGCGGACATAAAAGCCATGGAGCATGTCCGGGCGGATGGGGAACAGGTCCGGCGGGCGCCGCCATATTGATTTGGGAGATGATTAAGGAGAGAAAGCGAATATGAAAAATGAGACTTACAAAATAGAACTGCCCGGTTCCCAGCCCTATGCGAAGCTGGTCACCTACATTCAGGACGACTCCGCGGAGATCGGCATCGCGTCCAGGCCCCTGGTGCTGGTCTGCCCGGGAGGCGGCTATGAATTCACCTCGGACCGGGAGGCGGAGCCCCTGGCCCTGCAGTTCCTCGCCATGGGCTACCATGCGGCCGTGCTGCGCTATTCCGTGGCCCCCGCGGTGTTCCCCATGGCCCTGTGCGAGCTGGCCTGGAGCGTGGGCCTGATCAGGGAGCATGCAGAGGAGTGGCATGTGAACCCCGAGCAGATCATCGTGCTGGGCTGCTCCGCCGGAGGCCACCTGGTGGCATCCCTGGGCGTGTTCTGGAACAGGGATTTCCTGGCGAAGGCATTGGGCGCGGAGGGAGGCGACCGCAGGTATTGGAGGCCCGACGGCCTGATTCTGTGCTATCCTGTCATCACCTCCGGCGAATACGCCCACAGAGGCTCCTTCGAAAATCTGATCGGGGACAGCGAGGCGGAGATTTCCGCTCTGCTGGGGGCACCCGCGGTGGAGGCGCTGTCTTTGGAGAACCAGGTGAGCGGCGATACGCCTCCCACATTCCTCTGGCACACCTATACGGACGACTGTGTGCCGGTGGAGAATTCGGTGATGTTCGTAAACGGGATGTGCCGGGCAAAAGTGCCCTCAGAGCTCCATGTGTACCCTGTGGGAGGCCACGGGCTGTCCCTTGCCAACCAGCTCACCCAGGGACAGGGGGGCACTGCCATCCAGGAGGAGTGCGCTTCCTGGATCGCCCTGGCCCATACCTGGATCGAGGCGCAATATGGCATAAGAACGGCTGAGGCCTCCGCTTAAGGCTTATTTTTGGAAGCAGGACAGAGAGCTTCGCAGCCGTGGGAAGGAATCTGGATGAACTATGTGGTATTGGATCTGGAATGGAACCAGGCAAACGGGATCACGGAACACGAGGTGCCTGCCATTCCCTTTGAAATCATAGAGATCGGCGCGGTGAAGCTGCACGCCGGCCTCTGCGGACAGCCGGGCGATGGCGGCAGCCCTGCCGGGGACGGGAATTCCGGCAGCGGCGGAGGACCTGTAAAGGACCGGAGTACGGAGAAAGAAGACGGAGGCGTAGGCAACGGCGCGTTCCTCATAGAAAGGGCAGGAGAATTCAACCAGCTCATCAGGCCGTCTGTGTACCATGAGATGAATCAGGCCACCGGCCGCCTGATTCATCTGCGGATGAAGGAGCTGAAGAAAGGCCGGCCCTTTCCCGAGGCGGCGGAGGCGTTCTTTGCCTGGTGCGGGGAGGAGGATTACCGCTTCTGCAGCTGGGGCAGCGCGGATCTGACGGAGCTGCAGCGGAACATGGAGTACTATCACATGGAGCCCCTGGCGGACGGCCCCCTGGCCTACCTGGACGTGCAGAAGCTGTTCAGCATCGCCTATGAGGACGGTAAGAGCAGGAAATCCCTGGAATACGCCGTGGACTTCCTGGAGCTGGAGAAGGACATCCCCTTCCACAGGGCCTTCGCCGACGCCCATTACACGGCGAAGATCCTGGCCAGGATTCTGGCGGAGAGGCCCGCGGCGCTGCGGAACCTCTCCTACGATGTGTTCCACCCGCCCAAGGACAGGAAATCCGAGCTGAAGGTACAGTTCGACAACTATGCCAAATACATTTCCAGGGAATTCGACACCAGGGAGGAGGCCCTGGCGGACAGGGAAGTGGCGTCCAGCAAATGCTACCTCTGCCGCAGGAACCTGCGCAAGAAGATTAGGTGGTTTTCGCCGGGAGGGAAGCATTACGTCTGCCTGGCCTACTGCGAGAAGCACGGCTACCTGAAGGGGAAGATCAGGATTCGGAAATCCCCCGCGGGGAAGGTCTATGTGGTAAAGACTACGAAGCTGATTTCAGACCAGGACGCGGAGGCGCTGAAGGCCCGCAGGGAGCATGCAAGCGATGTGCACAGGAAGCGGGTCCAAAGGAAAAGCCGCGGGACAAAGGAGAGGCCATGACTAGAAGTCAGGGCCTCTGTGTTTTCTGGAGCCACGCCTTCTGTGGCGGTTGCGCTTCCGCCATCCCCGTCTGCCGCTCCGGGGAGAGAAATTATAGTTCTTGAGGATCAGGTGGACGATGAGCCATAGAAGCAGCAGACCTGCCAGTACGGCGGCGCCTATGAGAAGAAACCTCACATTGACGAATATGACAGAATCGTCGCCGCCATTTTGGTCGGGCGCGGCGGCCCCCTCCTCCCCTTCCATATCAAAGATACTGGGCTCCTGGCTGTCCGCGTTGAAATCCACCCGGACGGTGCCCAGGGGCACCTCCTGATAAGAATAGGAGATTACCGCCGCCTGGCTCTCATCCGCCGCCTCGTAGGAGATGGAGGAAGAGACCTCCTCGAAGGGAATCGTCCGGGGCAGGACGATGAAATCCTCTTTATTTAAGGAAAGGAAGGGCCGGGAGCTGCCGAAGATGTCGTTGCCGCTGTAGAACAGCCCGGTGTTGTCGATATTGTATTTCGTCTCCGTCTGAGCCACGTTCACCCGCTCGAAATTGGAGAAGCCGTACTCGAAGAGAGAGATGGTGTCCTCGTAGTGGTTGGGGGCCTCGTCCCGCATCACCACGCAGATCAGCTTCAGTCCGTCCTTCTCCGCACAGGACACCAGGCAGCTCCTGGCATCGTCCGTGTAGCCGGTCTTGCAGCCCACGATGTATTCATAGGCATAGGTTCCGCCGGGGATAATCTCCATGTGGTTGTTCTCCAGCTTCCCCTGGGGCAGCTTGTCCGTAGCCGGGAAGTCGATTCGGGGGGACAGGGTGATCTTGCACAGCATCTCGTTGGCGAAGAAGGCCCTGCCGATCATCGCCAGGTCATAGGCCGTGGTATAATGATCCTCGTCCGGCAGGCCGTTAGGGTTGATGAAATGGGTGTTCAGGCAGCCCAGCTCCCCGGCCCGCTCATTCATGATGTCCGAGAAGACCTGCCAGTCCGTGGTGCCCGTGATGTGCTCCGCCACCGCATAGCACACCTCATTGGCGGAGCGGATCAGGATGGCGTTCAGGCACTGCTCCATGGTCAGTTCCTGCCCCACGTCCATGGCGATGTGGCTGCTGTCCCAGGGCGTGTCGAAGACAGCATCGTGGGAAAATGTCACGATCTCATCCATCTGGCAGCGCTCCGCGGCAATCAGGGTGGTGAGAATCTTGGTGGTGCTGGCGGGGTATTCCCGCTGGTGGATATTCTTCGCATAGAGGATGGTGCCTGTCTGGAGTTCCATCAAAATGGCGGACTCCGCCCCCACCACAGGGCCCGCGGGCCAGTTGGGCACTTCGTTGGACTGGACGGGCAGGGCGCGGTTGGCTGCAAGAAGCAGCTCCGCGGCGGAAGGGGCCTGGGCCTTCACGGGGAGGGCAGGGGCCAGGGCCAGACTGCCGGCGCAGAGGACGGCAGCGAAAAGCCGGATATATTTATGGAAAAGTTTAGCGGACATCTGTCAACCTCGCATCTATTCATTCACATCTAAAGATTCCTGCATCATGCTCCCATTACAGGTTTTGGATAATAGTATCTTGTGTGTGCAGTATAGATTCTATTATACACCATTCTCCTCAAAAACCAAAGGGAGAAATTGCGGTACATGCAACTTAACGGCGAAAAAACGCAGCTCACCGCCAATGGCTTGCAAAGGGCGTTCCTTTATGCTTTCCTATGAGTACAGAAGCAAACAGACAGGAGGAGACGATATGGAACCGGTGATAAAGGTCAGCGGGCTCAAAAAAACTTTCCAGCAGGTCAAAGCGGTGGACGGCATCGATTTTCAGGTGGAGCAGGGGGAGCTGTTCGGCTTTCTGGGGGTGAACGGCGCGGGGAAGTCCACCACCATCAACATGCTGTGCACCCTGCTGGCACCCACGGCAGGGGAGGCGGCGGTCTGCGGGCACAGGCTGGGCAGGGAGGATGAAGCCATCCGGCGCCAGATCGGGGTGGTGTGGCAGAACAACTGCCTGGACAACAAGCTGACCGTACAGGAGAACCTGACCGTCAGGGGCTCCCTGTACGGCCTGAAGGGCGGGAGGCTTAAGGAAAGCATAGGCAGAGTGGGCGAGAAGCTGGGGCTTTTGCCGCTGTTCGGCAGACGGTATGAGCATCTCTCCGGGGGGCAGAAGCGGCGCTGCGAAATCGGGGCCGCCCTGGTGAACACGCCCAGGCTCCTGTTCCTGGACGAACCCACCACCGGGCTGGATTCAGCCACCAGACAGACGGTCTGGGAGAGCCTGGAGGAGCTGCGCCAGGAAGGGGTCACCGTCTTCCTGACCACCCACTACATGGAGGAGGCCGCCCGGGCCACCCATATCGCAGTCATGGACAGCGGAAAGATTCGGGAGACGGGAACGCCCTTTTCGCTGAAGGAGCGCTTTGCCAGGGACCGGCTCCTGCTGGTCCCCAGGGAGGAGAAGCGCGGGGAGATGGCGGAGCTTCTGGCCAGGCACCGGGGGGCGCCTGGCGGCGTGGGAGGAAAGGAGGGCTGCCTGGCGGCGGAAGAAGCCGACGGGGGGACATTCGTGGTGACCCTGCAGGATAGCCTGGCCGCCATCCCGATTCTCCGGGAGGCGGAGCACTGCCTCCAGGGCTTCGAACTGGTACAGGGCTCCATGGACGACGTATTTTTGAACATAACAGGTAAAGCACTGGAAAAACAGGGGGGAGAATCATGAAGGAAATCGGATATCTGGTAAAAAGGAACAGTCTGCTGTTCTTAAGGGAGCGCTCCGCAGTGTTCTTCTCGCTGCTGTCCATGCTCATCGTGCTGGCGCTGATGGTGATATTCCTGGGGCGGATGAATAGCCAGACTCTGGTGGACCTGCTCTCGGAATGGGGTGGGGAGAGGGATCTGGTGGCGGATGAAAGGAATGCGGCCTATCTGATCCAGCTCTGGACCCTGGCGGGGATCCTGGTGGTCAATGCGGTGACGGTGACCCTCACGGTGACGGGGATCATGGTGCAGGACGAGACGGAGAAGCGGCTGGCGGCGTTCTATGTGACGCCGGTGAGCAGGCTGAAGCTCTCCCTGGGCTATATCCTGTCCGCATGGCTGGTGGGGACGGGGATGTGCCTGCTGACCCTGGCGGCGGGGGAGGGGTATTTCGCCCTCCGGGGATACGGGCTGCTGGGGGCGGGGAGCGTGCTTGCGCTTGGGGGCATGATTGCCCTGAACACCTTCGTCTTCGCCACGATTGCGTATCTGTTCGCGCTGTCCGTCCACAACAGCAGCGCCTGGAGCGGCCTGCTGACGATCGTCGGCACGCTGGTGGGCTTCGTGGGAGGGATCTATCTGCCCATGGATTCTCTGTCCGCCCCGGTACAGTCAGCCCTGAAGTGCCTGCCCGTGCTCCACGGCGCGTCCATGATGCGGGAGGTCTGCACGGAGGAGGCCATCGTGGAAACCTTTGCGGGAATGCCCCAGGGGGCGGAGGATATCTTCCGGGAGGCCATGGGAATCAGCGTCATGGCAGGGGAGCATAAATTTTCCCCGGGAGAACAGGTGCTGATCCTGCTGCTTTATGCTATAATAGCCATTGTGGCCGGAGCGGCCCTGAGCAGGCGCAGGAAGCTGCGCTGAGAGAGGGCGGCCGAAAGCCCCGGGCAGGGATGCTTTGGGAGCAGATGCGGGGAAGAGTCAGGGGGACGGGAATGAAGATTACGATACAGGATTTGCCGGAGGGAGAAGAAGAGGAGATTGTCATCCGGTGCAGAGGCATGGACGAGCAGCTCCTGAAGCTGGTGTACGCCCTGCGGGCGGGGCGGGAGAAGCTCACCGTCTCCAGGCAGGAGCGGCTGTTTCGGATACTGCCGTCCGCGGTCTACTATTTTGAGGCCGTGGACAACAGGGTGTTCGCCTATCTGGAAAAGGAAGTCTACGAGACGAAGCTGAAGCTGTACGAGCTGGAGGAGCGGCTGGCTGGCACAGATTTCTTCCGGGCCTCCAAGTCTACGGTGATCAACCTGGCCAAGGTGGAGAGCCTGAGCCCCGCCTTCAACGGACGCTTTGAGGCGGCCATGAAAAACGGGGAGAAGCTGATCGTCTCCCGGCAGTATGTGCCGGTTCTGAAAGAAAAGTTGGGATTGTAGGCCTGCGCGGAGGATTGATATGAAAAAAATACGGTTTTTGTTCAAGGTATTTTCGACAGTGACGGCCTTCGTGGTGGTGGCCGTCGCGGTGTTCACCACCATACTGGAGCCGGCCCCTATGATAGAGACAGTCGTCCTGTGGCAGATTCCGGCGGTGTCCGCCCTGTGCACCCTAAGCTGCCTGATCTATCCCTGGAACAGGACCCTGGGGAAGACAGAGATGGGGATCCGCACCGTAATCCACTACCTTCTGGTCAACGGGATCGTGCTGGGGGCGGGCTTCTGGTTCGAATGGTATCGGATCGACCGGCTGGGGAGCGTGGTGTCCATGGTCCTCACCATTGCCGTGGTCTTCGGCCTGGTATCGGCCATAACCTGGGCCCAGGCCTTGGAGGAGGCGAAGCGGATGAACGAAAGGCTCAGGGAATACCAGGAGAAAAAGGCAGAGGGCGAAATCATGGATTGACAAGCATGGGATTTTACAGTACATTTATAGTTAGAAGGAACAGGAGATTCCTGACAGGGAGTATATGAGATGAGACTGCGCAACATTACGGGCTCCAGGGAGGCGATTGCCGGGAGCCCTTATGTGGTGCCGGAGGAGTTGCAGCCGCAGTGCCCCGGCAGATGGAGAGAGATGTTCGGAAATGGAAATCCTATCCACATCGAAATCGGTATGGGAAAGGGGAAATTCATCCATACTATGGCTAGGGAGCATCCCCGCGTCAACTACGTGGGCATCGAGAAATACTCAAGCGTCCTGATCCGGGCCGTCCACAAGATGGAGGCGGAGGAGCTGCCGAACCTGAAGTTCCTGCGGATGGACGCGGAGGACATCGCGAAGGTCTTCGGGCTCGGGGAGGTGGACAGGATCTACCTGAATTTCTCGGATCCCTGGCCCAAGGACAGGCATGCCAAGCGAAGGCTGCCCTCCAGGCAGTTCCTGGCACGCTTCCGGGAGATCTTGAAGCCCGGCTGCAGGCTGGAGTTCAAGACGGACAACAGGGAGCTGTTCGACTTCGCCCTGGAGGAGCTTGCGCCCGCGGGGTGGGCGGCCGACGAGGTTACCTATGACCTCCACAGCGACCCGCGCCTGATGGAGGGGAACGTGATGACGGAGTACGAGGAGAAGTTCTCATGTCTGGGGAACCCTATCTGCAAGTACATCTCCCGTCCCGGGCAGTGAACGGGATCGGGATGTCCATATGCGGGAGGAAGGTTCGCGGGACAGCGCGGGGATTCCGGGACAGGCGAAGGGGAAATCCCATAGGACAGCCCGGGCGGAGGCGGCTGGGGGGCAGACAGCCCGGCAGATCTGCGGTGCGGAAGACAGTCAGGAAGATGATAACGGCGCACCGGAAGGGTGCAGAAAAGAGGTAGAATCATGGAATACAAATTTACGGCGGACAATTTCGACGCGGAGGTACTGCAGGCATCCGAGCCCGTACTGGTGGACTTCTACGCGGACTGGTGCAATCCCTGCAGGATGATGGGCCCGGTGGTGGCCAGGATGGCGGAGGCCTTTGAGGGGCGGCTCAAGGTGGGGAAATGCAATATCGATGAAAACATGCAGTTAGCCCAGACTTACCGCATCTCCAGCATCCCGGCCTTCGTGGTCTTCAAGGGGGGAAAGCCTGTGGCCAACTATGTGGGCGCCATGTCGGCGGCGGATTTCCAGGCAAAGATTGAGCAGGTGCTGGCGTGATATGAGCAGAGAGAACATGGTATATGAGGGGAAGAGGACGCTGGCCTGCATCGTGGCATCACTGATGTACGCCATCGGCGTGAACCTGTTCGTGGTGCCCGCCCAGTTGTATTCGGGCGGGCTCATGGGCATCTGTCAGGTGATCAGGACGCTGCTGGTGGAATATCTGCACATGAACTTCCACAGCTTCGACATCGCGGGTATCATCTACTACATCATCAATGTGCCCATCTTCATCATCGCCTTTACCAGGATGGGGCGGAAGTTCTTCGCGAAGACCCTGGTCACCGTCACGGCCATGACGGTGTTTTTGTCCGTGGTGCCCATCGTGCAGGTGGTGGACGATACCGTGGCGGCCTGCGTGGTGGGAGGCATCGTTTCCGGCGCCGGAATCGGCATCATCCTGCGGATGGCGTCCTCCGGCGGCGGCCTGGACGTGGTGGGCGTGCTGCTCACCAAGTGGCGGCGGGACTTCAGCGTGGGGAAGGTGTACCTGATCGTGAATCTGTCCCTGTACATCATCTGCCTTTTCCTGTTCGACATTGAGATCGTGGTGTACTCCGTGATCTTCGCCTCGGTGCATTCCCTGGCCATAGACAAGGTACATATCCAGAACATCAACGTGGAGGCCAATATCATCACCAAGCTGAACAACGTGGATCTGGAGAAGGCGATCATGGAGGAGATTGGCAGGGGCCTTACCAAGTGGACGACCTTGGGGGCCTATACTTACGAGCAGTCCCACATGCTCTACATCACCCTGTCCAAGTACGAGGTGTCCAGGCTCAAGGCTGTGGTGCACAAGTACGATCCTAACGCGTTCATCGTAATCAATGAGGGCGTGACCATAGACGGGAATTTCCTGAAGAAGCTGTAAAGTGTGAGAAGAATGCCCAAAATGCATGGGCATTCTTCCGGTCTTGCAGAGATTGTTTGTGCCGTTAGGAACGGCACTGCCGTTAGGAACGGCAGTGCCGCTGGCGGCATGTGGGGAAGTGCATGATGTAGATAAAAACCTCCGGGGCAGCCGCCTGCGGAGGTTTTCTCTGTCTTTTCCTAATATTTCTTCCGGGCCGTCTGGACAGGCTCGCTGGTCAGATCCATCCCCAGCTTCTTGTAGATCTTGATGTCCACCTCGGAGAGCATCACCGAGGTATGCACCTGGCAGCCCCGGAGGTTCGGGAGCTGCTCCAGGGAGCGCCTGGCATTGTCGTCATGGCAGGCCTCCAGGGACAGGGCGATCAGCACCTCGTCCGTGTGGAGCCTGGGATTCTTCCCGCCCAGGTAGCGCACCTTCAGATTCTGGATGGGCTCGATGGCCTCGGGCTTGATCAGCTTCGTATCATGCTCCACTCCCGCCAGGTATTTCAGGGCGTTCAGCAGCAGCGCTGCGGAGGCCCCCAGGAAGTCCGAAGTCTTGGAGGTGATGATGCGCCCGTCCGCCAGCTCGATGGCTGCGGTGGGCACCCCCAGCTCCTCCGCCCGTTCCCTGGCGGCCACGGTGACCTTCCTGTCCGCGGCGGTGATCTTGGCCTGCTTCATCAGCAGCTCTATCTTGTAGACCTCTGTCTCGGGGCCCCCCTCCCGCACCACCTTGTTCAGGGAGGCGTAGTACCGGCGGATGATCTCCATCCGGGAGGCCTCGCAGCAGGCCTCGTCGTCTATGATGCAGTTCCCCGCCATGTTCACCCCCATGTCCGTGGGGGATTTGTAGGGGTTCTCCCCGTAGATGCCCTCGAAGATGGCGTTCAGCACCGGGAAGATTTCGATATCCCGATTATAATTTACCGTGGTTTCGCCATAGGCCTCCAGGTGGAAGGGGTCTATCATGTTCACATCGTTCAAATCCGCGGTGGCGGCCTCGTAGGCCAGGTTGATGGGGTGCTTTAAGGGTATGTTCCAGATGGGGAAGGTCTCGAACTTGGCGTACCCGGCCTTGGTGCCCCGAAGGTTCTCATGGTAGAGCTGGGAGAGGCAGGTGGCCATCTTCCCGCTGCCCGGGCCCGGGGCCGTGACCACCACCAGAGGCCTGGAGGTCTCTATGTAGTCGTTCTTCCCGTAGCCGTCTTTGCTGACGATCAGGGGCACATTGGAGGGATACCCTTCGATGGTATAGTGGAGGTATACTTTGATGCCCTTCTTCTCCAGCTTGGCCTTGAACTGCTCCGCGCTGTGCTGCCCGGCGTAGTGGGTGATGACCACGCTGCCCACGTACAGGCCCCTGCCCTGGAACTCGTCCCGCAGCCGCAGCACGTCCACGTCATAGGTTATCCCCAGGTCCCCCCGAATCTTGTTCTTCTCGATGTCGGCGGCGCTGATGACGATGACTATCTCCGCGTAGTCAGAAAGCTGCATCAGCATCCGCAGCTTGGAGTCCGGCGCGAAACCGGGAAGCACCCTGGACGCGTGGAAATCGTCGAAGAGCTTGCCGCCGAATTCCAGGTAGAGCTTGTCCCCGAACTTGGCGATGCGCTCCTTGATATGCTCGGACTGCATCTTCAGGTATCTGTCATTGTCAAAACCGATTTTCATTCTGCCGCCTCCTGATTTTTTCAAAAAATACTTTTCTATTCTACCACATTTTCGAGGGGATGGGAATGGGGAAATTGATATTTTGGGGGAGGATTGTTTGACATTTGTGTCAGGTCATATTATCATGGAAATAGAAGAGGGAAGAAGGGAGCGCAGGGCTATGGGGATATACGTGAATCCGGGGAACATATCGTTCCAGGAGGCCATAAACTCTAAGATTTATGTGGACAAAAGCGGGCTGATTCCCTACACCAACAGCGTCATCCGCACCCGGCAGAAGAACCTGTGCGTCAGCCGCCCCAGGCGCTTCGGGAAGTCCATGGCGGCTGACATGCTGGTGGCGTACTACAGCAGGGGCTGTGACTCCGGCAGGCTGTTCTCCGGGCTTAAGGCGGAGGAAGACGCGTCCTTCATGGGCCACCTGAACCGCCATAATGTGATCCGGTGGGACGTGCAGCGTTTCGTGGAAAGCAAAAGCGGCTACGACAGGTTCATAGATGACATCGAGGACAGGGTGATCCGGGACTTGAAGCGGGAGTTCCCGGAATGCGGCGGTTTCCCGGAGGGCAGCAGGCTGAAGACGGTTCTGGACGAGATATACGGCCAGACCGGCCAGGGATTCGTCTTCATCATCGATGAATGGGACTGCGTGTTCCGCCTGGCCAAGGAGCGGAAGGAGGTACAGAGGGAGTACATGGACTTCCTGCGGGGCCTGTTCAAGGGGGCGGAGTACGTGGACCTGGCGTACATGACGGGTATCCTGCCCATTAAGAAGTATGGGGAGCATTCGGCTCTGAACATCTTCGAGGAATACTCCATGATCGACTCCTCGGAGCTGACCACGCTGTTCGGCTTTACGGAGGAGGAAGTCCATGGACTGTGCACCGGCACGGGCATGGATTTCCGGGATGTGGAGAGATGGTATGACGGCTATCTGATGAACGGCATCCATATCTATAACCCCAAGTCTGTGGTGGATGCTGTGCGGCGGGGGAAATGCAGGAGCTACTGGACCGGCACAGAGACCTATGAGGCGCTGAAGGTCTATATCGATTTGAACTTGGATGGGCTCAGGGAGGCGGTTGTGGGGATGCTGTCGGGCATGCGCTGTCGGGTGGACACTACTACTTCCCAGAATGATATGACTACATTCAAGACCAGAGACGATGTGCTCACCCTTTTGATACATTTGGGGTATCTGGCCTATGATGAGGGCACAGAGGAAGTCTTCATCCCCAACCAGGAGATAGCGCAGGAATACCTGAGGGCAGTAAAGGTAGGCGGCTGGGACGACCTGACAGAAGTCCTGAACCGGTTGGAGGAGCTGTTGTGCAGCACCTGGGCTCTGGACGGGGAGGCGGTGGCTGCGGGGATATCCGCTATCCACAGCGAGGCCGCCTCTCCATTAGAATACAACGATGCGAACTCCCTGATTTGCACCGTCCTCATGGCCTACTACAGTGCGAAGGCCTATTACCTGAACCCCATCATGGAACTGCCCTCCGGAAAGGGCTACGCAGATATAGTCTATCTGCCGATGCGGAACACAGCCCGCCCGGCGCTGGTGGTGGAGCTGAAATGGAACAAATCCGCCCGGGGAGCCATAGCCCAGATCAGGGACAGGCAGTACGCCTCATGGATTCAGGGATACACGGGGGATATCCTGCTGGTGGGAATCAACTACGATAAGAAGAGCAAGGAACATACCTGCACCATTGAGGCCTGGAGGAAGGAAGAGGACAATCTGTGAATCAATATACTATCCGTAAATGGGGGAAGAGATTTATGTACCCATTGGAAAATGATTTGCAGATATATACTGTAAATAGAATATAAGTATTCAATAAGCAGAAAGCCCGGCCATGATTTGACGGAAGGATTTATTTTTCATGGTAGAAATAATAGCCGCATGCGTTCTTTTTTTGATATCGGCAGGACTGTTCATCTTGAGTTACCGTTCTTTTCGGGAAAAAGGTTTTTTGCTCAATAACGCATACATTTATGCGTCAGAGCAAGAACGGGAGCGTATGGAAAAGAAGCCGTACTATCGTCAGTCCGCTATCGTGTTACTGCTGCTGGGATTCAGTTTCATATTCAACGGAATGGCGCTTCTGCAGGGCGCTGACTGGCTGTATTGGCTTGTGGGAATAAGCGTAGCCATTACGATTGTCTATGCAATCGTTTCAAGCATCATGATCGTAAAACGATAGTAAGGAATTGTCTACAAATAACTGCTGCGAGTTAAACGCTGTTTTCCTTAGGTTTACGTTGATAAGGAAGTATTCATAACAACTTATCAATAACGCTGACAAACAGAGTGCAAGCAAGATATGAGATTGTAGATACTCAACGTGCTGATGGTGTTCAGGGAACATAGCGGTATGGTCCTGCGGGAGGAGCATATCGTATGTTTCCAGGTGAACTGGGGGAATAAGCTGGACAATATAGGAAAGATTGCCGAAACGCTGGGCATCGGCCTGGAGAGCATTGTCTTCGTGGACGATTCGCCCCTGGAAATACAGGCGGTCAGGGCGATTCTCCCAGAGGTCGCAGCGATACCCTATCACAGGGAAAGGATGTATGGTCAATTCCGCTGCTTCAATCTGAGAAGGGGATACGAAAGGGGAGAATTAGGACAGCGGAATGAGACCTACCGGACGAACCGACACCGGCAGCAGCTTAGGGAAGAGAGCGGGAGCTACAGTGGCTATCTGGCATCCCTCGGGATGGAGATAGGGATACATGAGGCCGTGCCGCTGGAGCACGCGCGTATTGCAGAGCTTTCCCAGCGGACCAACAGGTGTACGAATGGGAAAAGGTATTCCGTGACAGACATCGGGCTGAACATGGAGCGTTCTGGTACAAAGATATATTCGGTTTATCTAAAGGATAGGTATTCTGATTTGGGACTGATAGGAGCCATGGAGATGACAGGCGATAGGCTGACGCTATTCAGTGTATCCTGCAGGGCGCTGGGCAGGGAGGTTGAGCGGCACATGATTGGGGATTTTTTGAGTGCAATAAAGGGATATATGCTGAAGGCCATGGACGAAAATGAGCAGGTGAACCTGAAGCCCCTCTACATCATGCGATGCTTTGACGCAGTCATGAAGATAAGGGCAGAAATGCTGCATATAGAGGATTCCGCCTTTTTAGAGGAAATGAACGAGGCATGCAGGTGTAGCTCAAATCTGTTGAATATCATCATGAGATACAATATGACAGGGCGCGGCAATCGGGCATATGTGGCGGAAAGGTTTCACAGGCTGATGGCATTGGAGACCGACATTGTGGAAAAGCTGGTCGATATTTTGAGGACGATTGCTTGACGTTTCCGACAGGGCATATTATCATAGAGACAGAAAGATGGCGGAAGGAGCATGATTGTTATGGGGATATATGTAAATCCGGGCGACGTATCGTTTGAAATGTCTCGAAATTCGGATGTTTATGTAGATAAAAGCATGCTGATAGCCCAGACGAACAGGGTCTGCCGGACGGAGCGGCGGTTCCTCTGCGTCAGCCGCCCCAGGCGCTTCGGGAAGTCCATGGCGGCTAACATGCTGGCAGCCTATTACAGCCGCGGCTGCGATTCCAGTCGGCTGTTCTCCGGGCTTGCTATCGAAGGGGAAGAATCCTTTCCGATGCACCTGAACCGCCATAATGTGATTCGGTGGGACGTGCAGCGTTTCCTGGAAAGCAAAAGCGGCTACGACAGATTCATCAATGACATCGAGGATATGGTGATCCGGGACTTGAAGAAGGAGTTCCCGGAATGCGGCGATTTTCCGGAGGGCAGCAGGCTGAAGACGGTTCTTGACGAGGTATACGGACAGACCGGCCAGGGATTCGTCTTCATCATCGACGAATGGGACTGCGTGTTCCGCATGGCGAAGGAGCAGAAGGAGGTACAGAAGGCATATCTGGACTTCCTGCGGGGTCTGTTCAAGGGCGCGGAATACGTGGAGCTGGCGTACATGACGGGAATCCTGCCCATCAAGAAGTATGGGGAGCATTCGGCCCTGAACATCTTCGAGGAATACTCCATGCTTGACTCTGCGGAGCTGGCCATGTTTTTCGGTTTTACAGAGGAGGAGGTCCATGGACTGTGCACCAGTACGGGTATGGATTTCCAGGACGTGGAGAGATGGTACGACGGCTATCTGACGAACGGCATCCATATCTACAACCCAAAGTCTGTGGTGGACGCGGTGCGGCGGGGGAAGTGCAAGAGCTACTGGACCGGCACAGAGACCTATGAGGCGCTGAAGGTCTATATCGATTTGGATTTCGACGGGCTCAGGGAGGCAGTTGTGGGGATGCTTGGCGGCGCGCGCTGCAGGGTAGACGCCACCACCTCCCAGAACGACATGACTACCTTCAAGACCAAGGACGATGTGCTCACACTTTTGATTCATCTGGGGTATCTGGCCTATGATGAGGACACAGAGGAGGCCTTCATCCCGAACCAGGAGATAGCGCAGGAATATATGCGGGCCATAAAGGTGGGCGGCTGGGGCGGCCTGACGGAGGCCCTGAACTGCTCGGAGGAGCTGCTGCGCAGCACCTGGGCCCTGGACGGGGAGGCCGTGGCGGCGGGG
>OFFF01001354.1_pt1 | contig 15866 bp, 9 predicted proteins | sample 1521301 | NCBI WGS metagenome assembly OFFF01 (sample SAMEA3504101, study PRJEB24116) | mouse gut metagenome | biome: mouse gut; feature: mouse-associated habitat; material: faeces | place: Denmark | collected 2011
GATCTGTACGTCCGATCGAACCTGCGAACAGAGCGTCCCCTGTAATCACATAGCCGCCATCTCTGTCATACAGTGCGATGCTTCCCTGCGAGTGTCCGGGCACGTGGAGCACCTCCAGCCGGCCGTCGCCTATATTGATTGTGTCGCCGTCGTGCAGGTAAGTGGTTATCGACACGTTATTGATTTTTCCGCATATACCGAACTGCGCGGCCTGCTGGTCGATGCATGCCCCGAGGATCTTGTCGTCGGGATGGGCCAGAACGGGCACATGGAATCGGTCTGTCGTGAAGCTGTTGCCCGCCACGTGGTCGATGTGCAGGTGTGTGTTGATCAGATGTGTCACTTCATATCCGTTACGGTTGATGAAGTCCGCTATGGCGTTTTCCTCCTCCTGATCAATCATGCCCGGGTCGATTATCGCGCATTTTCCTGTCGAGGTGTCCACCACGACGTATGTGTTGATTCCGAACAGCGCGAATCCGAATTTTACTATTTTCATGATCTGTTCTTTTTTTGATTGTAGACGAATCTCCGGACTATGCCGTGGTGTAGACGAGTTTCTTTGTCTTGAAAAATCCTTCAGAGAAATAGTTTGATATCGTCACCACCTCGCTACGCGAGGAAAGATGTCCGAGTTCGGCTCCTAATTCCCCGCCCTTTAGGGCTATAAGCCCGTTGGGGATGGCGTTCCGCTGTACGGCAGATATATTCTTGCCGCATATCTTCAGCAGATCCGGATGGGGCATAACCGCGCGACTTACCACAAAATCGAACTTCTCCTTGATTTCGGCCACATCGCCGTGGCGCAGCTCTACATTGGTCAGACCGCATTCCTTCGCTATTTCGCCGGCCACTTTGAGCTTCTTTCCGGTGCGGTCTGCAAGCAGAAATGTGGTGTCGGGAAACATCACGGCCAGCGGGAGCCCCGGCAGTCCGCCTCCGGTGCCGAAATCGAGAACGCGCGTACCAGGCGAAAACTGATGGAATTTCGCTATGGCAAGTGAATGCAGTATATGGTTCACCTCCAGATTGTCGATGTCTTTGCGGGATATCACGTTTATCCGGGCATTCCATTCCGGATACAGCCTGAGCATCGTGTCGAACTGTTCCCGCTGACGTTCCGACAGCCGGGAAAAATATTTATTTATAATGTCTGCCATATATTTTCCGATAGGGAAGTGGTCCCGATAGACACACTTCCGGAATTAACACACAAAAATACAAAAAATGTTTTGAATCTGCCTCAAAATTACGTAACTTTGCAGTTCGGACCGGGTGCCGGATAAATGTGCCGAATCAGCCGGATGCCGGATAATTTATAGAAACACAAGAAATTATTAAGATATGGAATTAGAAGGAACATTAGTTCAGATACTCCCCCTTCAGGAAGGAGTGTCAAAACAGAGCGGCAACCCCTGGAAAAAACAGCAATGGATTCTCGAAACTGACGGCCAGTATCCCCGTCGTGTCATGTTTCAGGCTTTTAACGCCCGCATCGACAATCTCCACCTCGAGATAGGCAAGCGCTACGTTATCTCGCTGGATGCCGAGAGCCGCGAGTTCAATGGCAGATGGTACACCGACCTCAGCGCGTATGCAGCGCGTCCTGTCGACAGTGCTCCGGCCCAGGTTTCCCAGGCCGCTCCTGCTCAGAGTTTCGGTGCAGCTCCAATGCAGACTGCTCCTGCCGCCGATCCGTTCGCATCGGGCGATTCAGCCGACGATCTTCCGTTCTGAAAAGTTATTATTCTTTAAATAAAAGGCAATATATTGCATCGCGATGCAATATATTGCCTTAATTTGTGAAAAAATCTTATCTTACCTCCATATTTTTGCCTGAAAATTATCGGTACGACTTTTTTTTTTATTAATTTTGCGTTGTCAATACCTGATGGAAATCTTCCGTAACAGAACTTATCATTAAGGTCAGCAGAACTCACTATTAAGGAAAACGGAGCTTACTGCCAAGTGGCTTTTAAAAATTGGTTAATGTTATTTCGGATGGATTTTGGAGTGGTTTTGTCAAGTCGAATAAGGGTGCTGCAGGCATCACGACTTATGAAACCCTGGCAAAGGCACCTGAGAGACGCCGACAGAACATTAGCGACAGAAGCCATTGATTGTATAACTGATTTTTAAAAGACACTTTAGATCGAGATTGAATTTATATGACAACCCGAAAAAAACAGTCTGGAACCGATGTTTCGGCTCCCTCCGGACTTGAAAGCAGGATAGAAATGCTTTTCGAGACCAGTTGGGAAGTTTGCAATAAAGTGGGAGGAATCTATGCTGTTCTCTCAACAAAGGCGAAAGTGCTCGGTCAGAAATTCGGAGACAAGCTTGTCTTCATAGGACCGGACATCTGGACAGAAGAAACCCCCTCTCCGCATTTTAAGGAAAGAAAGACCATGTTCAGGTCGGCGGCCGTCAAGCTGGATCTCCCGTGGGGTATCCGGGTGCGTACGGGACGGTGGGACATCCCCGGAGCGCCGCAGGTGATACTTGTGGATCCGGGAGAGACCGTGCGTCATCTGCCCGGTATCTATGGCGACATGTGGGTCAACTTCGGAGTGGATTCGCTGCATTCATACGGCGATTACGACGAATCATGCGCGTTTGCCGTAGCTTCTGCCATTGTTATCGGCGCCCTCACCTCATATATGCGTGTGAGTCCCGGACATGTCGTCGCACATTTTGATGAATGGACCACTGGAATGGGGCTTCTTTACCTCAAGCTCATCCAGCCTAAGACAAGTACCGTCTTCACCACCCACGCCACCAGCATCGGACGCAGTATCTGCGGAAATGGCAAGCCCCTCTACGACTATTTCACAAACTACAACGGCGACCAGATGGCCCGCGAGCTAAATATGGAGTCGAAGCATTCTCTTGAGAAAGCCGAGGCTGATTGCTTCACCACCGTCAGTGAAGTGACCGCGCGCGAATGCGCCCAGTTGCTCGGCATCCGTCCCCAGGTGGTGACACCGAACGGATTCGAACCCGGTTTTGTCCCCAAGACCGTGCGCTATAACCGTCTGCGCCGCGAAGGAAGGCAGACGCTCCTGCGCGTGGCTTCGCTTCTCGACGGCAATGAGTATGACGATTCCACCTTCCTGCTTGCAACTTCAGGACGCCATGAATACCGCAACAAGGGACTTGACCTCTTTCTCGACTGCGTGGCGGCTCTGGACGCGCGCATACCGCAGGGACACAAGACTCTCGCCTTCATCCTTGTGCCCGGATGGACCAGGTGTCCCTCCGCGCAGCTCGAAGCCGCACTCCGCGACGGCGACTCCACGCAGACAGGAAAAATATCCCCCGCGTTTCTTACCCATCGCCTCAATAACGAGGACTCCGACGAAGTCTGCGTCAGAATCCGGCAGTTGCAGGCCGAGGGCAGACTCGATCGCGTCAAGGTTATTTATGTGCCGAGTTATCTCGACGGCAGTGACGGCATTGTCAACATCTCATATTATGATCTGCTCCCAGCCTTCGATCTCACTCTATTCCCGTCATACTATGAGCCTTGGGGTTACACTCCTCTCGAGAGCGTGGCCTTCGGAGTGCCGACCGTCACCGACGACAAGGCCGGGTTCGGACAGTGGGTGCTCGACAATTTCGAAAACGGCATAGACCGGTGCGGTGTCTCGGTGGAGGCCCGCACGGATTCCAATTATATCGATGCGCGCAACCGCATAGTGGCCGATGCCGTAGCCTATGAGGCCGAGGATTCCAATGGACGGATGCCCGCCCGCAATATGGCCTTCCTTACAGCCGCAAAAGCTGACTGGAAATTCTTCATAGAAAACTATTTCCGGGCCTTCGAGATCGCGATGGACCGCAACGCGCGCAAGTAGGCGAAGCTGCAAAACAGGTATACCTGCGTAAACAAACATAATAATCATTACACATTAAAATATTATGAAACTTCAAGTTAGCAACTCCAACGAACCCAACTGGCGCTGCATCACCGTCAGCGCCGAGATTCCCAAGGAACTCAAGCCTCTCGAAGAGATGTCCAAGAACCTGTGGTGGGTTTGGAATCAGGAGGGAAAACGTCTTTTCCATGACCTCGACCGTGACCTCTGGCGCCGCGTAGGGGAGAATCCGGTGATGCTCCTCCAGCAGATGAGCTACGAGCGCTGTCAGGAGATCATCGCCGACGAAATGTTCATGGCACGCATAAAAGAGACCTACGCGCTCTTTCAGGATTATATGAAGCAGCCGATGGACGACAAGATTCCCTCCGTGGCTTACTTCTCAATGGAGTACGGACTCTGCAACTGTCTGAAAATCTACTCAGGTGGACTCGGTGTGCTTGCCGGCGACTACATCAAGCAGGCATCCGACAGCCGTGTCAATATGACAGCCGTGGGTTTCCTCTATAAATATGGATATTTTTCGCAGTCCCTATCTATCGACGGACAGCAGATCGCCAACTACGAGTCGCAGAACTTCGATCAGCTCCCCATCGAGGCTGTTCTCGGTGAGGACGGACAGCCGATGCTGCTCGAAGTGCCTTACCCCGGACGCATTGTCTACGCCCACGTATGGCGCGTAAATGTGGGCCGCATGAAGCTGTATCTGCTTGACACCGATCTCGACTGCAATTCCGAGTGGGACCGCGAGATCACACATAAGCTCTATGGCGGAGACTGGGAGAACCGTATCAAGCAGGAATATCTTCTCGGCATCGGAGGTATTCTCATGCTCAACAAACTCGGCATCAAGACCGACATATACCACTGTAACGAGGGACACGCCGCGCTTCTCAACCTCCAGCGTCTTGTGGACTATGTCAACAATGACCATCTTCCCTTCAACGTGGCTCTCGAGATGGTCCGCGCATCCTCACTATACACCGTCCACACTCCTGTCCCCGCGGGACATGATTATTTCGAGGAGTCGCTCTTCGGAAAATATCTTGGCGAGTTCCCCGCCAGACTCGGTATCTCATGGGCTGACCTTATGAACATGGGTAGGGAAAATCCCGACACCAACGAACGCTTCTCCATGAGCGTCTTCGCCCTCAACACCTGCCAGGAGGCCAACGGTGTTAGCTGGCTGCACGGCGAGGTGTCGAAGAAGATGTTCGCCGGCATCTGGAAAGGCTACGCCCCCGAGGAGTCTCATGTGGGCTACGTCACCAACGGCGTCCACATGCCGACATGGGCTGCTTCCGAATGGAAGTCGTTCTACCGCAAGAATCTCGACAAAAACTTGTTCGAGGACCAGAGCAATCCCGAGATGTGGGACAATATCTTCGCCGTGCCCGACGAGGATATCTGGAGCATGCGTATGACGATGAAGAACAAATTCATTGATTTCGTCAGAAACGACTTCAAGGAAAAATGGCTCAAGAATCAGGGTGATCCCAGCGAGGTTGTGAAGGTGCTCGACAAGATCAACCCCAACGCCCTCATAATCGGTTTCGCCCGCCGGTTCGCCACCTACAAGCGCGCCCATCTGCTGTTTACCGACCTCGACCGTCTGGCCAAGATCGTCAATAACGAGCAGTACCCCGTGCAGTTCATATTCTCCGGAAAGGCACACCCGGCCGACGGGGCCGGACAGGGTCTGATCAGGCGTATCACCGAAATTTCCAAAATGCCGCAGTTCGCCGGCAAGATCATCTTCCTCGAGGACTACAATATGATTGTGGCCAAAAGGCTCGTGACAGGTGTCGACATCTGGCTCAACACCCCGACGCGTCCCCTCGAGGCTTCCGGTACATCGGGAGAGAAGGCAGAAATGAACGGTGTCCTCAATTTTTCGGTGCTCGACGGATGGTGGTACGAAGGTTACCGCTTCGCGGAGAATGCCGGCTGGGCGCTCACCGACAAGCGTACATATACCGACCAGGCCCAGCAGGACAAGCTTGATGCGGCTACAATCTACTCCATGCTCGAGAACGAGATCGTACCTCTCTACTTCAAGAAGAACTACAAGGGATTCAGTCCGGAGTGGATACAGTACATCAAGCGCTCGATAGGCCGCATTGCCCCCCACTTCACCATGAAGCGTCAGCTCGACGACTACATATCACGCTTCTATGAGCCCGAGGCACGCCGTTGCCACGCTCTCGCCGCCCATAACTTCAAGGAGGCCCGCGAGATCGTCGAATGGAAAGAGAACTTCGCTTCCCGCTGGAACGGCATCCAGGTACTCGGCTCCGAATTCACCGAGAGCAACGCCCAGGGAGCGGCACGCACCGGCGACAGATTCGATGTGTGCTGCACTGTCAACACCAATGGCCTCGGCGATTCGCTCGGCGTGGAACTTGTGATGTACAAGGACAAGGATGGCGTGAGCACATACTCCGGCCGCAAGGACCTCGTCATCACCGGTCACGAAGGCGACATCTACCATTACGAGCTAAAGGATCAGATGAAGGAGGCGGGAGTGTTCCGCTACTCCCTCAGGATGTATCCCAAGAACGACAGGCTGCCGCACCGTCAGGATTTCGCATACGTGCGTTGGTTCTGACAGCTGAAAGCCACAATATTGTCTTCCATTAGGAGACAAGTATAAAGAAAGGGACGGTCCGCTGCGGCCGTCCCTTTGATTTTGATCATTTATTCCATAAACATCTTTACGCGGTTCCATCGGCCGTCCAGTGCGTCGGGCACACAATCTTGTTCCTCCGGCATCTTCATGTCTGCGAACTGGCTTGCACTCCAGATGAAAGGAGTCTGTTGCACGTGGGCTGTTCCGTATTTCATCCAGAACGATCGCTTGTCGCCCGTGATAGATGGTTTTCTCGACAGACTGGCGAGTGTCTCCCTGATCAGTTCTGTTGTGCAGGCCTTGGCGTCGACCGAACCGTCGGGACGTATTCTCGGCATCTCCGTGGTGCCGTATCCGAGATCCCACCGGCCATAGATCGAGAGCGGTTCCCTGTCCTCGGTGTAGGTGATCAGGTCTTTGGCAGTCTCCACGTCGGTCACGGTACCCAGACGTGCCCAGAGCTGGTTGCGGCGCATGGGACGCAGGTTCATGCTCTCGAGCTCGTAGCCTACCCACCACGATACCGGCTGGTTGACTCCGAAAATATGGCTTGTGGAGATCAGATGATGGTCGTAGTCGAGGTGATTGGGCTTGTAACCCGTGGAGTCGACGATGTCCATTTTCTTTCCGTCGCATTTGAAGAGAACGAAACGGTTGTAGCTCATGTCTATCAGTCCGATCTCTCCCGTGTTGGCGTCTACAAGCTGATATCCGTTCAGATATGTGCCTGTATTGTCGAGCTTGCAGTACTCATAGAACTCATCGATGCTGCGCGCGAACTGTTCTGCGGCAGCCGAGCGGTAGGTGAGCCATATACCGGCTGTCCTAGGCTTGTCATAGAGGTCTACATGGGTGGTCTCGTTGAAGCCTATGCCGTTGCCGTTGAAGCCGAAATCGGTGTTCGATCCGAACTGGCCCGGGCAGTTGGCATTCTGTGTCACGAAGTCTTCGCCGATCACGTAGGTCACCGCGCAGGACTGTGCCCAGAAGCAACACCAGGAGTTGTGCGTCCACACCACGTTGCCGTCGGGAAGCACTTTGGTGAATGCCGTGCAGTGGTCCGGCTTGTCTTCCGGCGCGCGTTTCCTGTGAACAGTGCCATAGCCCATAACCAGTCCGAGCTTGTCGCCTAAGCAGTCGAACAGGTCGTACTGCGAGTTGATGAAAATCACGTCGAGAAACGAGAGCGGGTCTGTGTCGTAGCCGAGCTTGCTCTGCTCTGAGGAATGGTTTGTCAGTCTCAGGTCGGCGAGACCCACATCCTTACGTGGCTCGTTGCCGGCGGCTCCGTCGTAGATACCCAGCTGGCGCATCATCAGTCGTATGATTTTCTGTACCATCGGGTCATCCTTGCGGGCCTCCGCCCAGTCGCACGTATAGTTGTAGTTCTCGATTATGGTCTGGGCAGCTGTCGTGAGGTATTCCGGCCTGACCTCTATCGACAGGGCGTCCTGGGGAGTGGCTCCTATCAGGAAGTTGCGCCATGAGTTGTCGCGTGTCGCCAGAATCGTCTTGCCGGTCTGGACTTTTCCCTGCACATATCCGGCGTTGTATTCGTTCTGGTAGATGCAGATGTCCGGATTCTGCGCGTAGATGGCATAGTTCCAGTTGTTGTCGACGCACTGTGCGAAACCGCAGGTATATTCATCGAGGACAAATCTGGTAGCCTCCGTGTTTTTGAAATTTTCTTTATAATTAGCCATGATATTTCTTTTAATGATGGTTGAATATTGTCCGGATTACTCCATGAACATTTTCACCGGATTCCATGCGCCGTCGATGGCATCGGGGATGCAGTCCTCCTCTTCGGGGAGTTTGAACCTGGCCCAGCGGCTTTCGCTCCAGATAAAGGGGGAGCCGTCAATGTATGGACTTCCGAATTTCATCTCGAACGAAGTCTTTTTTCCGTCTATCGAAGGCTTCATGCTCAGCGATTCAAGAACCTCCCTGATTCTGGCGGTGCTGAACGCTTTGGCATCGATCGACCCGTGTGGCTGATAGCGCAGGAACTCCGATGTCCCCATGTTCTTGTCCCAGCGTCCGGCTATGGATATCGGCTCGAGACTTTCGTTGTAGGTCACAAGTGCCTTTGCGCTTTCCATGTCATGGACGTTGGCGATGTTGCGCCACAGCTGGTAGCGGCGTTTGGGCGCTCCGTCGATAGTCTGCAGTTCGCGCCAGATTCTCTTGTACGACGGGATGTTGCATCCGAGCACATGTGTCTCGGTAACCATGTGGTGGTCCCAGTCGAGGAAGTTGGGCTCGTAGCCTGTGGAGTCGCTCACGGTGAGCTGTTTGCCGTCGCTTTTGAAGAGGGCGAAGCGTGCGTAGCTCATGTCGATCATTCCGAACTCTCCCCGGTAGGCATCCACAAGCATATAGGCGTTGAGGTAGGTTCCCGTGTTGTCCATCTTCAAATAGTCGTAGAAGTCGTCGATGGAGCGCGCGAACATCTCGGCGGCGGCGGCTCTCCATGTGAGCCAGAAGTATGTCTCGGTGGTCTCGTTGAATCCGATTCCGTGACCGTTGAATCCGAAATCGGTGTTAGAGCCGAACTGTCCGGGGCAGAACGTGTTTTGGGTCAGGAAGTCGGAGCCGATCACGTACGTTATTGCGCAACTTTGGGCGAAGAGGCAGCACCAGCTTGTGTGAGTCCAGTAGATGTTGCCGTCCTCCATCATCTTCACAAATCCCGAGCAGCGTCCCGGTTTCAGACGCTCCTCCGATCCGTTGAGCGGCGTTCGGAGTTTCATGTTCTCGTCATCCTTGGCCACCTGGTTGAGAGCCAGTCCGATCTCCTTGCCGGCGGCATCCCAGAGGTCCATCTGTCCGTTGATGAAGTAGATGTCGATAAATGTCAGAGGTTCATCGCCGCTGTGCATCTTCCTCTCCTCCGGATCCATGTCTGCGAGACGCAGGTCATCGAACTTGACATCTTTGACAGGAGCCTTGTCTGCCGCACCGTGATAGATGCCCAGCATACGGTACATCAGTCTGATTATTCCCTGCGCCTTTTCGTCGGACCGGTTCCTGTATGCCCAGTCCACGAGATAATCGTAGTTGTCGTTGAGACATTTCACCGCGGCTTCCACTGCGGCGGGGGGAGGGGTCACCGAATCGGCTCCGGGACCTTCATCGAGCACATACCATCGCCAGGTGTTGTTTCTGGTGGCCCTGATGGTTTTTCCCGTCTGGACTTTTCCCTGTACATAGCCGGCATTGTACTCGTTCTGGTAGATGCTGACGCCGGGATTCTGAGCATAGACCGCATAGTTCCAGTTGTTGTCCACGCACTGGGCGAACCCGCGGGTGTACTCGTCGAGCACATACTCGGTCGGCTTTGTGTTTTTGAATTTTGGTGTATACATAACTTTTCAGATAAGATTTATTGTCATTTGGTTTTTGAATCGCCAGGATTCTTTTTGTCCGGCGTGATCGGACTGTCAGGAGCCAACGGTCTTGCCGGCCCGGTTGATTTCTCGATAGCCTTTTCGAGGGCGTCGGATGAGGTCTGAGCCGCCGCCGCTGCCTTTTTAGCATCGGTTGCCGCTTTCTGAGCTGCCTCAGCTGCAGCTTCGGCCGCCTGATCGGCCTGTTCAGCTGCCTTAACCGCGTTGCGCGCCCCGATCTCAACCATTTCAGTGTCGGAGACTTTCTTGAGAGGAATATCCGACGGGACCGGATTGACCGATGCTGCGCTTGTGGATGTCGGTCCCTGGGCCGCTTCAGATACTACGGCATGTTTCCGGTTTTCATCCTTGCGTGCGCTGACTATGATCTTACGGATAATCACTATGCCGAGTGCTATGAGAGATATCCACAGACAGATCCTGAATGCGAATACAGGATGGGTGGATGTCGATACATGCATCACTTTGCCGATACCGTCGATGATGAAAGGCGCTACGACGTTGCCGATGGAATCCATCGATGCGAACCATGCCAGTGTGAGGGTGAGGGCCACGCGGGTCGAGGCCACCGACAGCCGGTCATAGTAGTAAGGCTGGGCTATGCCGTAGAAGTAGGAGGCAATCAGGATACCGATACCTACTATCACGGCTTCGTCTGAGATAGCCATCAGCAGGAACCCGATGGCTATCAGCGCCATTACGGCTATCGCCACATGGTTCTTGAGGATTCGCAGACACCAGTTGAGGGTAAAGCCCGATGCCATGATTCCGAGGAACAGTATCGAGGTGAGGTCGCCGGCCGTTCCGGAGTTGGTGTATCTGAACGGGATGTAAAGGCTGATTGCGGCTATTACAAGAGTTATCACGAAGTAATAGATGCAGTAACGGACGAGCATCGGGATGTTGACCTGTTGCGAGAATTTGTAATGTACCTTGGGTACGCCTTTTTTCGAGGCGTCGTTGTTGCGGATGTCCGCAGGCTCCTTGATGTAGTTCTTGAATCTGTGCGCGAAGAAAAGTGGCACGAGCGGAAGGAGGTAGATCAGGAAGGGGAGTCTCCACCATATCTTGGCCAGATAGCCGGTGGCGATCACCGACACCATAAGCACGCCGTTGAGCACTGCCGATGTGTAACCGTACTGTTTGGTGCGCTGCTCTCCGCTGAAAAGATCGGCGATGAAGGCTGTGGAGAGTGGCGATACGATTCCGGACGCTATGCCGATAAGGAAACTGAGTATGATCAGCGTGATCATGTTCGGGGCGAAGAAGAAGAGCGCTCCCCCTATTCCGTAGAACAGACAGGTCCAGTTCAGCAGTTTCATGTTGTTGAACTTTGTACCGATCCATCCTCCGGCGAACACGAATGGAATCGCCGCGATATTCGGCCCTAAGGTTAAGAATTGGGTCTCGAGCTGGCTTGTGCCAGGGAAGATTTTCTGAAGGTCTCCCATAATTGGGGAGATGGCGAGTCCCGGTATGGATGTGATGATGAAAATCACATACAGGTTGAACACCGCCCATAACGGAAGTGTGCCGTTGCCGTATCCTGATTTGATTGTCATGACTTATTTCCTTTAAATGTTGATATTTGTAATTGGTTTGTCTGCGGCTCAGAACGTGAAGGCGAGCTGTGTCTGGATTCGGTTGTCGTTGGCTCCCCCTTTGTTCCATGTCTGGCGGTGTCCCCAGATATACTCGACTCCGAGCTGCAGGTACGATGTGAAGTTATAGAAGCAGTTCACGGCTCCGTAAAGGGCATATTTATAGTTGTCGTCATCCGGAAGCGCCTTGGCATAGCCATCCACATCCCATATTCTTGATTCGGAGAACATGGCATTGAACTGAAGCTTGTCGGTGGCGTTGACTGTAACTCCGAAGTTTGCGCCCAACATTGGAGTAGGTTTAAGACGGCCGGGTTCGCTGTTGCTCGGTACCCATGAGAGAGGTTTTCCAGCTATATCCTGCAGATAGGCCCCGATGCCCTCTCCGTATGCGATCTGATAGTAGAGTATCACCGGTTTTGCGGGTTGCACGTTGCCAGAAAGCATCACTCCCCATCCCGACGCTCCCCGCAGACGGTCGTTGAGAAGATCACGGTACGAGATATGGCGGTATATTCCTGAGAGACGGATGCGGTTCCACTTCGACCAGCTGTATTCCACCCATACCGGTATGTCGGGACAAAGTTGTGCCACATCGGTGGAGAGTGCTTTGGTATCATCATATTTTCTGTAGTCCTTTCCGCGGTAATATCCGTTCGACGAGTAGTAGGAGGGGACATCGATGGCGGCGGCGAACCGGAATCCGTTGTAGGATTTCGAAGTGTAGCCGACTTCGTATGCAACTGCCGAGACACATCCGGAAGGTCCCTGGGGGTCTATAGTCGGAGGCTGGCAGGCATAGCCGTCCTGAAAGAGGGTGAGTTTCATACCCACCGTGAAATTACGGTAGGAGAGCCATGCGCGTTGAAGCATCACCTGCGAATTTACGCCGTTGGTTCCCGCCTTGACATATCCTGTCAGCTGGTCGGGAGTGTTGGCGAACGCCACCACCTGCAGGTCAAGCGAGCCGTTGATGGGATTGATGTAGAAATCGGCCTTGTGATCGCGCTGGGCCGGAACCGGTATGGCAGATGTCACAAACGAGATACCGGCACCCGGCTGCTCATAGAGGTCATTACCTATATCCCATCCCAGAATAGGGTTGATCTCTCCTCCGATTGTCATTATGAATTTGTTGTCGGAGGTTTTAAGCACGAAAGCCGGTGCCTTGATGCGGCCCGGCTCCTCGGCCTTGGCGGCCTTTTACTTCGGCATCCGGCTTGCAGAACAGGATGCTTCTCTCGCGCGACGGCAGGGAGTCCTGTCCGGATACGCCCTGTGTGCAAAGCAATAAGGCGAGGGTTGCTATAAAGTAATGTGTTTTCATAGAATATAGAAATTATCTCTCATGTGGTCGGAAGCAACTCCTCCAGCCGCGTGATGTGTTTTTCGCGTTTATATCTAAATTAACAAGCAATCATCACAATGGTTTAGCATTTATTTGGATTTGTCGATACTTATTGTTATTTATGGCTAAGTCCTGAAAGATTGTGGTAATATTGTAAAAAAATAGTCATTACTTTCGAAAAACATTCATGGTGTCCGGATGTTTTAATAATTAGAACACACATATTCCGGAAATAGGGTTTCCGGAATATATCCCTTGGTAACAATTATTGCTTGTACTATGAAATACGTAAATACCGGTTACGGTAAAATTCCATTTGTATCACTGCTCGCAATACTCTCCATATCGCTTGTGGTGAATCTTCCCGGGCTTGCCATATCGCCCATCATGGGAAAACTCAACGAGGTGTTTCCGAATGTCACCGAGATGGAAATCCAGTTGCTGACGGTGCTCCCGAATCTTGTCACCATTCCTTTTATATTATGTTCCGGCAAGATATGCACTCAGAAGAATCAGATGTGGATTCTCGGCATAGGTCTGGGAATTTACGCTCTGACCGGAGTGCTATATTTCTTCGCCAAGTCGATGATCGAGCTGATTCTGCTCAGCTGTCTGCTCGGTGTGGGCTGCGGTCTTGTCATTCCGCTTGCGGCAAGTCTCATATCCCAGTATTTCGTCGGCAAGGAGCGTACGCGTCAGCTCGGCATGAAATCGAGCCTTTCCAATTTTTCGGTTATCTTTGCCACGCTTTTCGTCGGCTGGGTGGCCTCGCTCAACTGGCACCTGTCTTTTATAGTCTACATGCTTCCGGTCGTTCCGTTGCTCCTGATGCGCTACATGACGGCGGATTATATCGACAGTCATAAGATTCTGCTGCCGCCTCCTCCATTGGAACCACGTGCCGAACCGGACAAACCCTCCGATGATGATATCAAAACCAGCGTGCGGCTCAAGAAGCCTGCCTCACCGAACTTCCATTTCCAGGGTTCTGTGGCAGTCAAGCTGCTGATAGGGGTGATGGCTCTCTATCTGGTCATGACCTACGCCACTGAGGTGGTTTCCTATTATCTCCCATTCGACATGAAGCATTACGGCCTTTCCACCGGCGATGTCGGTGTGGCTACTGCGATGTTCTTCGCCTCGGCTACAGTTTCCGGATTCTTCCTCACGTCGATCATATCTTACTTTAAGGAACGGACCATCCAGTTTGCCATATTCCTCTGCGTGGTAGGTCTGCTCACTTGCGGACTTTTCCACCACTATGCCGCGTATATCCTCGGTGTGTTCATCATGGGTCTTGGCTACGGTGTGGTTCAGCCGGTCATCTACGACAAGACTTCATTTCTTGCTCCGACCAGCGCGAAATCCACTGCCTATTTCTCCTATCTGCTCACATGTAATTATATCGGGATCTCCTGCGTACCCTTTATTGTGGGCGGTATGAAGACTCTCTTCCATGCCGGGGCTGATCCCAATTTCTCCTTCATATTCAATGCCGCCGTCTGCGTTCTGGTGCTCATTCTTGCTATAGTATTCAGAAAATCGTTCATCTTCGAGGCCGACGCCACTTTCGCGCAGCCGCAGAAAGCACTGAAAAATTGAGAATTTAGATTTATAAGTTGGAATCTGGATTTACAGATTTCTGATTGATGATAAAAAGAGGATGCATCCGAACCGGGATGCATCCTCTTTTTAGGTTTCATAAATTTTACTCCTCTGTCTGGGTGGCGGCGTACTCTTTGAGCAGCTTCTCCTGGACATCGGAGGGTACAAGCTCGTATCCTGAGAAGCTCATCGAGAAGGAGCTGCGTCCTCCGGTGATCGAACTGAGCGAGGTAGAGTACGAGGACATCTCCTTGAGAGGCACTTTGGCGCTGAGTTTCTCGATGCCGTTCTCGGAAGCCATGCCCATGATCACGGCGCGGCGTCCCTGAAGATCGCTCATCACATCGCCCATGGTGTCGCCCGGGGTGAGCACCTCCACGTCGTAGATCGGCTCGAGAATCTTCGGGTTGGCCTGCCTGAACGCCTGCGAGAAGGCGTTGCGTCCTGCCAGACGGAAGGAAATTTCGTTGGAGTCCACCGGGTGCATCTTGCCGTCATAGATCATAACTCTGACGTCGCGGGCGTATGAACCGGTGAGCGGTCCCTGCTCGATGCGGTCCATCAGGCCTTTCACAATCGCCGGAATGAAGCGCGCGTCGATCGCGCCGCCTACGATACAGTTGTACACAACCAGTTTTCCTCCCCATTCCAGAGGAATCTCCTGCTTGTCGCGGACGTTGAGCTTGAACTCCTGGTTGCCGAACTTATAGGTGTCTGGTTCCGGCATGCCCTCCGTGTAGGGTTCAACGATAAGATGAACCTCTCCGAACTGTCCCGAACCTCCTGACTGTTTTTTGTGGCGATAGTCGGCGCGGGCAGCCTTGGTGATGGTCTCGCGGTAGGGGATGCGCTGCTCCTGATATTCCACAGGAAGCTTGTCGTTGTTCTCGATGCGCCACTTGAGCGTGCGGAGGTGGAATTCTCCCTGGCCCTTCACAAGTGTCTGCTTAAGTTCTTTCGATTGCTCCACAATCCATGTGGGGTCCTCCTCATGCATGCGGGTGAGGAGACCTGCGAGCTTTTCGGCATCACTTTCGTTCACGGGCCTGATGGCGCGGACATACTTCGGCGCCGGATATTTGATGAAATCGAACTGGTATTCGCATCCCTTCTCGTTGAGGGTGTTGCCGGTGCGCACGTCCTTCAGTTTCACGGCGGCGCCTATGTCGCCGGCCTCGAGGGAGTCGATCGGTGCGCGCAGCTGGCCGCAGATGGTGAAGATCTGTGCCAGGCGTTCCTTGCTGCCCCGGCTCACGTTGTCGAGGTCCATTCCGGCCTTGAGCGTGCCGCTCATGACCTTGAAATAGCTTACCTCTCCGATGTGGGGCTCAACCGATGTCTTGAAGAAGAACACCGACACGGGGCCGTCGGCCAGTGGCTTTACCCCTTCGCCGG
>OFFF01001355.1_pt1 | contig 15862 bp, 10 predicted proteins | sample 1521301 | NCBI WGS metagenome assembly OFFF01 (sample SAMEA3504101, study PRJEB24116) | mouse gut metagenome | biome: mouse gut; feature: mouse-associated habitat; material: faeces | place: Denmark | collected 2011
ATAGACAGGGGGGACGTTGTTGACAACGTCCCCCTCTGTCTGTTTATGGAAAATATATTATCCTTATGTCTCGTTCAGTCCGTCACTGGGCATCCTTATCATTACGGCCCGGCAACAAGCTTACGTCGAGTGCGGAATTGTACTGAAGCTCAGAGTTCGGGATGGACATTACCCAGCCTGCGTTATCCGTAGGAAGTTTCTTGGCCATTTTCTGCCCTTCTCCCAGCAACGCCTTAGCCCAGTTTCCGGAAGCGGGGTTGCCGTCCTCCCAGGCGCGGCGCTCCATGGGGAGATTCCAGCGCTTGAGATCGAACCACGCATGTCCCTCACCCCAGAGCTCGATACGACGGGCGATTCGAATCTCATCGATCAGAGCCTGACCGGTGGATGTGCATGAATAACCGGGAACGCGCAACTTCTGCACTTCTTCGAGAGCCTTCCTGGCACGGGTCTCACCGCCCGGCTGCATGGCCGCTGCCTCAGCCTCTGTCAGTGCCATCTCGGCTGCACGCATCCAGGGGAACGCCATGTTGCCATAAGGCTTGTTCGCCCAGAACTTGAACTGCGCACCAAACTGTACTGCCGCCAGCTCAGCGTATGTACCTTTCTTGACAAGGAGATCACGCTTTGTGTTTTTGGGCGATGATTTAAGTTTAACATAGCTCATTTCCCTTGAGTCATCGGTAAACGCCGCAAGATTACCCTTAAAATGATCTTCCATGTACTTCATGCAGACGAAAGTTGCAACGTTATACATTCCGCGGGCAACGGGATCACCCTTCACGTAGATATCAGTCATCGCAAGATTCAGAGCCTTTGTCTCACCAACCATGGACGCATCCCAGAAATCGGCTTCAGTTATGCCTCCCTTGTTCTGGGACTTCTTAACCCATGCCAATTTGTCGGGCATCAGATAAAGATTTCTGCGGATGTCATTCTGATCCATCTTGTTGTACAGATCTATATCCATTGCACCGCCGTTGCACGCATTGAAGTTGAAAATGTATGCGCCGTTGCAAGCCTGCCAAGCACCCCACGACCAATAATATGTGGTGTCGTACAGAGGATACTGATGCCAGATGAAGCCGCTGCAGTCGTTGCAGAAACCACTCATGTATTCATCATTGCTCATGATGGCGTAGCCCTTCCTGGCGGCAGCTGCCATATCCTCGGCAACCTTCCAGTCATGGCGCAGCATTGCTACACGGGCGTAGACACCGCGGGCAACATCAATGTTGACCGACCATTTGTTGGCACGCTCCGCACCCGATTCTTCAAACAGTAAAATTGCCTCATCCAGGTCCGAGTACATCTTTTTGTACACATCAATTCCCTTGCAGAAATTAACCTCATCGGGAGTATCCTCGAGACGGAGAACAATGCAGTAGTTCTCTCCGTTATTGCTGTCTTCCCAACGCTGTGCAAAAAGCTGCATCAGCTTGAAGTAGGAATAGGCACGCAGTGTCAGGGCGCTTCCCTTCACGAACTTGAGGCGGTTGACATCCGTCTCGCTGAGTCCATCGGTCTCCTCGAGGTTCATTCCGCCGATAATGTTGTTGGCAGCCCCGATGAGTCCGTAGTAATATCTCCAGGGTATCGAGCTTACAAGCGCGTTTGAGTTACCAAGCGCCCAATCCCAGTTGTAGTTGGCATTGCCGGACCAGAGACCGTTGATATAGTCCTGTCCGAGCACCTCGCCGTACGCCATCGCGCAGAATGCCTCGCCGTTGTTGTTCTGCTGGAAATCAGCGGCGCCATACTGCATGCACATCATATTGATCGCTCCCTCAAGAGCCTGCTCGGCACCGACTACAGAACTCATCAGCTGTTCCTTCGACACATCAGTCACCGGAGGGACATCGAGATAGTCTTCAGAGCAGGACACCATCGTGCCAGCGAGAGCGACTGCCGCGAGTCCTTTGAAAATTATATTCTTTTTCATGATTGTCATTATTTTACGTTATTCTCCAATTTAGAATTTCACCGCAAGCTGGAATGTATAGGTACGTGCGGGCACATAATATGCTCCCTGGCCTCCGGAGAAACTGTATGTCGGGTTCAGACCCTTTCTGGCTGCTACGATAAATACATTGTCCATAGAGAAGCCGATGTTGATTCCCTGAAGTTTCATGGCCTCCATCCACTTCGACGGAAGGTCGTAGGACAGGTTGATGTTTTTCAGGGTGAGATAGCTTCCGCTTACGAGCCATCTCGAGCTATCGGAACCGTTATACATAGTGTATGTCTTGTTGTTCTGAGGAATTCCGTTGGGGTCGATACGATTCGGAGAATCCGCAGTCATACCTTCCGGCATTTCCTTCCAGGAGTTGAGCATGTCCACATGCACTGCCGATACCGAACCGGCCGACATAAGGCTCTGATAGTTCGAGTCCATGATTTTTCCGCCGAGGCTGTATGTGAAGAGGGCTCCGAAATTGATGCCTTTCCAGTGGAGACCGGTGCTGAAGCTACCGAATACCGTAGGAAGCGCCGTACCCTTGAGAATACGTCCGGCATGGGCGGAATTATAAGAATAAGGCACTCCGTCGATTTCCACGTATGTTCCCTCGTTCTGGGCATCCTGTACAGCCTTGTTCCATTTGGTATCGTCCGGAATCATCTTGTTTCCGTTTTTCGGATCATACGACATGAAATCGGGGCTGTCGCGATGCATCCGGAAGAGCGAACGACCGTTGATCTGGTCTACGCCGGCATAATCATATACGTAATGCTCATAGATGCTTCGGCCCTGGAAACGCGATGCATTGGGAAGATCCTTTCCGTCGGGGAGGCGGACAATCTCGTTCTTCATGAAAGTGAAGTCGATGTTGAAGTCCCATGTGAATTCACGGTTGCGGATGATGTCCACGCCGAAGTTGAGCTCCCATCCGGAGTTGCTCATCGTACCGATGTTGCGGATGATGTAAGGGTTGCTGCCGAAACCGGTGGATCCGGGGATAAGACCAGTGGATCCGGCAAGTGCATATTTGTAGATAAGGTCGCTGTTGTACTTATTGAAGTATCCGACGCTGAAATTGAATCTGTCGTTGAAGAGAGAACCTTCGAGAGCGACATCCACCGAACCGGTAGCCTCCCAGCGGAGATCGGGGTTAGCGAGCGTCACAGCCACGAATCCCTTCGACCAGGGCGCGTAAAGGTCGGTATAATTGATATAGTTTGCAGCGAGGTCGTTACCTACAGTACCGTAAGATGCGCGGAGTTTGAGGAAGTTGATCCAATTGGCATTCTGAAGGAATTTCTCCTTCGACAGGATCCAGCTTCCGCCGACGCTCCAGAATGTACCCCAGCGCTTGTCCTTTGCAAAGCGTGAGCTTCCGTCGCGGGAAAGCGAAGCCTCAAGGAAGTATTTCTGGTCGTAATTGTAACGGGCGCGGGCAAGATATGTTTCGGAAGCGATATCAAGAATACCCTGTGAAAGTCTTGAGGGATTGTCTGCGTCATTCTTGAAATTGGAAAGAGCATAAATGTCGGGAAGCAACTGGCCGGTCACTGTCACGTAGGACTGGTCGATACCTGTCTTATAATTCTGGTGGCTCAGGAACGCATCCACATGATTGAGACCGTATTCATGACTCCATGTGAGTTCCTGGCGGAATGTATAGGTATAGCTGTCGGCTGTGGACTGTTCGAGTGAGCCAAGTCCCTTCTGCGATCCAACAATATTATTGGAGTAAGTCATTGACTTACCGATATTGCGATACAGGTTACCACGTACAGACAGTTCAAAGCCGTAAGGGATCACCGCGGTCGCGTATGCGGATCCGTCAATGGCAACACGGCTAAGATTGTTTTTGTTCAGGCGCATCTGCCATGCGATATTGTTACCGCCATTGATAGGATCGGTATTCCATATCGGAGATCCGTCGGGATTGCGGAGAATCTCGCCTGTCTCGGGATCATGCGAGTAATAAGGCTGCACGGGAGAGTAGAACTGGGTGTGGAAAGGATTGGCGATAGTTTCCATATTATCAGGGTCAACATCACCGACTTCGCTCTTCACATACGACATGTTCAGGTTCACACCGGTCTTGAAATAGCTTACCGGATTATAATTGGCTGTAACGCGGCCGGAGAAACGCTCATAGTCCGTGGCAAGCACGTAGCCGTTTTCCTTAAGATATCCAAGTGAGGAGAAGAGATTGAACTTCTCTGTAGCGGCTGCGGCATTGACATTGTATTCCTGACGGAAACCGGTCTGAGAGATGATGTCCCACCAGTCGAGGTCATTATAATTTGAATTCACGGAAGCACGAACCTTGTCGTCGTATACCCACTGTCCGTCGGAACCTTCATAACCGAACAGAAAACGGCCTTCCTCGACATTGAAGACGTTTGTTCCCTGCAATACGTCACCCACGAAGGCTGGAGCCTGCTGATTGATGGCATCCTGATATGTCAGGTTGGGATTGTTGGTCACAAGACCGTTGGCGATAGACTCCAGAGTCACACTTGCCCATTCGTTAGCACCAAGACGATCATAGAAGGGAAGTCCGCGGTTATATGCACCGAGACGAACCTGAGCTGTCACCTCTACAGCACCGGCCTTCTTAGCTTTCTTTGTCGACACAAGTACGACACCATTGGCACCACGGCTACCATAGAGGGCGCAGGAAGCGGCATCCTTAAGCACGGACATCGACTCGATGTCGGCCGGGTTGAGAGCAGCGATGTCACCTTCGTAAATCATACCGTCGACCACATAAAGAGGTGACTGTGCGTCGGATGTGAAGGAGTTGAATCCTCGGATACGGATCGAGGGACTGGAACCGGGAGTACCGGTCGAGTTGTTCACCATGACACCGGGGGCGTTACCCTCAAGGGCGGCTGTCACAGAGGTGACGGGACGGTCCTCGATCTCCCTGGAGCCGATGACGGCCACAGAACCGGTAAGCGACTCCTTGTTGGCCGTACCGTAAGCCACGACCACCACCTCATTCAGGTCACTGGATGAGGATTCGAGTCTGATTTTCATTACAGGAGACACATTCACTGTCTGCTCCTTGTATCCCACATAGGATACCTTCACCTGCTTTACGTTCTGCGGCAAGGTAAGGGAGAAATTGCCGTCGATATCGGTGGCGGCACCCTGGCCTCCTCCTATCGGCATTACTGTGGCTCCGATCAACGGCTCATTGTTGGCCGCATCTACCACGGTTCCGCTCACCGACTTCGTCTGGGCCGCAAGGTTCCAGCTGAAGGCGACAAGCGTCATCATGATTAAAAAGAGTTTTCTCATACCTACTTAATTTAGATAAGTTATTAATGTGTTGTTATTTGCTTATTTCCGGAAGCCCTCGCGGCTTCCACTTTTTTATGCGAAGTTGACTTGTTTTCTGCCATTTTGATATTTGTTAACATCAGCAAACTCTTGTTAACAGTGTGCAAATTTAAACTTTTGTAACATTATTTCCAAATTTATCACTCAATTTTCAAGCGTTATTCTGAAAAAAGCTAAAAAAACCTCGAAATTTCGCAACTTTGAGGTTTTCATGTTTTACAACACAAATATACAGCAGACAACTTGTTTTCAAGCTCCCCCCGGACCATTGTTCAGACAGCAGACTTCCTGCGCCACGCAATCCACCGGAGATTACATCGCGTTTACGATTACCGGGGAGGCAGGAAGACCTATATAAGGAAAGTCGGGATGACTTGCCATAAAACGTTTTCTGGCCGCCATGATGCCGTCAAGGCCCGAGGCGGTATCGGCAACACAATACCAACGGTCGCCTTCTCCACGCACGGCCATGGCCGCTCCACGCAGCGAAGCGGCCTGAGCCCTGGCATTTGTATCCATCCTGTAGACTCCCACAGCAAGCAGCCAGCGAGGCAAGTTCTCTCCGTCTGCGCCGCGCACACGCTCTTTGGTGACAAACAATGTATCGCCGTCGATAATCCGCCGTTGCGGTCCATCGTCGGAAAGGAGTCCGGATACAGGAATCATCATCTCGGCCGCTGCTGCCTCACGCTTCTGCCTCGCGGCATCGTAAGCTGCACGGTACCCCTGCTCAGTAGGCTTGCATCCGGACATCAGCCAGACACCAAAAAGGAGCGTGACCGATACGGCCACGCTCTTTATTATTTCAGTCTTCTTTTTCATATCCATCAGTTGATCTGAACCACGAGGTGCGAGGCAAGCGACCAGAATCTGTCCGGATTCACGATCTCAATGCTCTTCGGGCCATCCTTCTCGCCTACTATGCGGTAGGAACCCTGGGGCATGTTGGTCCACACTTTTACCTTCTTTGCATTGCAGGGGATGGTGCGGAGAGTGCGCTTGTCAGCCTTTACGAAATAGGAAGCATCGAAGTCACCCTTGAGCACCTTGGTGGTACCGAGGAATTTCTTCTCAAGCAGTCCGCGCTGTTTGAGCTCCTTGGCTGTGCCGATTGCATAGTAAACCTCGTTGGCCTCGTTCTCGGCTGCGGCAGCCTGTGCCTGTGCAGCCTCCTTGGCCTCAGTCTCGACCTTTACCTGCTCCTGACCGGCAGCCACCTGAGTGTTGAGCTCATCAATCTGGCCGCGGGCGGCTGTCAGGTCACTCTCAAGCTTGGCGATCTTGGCATCCTGCTGCTCTATATGCTGCTTGAGCTGAGCTATGGTCTTGGACTGGATGGAACTTTCGTTACCGGATTTCTTCACCTTGGCCTCCATGTCGGCGAGAAGCTGCTTGTTCGCGGCGAGACGGGCCTTGATCACAGAAAGATTCCTGCGGATTTCGGCGCGCTGGTTAGTGTTCTCGCTATTGCCCATATTATAAAGGAGTCCCTCCTGGGTATTGATGGAGTCGAGACCGGTGTAGATGTCCCCCATCAGGAGCATAAGCGAGTCGTTGAAGGATGTGGCTTCCTCATACTCCGCAGTGAGGTCTGCGATCTTTATCGAGTCCTCGTCAAGTTTCTTCTGATTTCCGGAGCATGCCGCAAGAATAAAAGCGACGGCTCCTACGATTAGCAATTTCTTTTTCATATTCTGCAATATTTTGAGTTTAGTTTATTTGTCGATTCCTCTCGCCTCCAAGGCTCGAGATTATTTTGCTTACGGGTTTAACGCACCCTTCAAGGACTATAACAATTTCCCCCTTGATTTGGTTCACGCCGTAGTGAGTTTCGAGGTCGGAGAGCGTGCCGCGCCGGTACTCTTCATGCAGCTTCGAGATTTCACGGCACACGCATGCCCTGCGGTCCCCGCCGAACGCTTCGGCGAGCTGACGGAGAGTTCGGGCAAGCCTCAGCGGCGACTCATAGATTATGACAGTCCTTGGGTCGGCGGCAAGTTCAGCCAGACGCGTCGCCCTGCCCTTCTTCAAAGGAAGGAATCCCTCGAAGACAAATCTGTCGCAAGGGAGCCCGCTGCCGACGAGAGCGGGCACGAACGCAGTGGCGCCTGGAAGACATTCAACCTCCACGCCGGCGTCGCGCGCGGCTCTGACAAGCATGAATCCCGGATCGGATATTCCGGGAGTGCCGGCATCGGAAATCAGCGCTATGTCGCGACCGGCCTCCAGATCGGCCACGATTCCCTCCACGGCGGCATGCTCGTTGTTGCGGTGATGCGCCCGCATGGGAGTACGGATATCGTAATGCCGGAGAAGCACAGCGCTGGTGCGTGTGTCTTCGGCAAGTATGAGGTCGGCCTCTTTAAGGACCCTTATGGCGCGGAGCGTGATGTCCTCGAGATTGCCAACCGGAGTGGGAACTATATGAAGCATGGTGAGATTGTTTCAATATCATATATCCTGACAATCCCGTCAGGATTCGAAATAAGTGCGGACAGTCTCCATGAAATCCGCCGTATCGTCCGAGTCCGGTTCGAGTCCAAGCGTACCATAGATATAGTCTTCCACCTCTTCCATACCAGACATCGACGCCACCCGGTCGAGGACAGCGTTGAACTCAGCATCGCTTCCGCCGAAAAGCGCCCGTCGGAACCGGAACCGGTCGTTGAGACAGAACACGGGCCGCCTGACGGAAGCGGCTGGCGCAGCGGCCACGGTCAGTTGCGGCTCAACCGAAACGACACTCTCAGCCGGCCCGGCATCATCGATCACATAGAGTTCCTCGACATCATCCCCGGTTTCACCGCTCTCGCCGGGCTCTTCCGGTTCTACTGCCGAGACAGGTTCTGCAATTGCGACAGGCTTATCCTCTTCGGGTTGCTGCGCCGGCGCGACATGCTCCACGGAAAGATCGACATTCGGCTTCAGCTCGTAGAACATATTTGTCAACGCCTCTATGCGGGCCTCGACAAGCGGTATCAGCACGCCAAGCTTGCCGGGACGTCTGTCTGCAAGTTCGAGAAGTCCCTCCAGCTCATAAACGCTGTCCTTCAGTTTCTTTATATCACTCATATTTTCTCAGATTTCTACTGTGACAAAGGTCATTCGCCGCGTTCCACCACATACATGTTGTAGTACGACAGAAGCAGCGTGGTAAGCGGGAGAGCTATGATGAGTCCCATGAACCCGAGCAGACACCCCCAGATGGACAGTGAGAGGAGTATGATGGCGGGATTAAGACCCATGGCCTTGCCCATGATTTTCGGCGTCAGGAAAAGATCCTGGATACATTGCACCACCACATACACAGCCATAGCCTCCCAGAAGATCAGCCAGAAATTTCCACCCGAACTCACGCACCACACCAGACAGAGAAGCGTGGTAACCGGGAGTGAAATCAGCTGGAGGTATGGAACAAGGTTGAGCACCCCGATGAAAAGGCCGAGCACCACGCCCATCGGCAGGCCGATGATTAGAAATCCGATGGAGAAAAGCACTCCGACCAGAAACGAAATGAGCGCCTGGCCTCGGAAATAATGGTTCATCGCGTCCTTGATGTCGGAGAAAATCCGGTAGACACGGCGGCGCTGCGCCTGGGGTACGAGCTGCCGGAAGCTGAGCATGAGCCGTTCATAGTCAAGCATGATGAACACCACATACAGCAGCACGATAAGCCAGCTCACGGCGCCGGCCACAAGGGCGACGCCCGAGGTAAGGAAATTCCACGACGAGGAGATCGTTGTCCTGAGCAGCGATTTCCATTCATCCCTGGAGAGGAGACGCATCACCTGGTCGAAATCTATGTTATCGCGGATAAAGCGGTGGATTTCATCGGAGATGTACGGAAGCTGCACCTGAGTGGTTGCGTACTTCCTGACCATCTCGGCCATCTGCGAGCACTCTCCGGCCATATAAGGGATAAAGAGCGCGAGAAATCCTCCAAGCAGTATGCAAGCCTCAAGCAGGGTAATCACCACCGGAACAAACCGCTTCCTGAGGTGAAGCCAGCGCATGTTCCACTGAACCAGAGGCTCGAGCATGTATGCTATCAGACACGCCACAAGAAACGGGAGCAACACCCCCTTGAGCACATCAAGCAGATAAAGCACCGCAATGAGCGAAACCACGGAGAACAGTATCCTGACCACGCGGTCGAATGTGTATGGCCTGCGGCCGCCGATATTATCATCCGTTCCCATTTGTCAATAAATAAACAGCATCACAAAATTACACATTTTTTTGTAAAAGCAGTAGAGAATAACTAATTTTGTAACATGTCTGTGAAAAAAATCACATCCTTCATACTTTTATTTATCCTTACGGCGCTTTCACTCCGGGCAGGGATTCCGGACAGCTTTCTGTCGGCCCGGGGAATCGACGCCGCAAGCTCTTCGGTGCTTGTGGTGGACCTCGTTACGGGCGACACTCTGGTGTCGCACAACGCCGACAAGCCTCTTGTGCCCGCTTCGATCCTTAAATGCGTCACCACCGCGAGCCTGATGGACAAGGTGGGCACTGATTTCCGCTATCTGACTCCGGTCCACGCCACGGGACGCGTGCGCGACGGCATACTGGAGGGAAACATAGTTGTGACCGGCAGCGGCGATCCCACCATAAACTCACGCCACGACCCACCGTCGGCCGATTTCATCGCAGAGATCACCGAAGCGGTCAAAAGGGCAGGCATCGATTCGATACGGGGAGACATCGTGGTCGACGAGTCGCTCTGGAGCGGCCCGGCGGTGAACCCGCAGTGGGCCACAGGCGATCTGTCGAAGAGCTACGGCACCGGCTCGCACGCCTTCAATTTCGAGGACAACGCCAGAGGGAAAGCCTCTGTGGCCGATCCGGCGGGAGTATTCGCGTCAAGGCTCCGGGCGGCTCTCCGCGACGAGGGAATAACAGTAGCTGGCGGACGCCCCGATCCCAAGGGACGCGTACTCCTCGGGGAGCACCGTTCGGCCACTATCGACGAGATAATGCGCTCATGCATGATGCGCAGCGACAACCAGTTCGCCGAGGCTCTGCTCCGCACCGTAGCAACCTCCGGAGGAGAACGGGGTTCGTTCGAGTCGGGAGCCAAAGAGTGCATGGCGCTGTGGCGGCATAACGGAGCGCCGGCTGAAGGCGTGAAAATCGTGGACGGGAGCGGACTGTCGAGAGCCAACAGAATGACATCCAGATTTATGTGTCATGTGCTGGGCCGGATGAGTATCGACCCCTATTACGCGTCGTTCTTCCCTCTCGCAGGGCAGGAGGGCACGCTGCGCCGATTCCTCGCCGACACCCCTCTCGACTCATACATTGCCCTAAAGACCGGTTCGATGAACGGAATACAGTGCTATGCCGGATACAAGGTGGACGACAACTACGCGCCCACCCACGCGGTGGTGGTGATATTAAACAACATGAGCGACCGTCAGGCGGCCCGCAAAGCCGTAGGCGACCTGCTGCTATCATTATTCTCCGACGCCGGGTGCTGACCCAAAGACAACGACTCTTCTTTTTTTTATAACCCGATAACCCGCGACTGATGATTTTCATTCCGACAGCCACATTCTTCGCCGGCATCCCGGAAGAAACCGTAAACAAAGACCTGACCGTCATTCAGGAACAGACAGACCCGACCGACACGGCGGAGACCTCGCCGGAAGCCGACCATAACAACGGACTGATAGCAGACCTGGCCTGGGTACTCCTGCTCGGCGCCATGGTAACCCTGCTGTTCAAAAAGCTGAAACAGCCCGTGGTGCTCGGCTATATTCTCGCCGGATTCCTCGCAAGTCCGAAATTCGAGTATCTCCCATCCATATCAAATCTCGACAACATCGAGTTCTGGGCCGAACTCGGCATAGTGGTACTGATGTTCTCGATAGGTCTGGAATTCTCTTTCCGCAAGCTCATGAACTCCGGGGCATCGGCCATGGTCACGGCCCTGATCGTCATTCTCGGAATGACTTTCGCCGGCTTCGGCGTGGGCTACGTGCTCGGACTGGACATGATAAACCGCATATTTCTTGGCGGCATGATATCGATGTCGTCGACCACAATAATCATGAAGGCTCTCTCCGACCTGGGACTCAGGCAGAGAAAATTCGCGACACTTGTGCTCGCCGTCCTCATAATCGAAGATCTCTTTGCGGTGCTCATGCTTGTGCTCCTCTCTTCGATAGCAATGGGCGACGTGAAGGGATCCGAACTTCTCTTTTCAATCGGCAAACTGTTTTTTTTCCTCATAATCTGGTTTGTGGTGGGAGTGTACATGCTTCCAACGCTTATCACGAAACTGCGCGGACAGCTCAACGACGAGACAATTCTGGTGGTGTCTATGGCCCTCTGCTTCACGATGGCTGTGTTTAGCGTGATCTGCGGATTCTCGCTTGAGCTCGGAGCATTCGTGATGGGCTCCATCCTGGCGGGCACAGTCCTGGCCGAACGGATCGACCGACTGATCACGCCGGTGAAGAACCTCTTCGGATCGGTATTCTTCATCTCGGTAGGAATGATGGTGGACCCGCACGTGATCGCCACGTACTGGTGGCAGATCCTGCTGCTTGCGGCGGTGGTGATCGCAGGCATGATTTTCTTCGGCACCCTGGGTATGCTCGTGACGGGGCAGAATCTGCGCGTAGCCATGGAGAGCGGCTTCACGCTGACACAGATCGGCGAATTCTCGTTCATCATCGCTTCGCTCGGCATGGGGCTCGGAGTGCTCGACTCGCGCATCTACCCGATCATCGTGGCCGTGTCGGTGCTCACCATCTTCACCACTCCCTATTTCATCAAGATGGCCGACGGAGCGTACAGCATCGTGGAGCGCCATCTCCCTGCAAGTCTCCGCTTTCTCATAGACCGGTATTCGGGGCAGAGCTACGACACCAGCGAAACGCGCCGTCTATGGCGCGCCATTCTCTCGAGATATATCTGGAGAATCCTGCTCTATTCGGTTATCCTGCTGGCGGAGATCCTGCTTTCGCAGACTTTCCTCTTCCCTCCGGCCGAGAAGCATTTCGGGGCATGGGGACATCTCGGGGTGACCGTGATAACCGTACTGGCGATGCTTCCATTCCTGATGGCGTTATGTTTCAGCAGCACCAAGGAGTCGGAAAAGGTACAGCTGCACCGGTCGGCGGCATTCTATGAGGTGCCGCTGCTGGCCATGAAGATCATCCGCTATCTTGTGGCGCTTTTCTTCATCGTATATTTCACTACAGTAGCGTATTCATCCATTGCGGGATGGCTTGTGGGGGTGGGCTGTTTCATCCTGGTGCTGGTGTTCGCCTCCACCAGACTGATGAAACACTACAGCCGTATAGAGCGGAAGTTCATCGACAATCTCAACATGCGCGAGAACGAGCGCCTCGGTAAAAACAATAATGTTGTTGACGACCTCCACCAGGCGTTTATAGAGGTTGATCTCTCCTCCCCCTTTGTAGGAGACAGACTCAAGGACTCGGGACTGCGCCGCGACTATGGTGTCAGCGTGACCAGCATCCAGAGGGGAGATGACTATATGCCGCTGCCGTCGAAAGACGCCCGCATCTTTCCGGGCGACGTGCTCGGAGTGCTCGGTAACGACGAGCAACTCCTGCGTCTCAACAAGGATCTCGAGGAGGCCAGGGAACATCACGCACGCTTCCAGGCTCCGTCGCAGAAACCGGTGGAACTCTCAAGCATAGTTCTGTCAGAGACAAGTCCCATAGTCGGCATGCCGCTCGGAAATACCGACATCCTCCACGACTATTCATCGATGATTGTCAAGGTGCTCCGCGGCGAGGAATACCTCTCCCCCCTCCCGTCGCTGGTTCTCGAGCCGGGGGATGTGGCGTGGGTTGTGGGCGACCCGGAATATCTTCAGAAGATGAAATAGTCTTCAGGACCGGGGCTTCCATTATTGTCAATCATTATCAATCTCAGTCTGATTGTCAAACCAAATATTTGATATTATGAATTTTACAAAGTTTGCAGCCGGTGGCGTGCTATTACTGGCGGCCGCTTCCTGCGGCCAGAATTCCGCCGCCGACACAGATTCGGCGTTCATTGACTCCGCAACGGCCCGCGAGGAGGCTATCCTCGACTCGGCCGCTTCCCTGACTCTTACAGCCGACAGCATCGGCTGCATCCGCATCGGTATGGCTGTCGACAGGATTCCCCGGACTGTGGCCGGTTTCTACGCCTCTACCACTCTCGACAGCACTCCTGACGCACAGACCATCTCTTTCAACGATCCACAGGGAGATCCGATCTTCACGGCATACGATTTCATGGAGGGAAAAGTCGATGTGATTGCTCTCAACGGCACACGCTACGGCGTGGCAACTCCCGAGGGTGAGCTCCGCATCGGCGATGAGTTCTCGAAAGTGCTCGCTCTTCCGGGAGTGAGATCGGAATGGCAGGGACTGGATGACAACGGCGTATGGTGGTGGACATGGAAAGGCCTCTGGTTCGGTCCTGACGAGGCGGGGATGTCGGAAAGCCTTTCGGAGAAGATGTGCGATCCAAAACGACCTCCCATGGCCTCCGACTTCTCAGGCGTAAAGACCGGATACGTCGGCACCGGAACACCCTACTGAGATTTTTGAATCAGATACTCAGAACTGGCGGGGGTATATCACCATCAGGGTGCTGCTGGCGAAATGCCTCTGCAGGAAGCCTGGAAGAGCCGACAGCTCGGAGCCGGCCGAGATGGAACCCTTGCGGGCCCCGATCACCACGAGAAGGTCGTCGGCCTCTATCTGACCTGAAAGCAGAATGAAATCGTCGAAGGCATAGACAGGTTCGTAGGCCCGGTCTACCTCCACCTTGTCTTCGGCGATTACCGTCTCTATGAATTCCCTGGAGGAGGGATGACACACGAAAATCACTTTCGCCTCGATGTTGGCTCCGAGCATGGCCACTCTCGACACCCAGAGATGGAATCCGGTCTCGTATTCCGCCTTGCGCGGAACCACAACATATATGGCGGTGACCGTCTCCACCGGGATGAAACATCTCGACATCAGCACCATCTTGTGACATGAGTCGATAAGCTGCTCGGCCATGCTGCCATAAAATGTGTCGACGATGTTCGACTTGCGGTGGAATCCAAGCATTATCTCTGTGGCATCCTGCTCTTTGGCTACATTTTTGATTCCGGACACGGCACTGATGTCGTAGCGTTCCACTCCCTGCACCTCCACTTCCACATCCTCGCCTGAGGCTACAGCAGCCTCGAGCGCCTCGCGTCCGGCGACGACGGCCTCGCGGTCGTCGTTGGTCCGCACAAAGAGCGCCGTGACAGGATTCTGATTCCGGGCGCTCCGCATAGCCAGGGCCATACGCATGAGACCGCCGGAAGTGACGGGATTGAACACGGACACTACCTGACGGGCAAATTCATGTTTGCCGAGGTCGTCACGGTCAAGACTTGACTCTGTGAGCCGCATCCGTATTCTGAGGGCCGCCCGCTCGGTCACAAACGAAGCCACAACGCAACAGAAGAGTATCATTACAACGGCGCCGTTCATAAGGTCTTCGTCGACTATGCCATGATTGTAACCGAGCATCACTGCGGCGATTGTGGCGGCGGCCTTTCCGCTTGTCAGACCGAACATGAGTCTGCGGTCGTCGCGGCAGAGACCGAACGTTTTCTGCGCGGCAAGTGCGGCAAGCCATTTCGAGGCAAGCGCGGCCACGGTCATTGCCAGCGCTATCGAGGCGACTCCCCAGCCATGGAACAGCACCCCGACATTGATCAGCATTCCCACCCCTATCAGGAAATACGGCACGAAAATCGAGTCACCGACAAACCGGATGTTCTTCATCAGCGGCGAGCGGGATGGAATCATACGGTTGAGAACCAATCCGGCGTAGAATGCCCCGAGGATGGCCTCAAGGCCAATGAGATGAGCCGCCAGCGAAGCCACGAAGACCAGGGCGAGTATGAATATAAATTGAGTTACGGGATCCGCGTTGTTGCGGAAGAAGCGCCTGGTGAGCCATGGAAACAGAGTCCCGACGGCCGCCATGAAGAGTCCCAGCAGAACAATCAGCCTGAGGAGTGACCATATACCCACACTGCCGCTGCGACTGATGTCGACCACGGCGGCAAGACAGAGCAGGGCGAGCATCACGGCCACGATGGTACCGCTGACTGCGATCACGGCCGCCCGCGTGTTCTGAAGCCCGAACTTGCTGACAACGGGATAAGACACCAGCGTGTGGGAGGCGAACATCGAGGCAATCAGCAACGATGTGGCCCAGCCGTATCCAAAAGCATAATGGGCACCGAAGAGTCCTGCGACAAAGGGGAACAGAAATGATATCAGTCCGAAAATCACACCGCTGCGTCCTTCCTTCTTAAGGTGGAACATGTCGATGTCGACCGCCGCGATAAACATGATGTAGAGAATCCCGACATCGCCGAAAATCCGGAAACTGTCATCGCGCTCGAGGATGTTGAATCCGTACGGTCCGGCCGCTATTCCGGCAAGGATAAGTCCGGCTATCGGCGGTATCCGGAGCCGCCTGAACAGCACGGGACCGAGCAGGATTATCACAAGAACCGTGAGAAATATGGCTAAC
>OFFF01001369.1_pt1 | contig 15736 bp, 11 predicted proteins | sample 1521301 | NCBI WGS metagenome assembly OFFF01 (sample SAMEA3504101, study PRJEB24116) | mouse gut metagenome | biome: mouse gut; feature: mouse-associated habitat; material: faeces | place: Denmark | collected 2011
TATTTGAATCTTTAGAAGTTTTTAAGATTTACCGCAGGATTTTATTTAGTTTTTTGAAGTATTGTTATTACAGGGTTCGTTATGAAGGTAAGAACCATAAAACGGGTATACTGCTTAAAAGGTGCGGATGCACGGAAAAAGACAGGAAAAGGGAGTGTGGAGAATATGACGATGGAAGTGATTATGCAGTATTTTGCGAGATATGGAGGAATCGGTATTTTTGTGATTGTGCTGTTGGAATATCTGAATCTGCCGGGATTTCCGGCAGGCGTGATTATGCCGCTCGCGGGATTATGGGCGGCCAGGGGACAGATTCATTTTATATCGGCGCTTATTATCACAGTGGCGGCGGGGCTTACGGGAAGCCTTATTTTGTACTGGCTGGGCTATCAGGGAGGCGAACTTTTTCTGCAGAAGTATTTAAACAAATTTCCAAAGCAAAGGCCCATGATAGAGGAGAAGCTTTCCTGGGTAAGGGAGAAGGGAAGCGTGGGGATTTTTATCAGCAAACTGATTCCCATGATAAGGACGCTTGTTTCCATTCCGGCAGGGGTATGCAAAATGAATCTGGCGAAATACACGTTAAGTTCAACGCTGGGAATTTTTGTGTGGAATCTGTTTTTTGTGGGAGCCGGGTACTTCTTAGGCGACGCGGTGATAAATTATCTGCATTGAATTAAAGAGATACTTTCGGCTTTAAAAAGACGCGTATGGCGATGCCGTTTTATAAAAGTGCAGTAGGATGGCGTAAATGAAAGGGTGGGACTATGAAAATTGCAATGATGACAAATAATTATAAACCTTTTATCGGAGGCGTACCCATTTCCGTGGAAAGGCTTGCGGCGGGACTTCGGAAAATGGGCCATCATGTGGTGGTTTTCGCTCCTTATTACGAGGAACAGGAGGAGGAAGAAAACGAGGTACGGTTTAAGGTATTTTTCCGCAGAAAATCGGACGGGTTTTCCGTGCCGAACAGTTTTGACCCCAAAATCGAGCGGCGGTTTTGCGAGGAGGATTTTGATTTGATTCACGTCCATCACCCTATGATGATAGGGGATACGGCAAGGTACCTGTCGTGGAAATACCATGTGCCGCTGGTATTCACCTACCATACCAGGTACGAGCAGTACCTTCATTATGTAGGGTTATCCGCGTTTAAGGGGGTTATGCCTTTCTATCTGAAAAAATGCATGAAAAGCTGCGACATGGTGTTTGCGCCCACGCCCCTGATGAAGGATTATCTGGAAGAGGTGGGGATTAAAAGCAGGGTGCGGGTTCTGCCCACGGGACTTTTGGGCGACAACTTTCATCCCGACGAGGAACGTTCCCTCAGGCTGCGCCGGGAGCTTGCGGGAGAGAAGGAATATCTGTTCTGCACTGTGGCGAGGCTGGCAAAGGAGAAAAATCTGGAATTTCTTCTGCAGAGTATGAAGATTTTTAAGGAAAGGCATGGAAGCGGTTTCCGGCTGGCTCTGATAGGCGAAGGGCCGGAAAAGACGGAACTGGAAAAAGCGGTAAAAAGGCTGGGACTGGAAAATGAAACGGTATTCGTGGGAAAGGCGCCCAATCAGGAGATTAAAAACTACTGTCATGCAGCCGACGCCTTCTTATTTTCCTCCCTTTCGGAAACCCAGGGAATCGTACTGCTTGAAGCAATGGCGGCAGGCACGCCTGTCATCGCGGTAAAGGCAACAGGGGTCAGCGACGTGGTTGTCAACGGAAAAAACGGATATATGACAGAAGTGTCAGAAACAGAATTTGCCGAAAAGATTATGGATGTGCTTGACAAAAAGGAGCTGAAAATCCTGAGCCGGGGAGCAAGGCAGACTGCGGAGCAATACAAAAGCGGCGAAATTGCGGGAAGGGCGTCGGCGGCCTACGCGGAAGCCATTATGCTAAGACAAATAAAAGAAGCATCCAGGCATAACCACCGAAACCAGGATGTGGTATATTTATAACATGTGGTAAGGAGGGGCCCGCGAAGCGGGAGGATGCCTTATCACCCGGCAGATGCAAGCGGACGCAGTCCGCCTGGAATGCATCTGCTCCAAAACATGTGGTAAGGAGAAACCCGCGAAGCGGGAGGATGCCTTATCAATAAAAAATGAAAGGGCAGGAGAAAGGTATGAACGCGTATCACATATTGATTGTGGAGGACGATAAGGAAATCCGGGAGGGAATCGAAATTTATTTAAGAAATCAGGGATATATCGTTTCCAAGGCGGCTGACGGCGTGGAGGGGCTTGAAAAAATCCGGCAGGAAGAAATCCATCTGGCTATTGTGGACGTGATGATGCCGAGAATGGACGGAATTACCATGATAATGCGGCTTAGGGAAATGAAGTGTGAAATCCCCGTTATCATGCTTTCGGCCAAGTCCGAGGAGGTGGATAAAATCATGGGGCTTAACATGGGAGCCGACGATTATGTGACGAAGCCTTTTACGACCATGGAGCTGCTTGCCCGGGTAAATTCCCATCTGCGCAGATACGGAAAGTTTCTCGAGGCATTGGGGGATAAGAAAAAGAACGAAAAAATTTATGTGATTGGCGGACTGGAACTGAACGAGGAGGCCGTGGAGGTTACCGTGGACGGAAAGCCGGTGAAACTTACGCCGCTGGAATTTAAAATACTGCTTCTTCTAATGAAAAATTCGGGCCGGGTGTTCTCGGCGGAGGAAATTTACGAGAGGGTATGGAACGAGCAGGCAATCAATACGGATACGATTATGGTGCATATCAGAAAAATTCGGGAAAAAATCGAGGTAAATCCGAGAGAACCGAAATATTTAAAGGTGGTGTGGGGTGTTGGATACAAAATCGAAAAGCAGTAAAAAATTCAGTTATCTTTTAGCGGGCGCGCTTGTGGCGGCGGCCACGGCGGTATTTCTTGCCTTTTATCCGGCGATGGGGGAGCAGGCGGACTATCATTTTTCGGATTATTTAAAAAGCGACCAGTTTTTGTTTAACTTATATGAGGGAAACCTTGTTTTGAATAAGCAGATGCTGGATAAGACGAGGCAGACGGAAATCTCTTACTCCGATTTATATCTGACGGCGAAGTACGGGGAGGTTCCGGAGACGGAAATGGGCGGAGACGGAGCGGTTTATCAGGACGAGATGAGTGGTGAATACATAAAATCCCAGCTTGGCAAAGCGATGGAGGATGTTATGGAAGGATGGGAAAGCAGCGTTCTCGGCAGCTTTGCGCAGGAGGTGGATTACTGCGTCATCGACCACAGGACAGGAGAGATGATGAAAAACACCGGAAGGGACATTGACGCGCTTTATACGGAAAAAAAGGGGAAAACCGGTGAAAAAGCAGAAAACGACTACGTTTACTATGTGATGATGACTTATGACGACGCGGGTTCTGTTTCCAATATATCAGTGAGAGACGAAAATTCCGACGAGCTCTTAAAAAAGGTGCAGAGTGCCATGGCGAACAAGTGGCTGCGGGGCAGTTTTATGGAGGCGGCTATGAATATTCTGCAGTATCAGGACGCCATCTATTATTATAATGAAACCGGAACGCCGGAAAAGCTGGTATGGCACGTAAACGACAGGCCGAAAAACATGACCTTTATCTATGCCCTGACCAGAGAACAGAAAGAGCATATTCTTAAAATGGCTCAGAACGGCAGTCTTGGCGGGCAGTTTTACATCTACTACAGGTGGGAGGTGCAAAGCGCCTACTATGAGGCGGGAACGCCGGGGATTTACTGGCTGATTCTGGTTATACTGGGTATACTGGCTCTTATCTGTACCAGAATCAAAGGATACTGCCTCCATACGCTGCCTTCTTTCCAGGTGCACATGGAGGTCGCTCTCACAGCCATATTCATAGTATTGGGAGCCGGTATTTATTTTATCATACAGCTTATATATTTCACCAACGGCGGATACTTCCCGGAGGTCTACAGCAAATATATGGGGATTGTGCCGGAGGCTTTTTATCCCGTTCTTACGGAAGCGATTAACGCGGCTGTGCTGTTTTTGCTTTTCGGAATCTGGTACTATCTCATAACCTCTTTCGGCCAGATGTTTGATATTGGAATAAAGGAGTTTATACGGCGCAGAAGCCTGATTGTAATCTTTGTGCCCTGGCTGGCGGGAGGATGCAAAAGGCGGACGAACCAGCTTAAGGAAGAGGTTCTGCATGCAGATTTGGGAGGAAAGACAGAAAAAACGATTGTGAAGATTCTTGCGGTCAATTTCGTGGTGCTTGCCGCGGTGTGCACCATGTGGGTGGGAGGCTACGCGGCGCTGATTATCTATACCTTTGCGGTTTATTTTGTCATCAAAAAATATGTAGACAGAATAAAGGAGCAGTACCGGAAGCTGTTTATCGCCACCCGCTCCATAGCGGAGGGGAATCTGCAGACGGAATTACTGGAGGACTGGGGCGTTTTTGAGTCTTACAAGGAGGAGCTGTCCAAAATACAGAACGGCTTTAAGGCGGCGGTGGATAAGGAGGTAAAAAGCCAGAGAATGAAAACGGAGCTGATAACCAATGTTTCCCACGATTTGAAAACGCCCCTTACGGCGATTACCACGTACATTGAACTTTTGGAGGATGAAAATCTTACGCCGGAGGTCCGGAAAGAATACCTGGAGGTGCTGAAAAAGAAGTCCGAGAGGCTGAAATTCCTGATAGAGGATTTGTTTGAGGTCAGCAGGGCCAGCAGCGGGAACGTCACGCTGAATATGGTGGATGTGGATATCTGCAATCTGATGCGGCAGGTTTATCTGGAATATGAGGACAGGGTGGAGGAGGCGGATTTGATTTTCCGTTTCAGGATGCCGGAGGAAAAAGTGACGCTGCGTCTTGACAGCCAGAAAACCTACCGGGTATTTGAAAATCTTTATGTAAACATAATCAAATACGCCATGCCCCATACCAGAGTATATGTGAATGCGGAAAAGACAGAGAAAGGCGTTATCATCGAACTGAAAAACATGTCGGCAAGCGAACTGAATATCCAGCCGGAGGAGCTGACGGAACGGTTCGTGCGGGGAGACAGCGCGAGAAACACGGAAGGGAGCGGCCTGGGGCTTGCCATTGCCAGGAGCTTTGTGGAGCTGCAGGGAGGAAAGCTTGCGGTGGAGATTGACGGGGATTTGTTTAAGGTGCTTGTAGTTTTTCCCACGGACATATGTTATACTCATGCTAAAGAGCAGTAAGGGATGCAGCAGTTTGGAGTAAAGGGCATGTTATGGCAGTGAAAGCAAAGCTTCCGACGGGAATTGAAAATTTCAGGGAAATGCGCACGCACGGATATTATTATGTTGATAAAACCGGGCTTATCCGGGACCTTTTGGAAAACTTTGGAAAGGTGAATCTTTTTACGCGCCCGAGGAGATTTGGAAAAACCCTGAACATAAGTATGCTGAAATATTTTTTTGAGACGGGAAGCGACGGAGGACTTTTTGACGGACTTGAAATTTCAGGGGAAAAAGAGCTGTGCGATAAGAATATGGGCAGGTTTCCGGTTATTTTTGTTTCCTTAAAGGGCGTTGGCGCAAGATGCTTTGACGAGGCAAAAGGAATGCTCCGGAATATTGTCGGGAATGAAGCGATGAGATTTCAATTTCTGCTGGAAAGCGGTAAGCTGACGCAGATGGAGCGGAAACGGTATGAGGCGCTCATTAATATAGATGAAACCGGTGCCTTTACAATGTCAGACGAACTTTTGATAGACAGCCTGTATACATTGTCACAGCTTTTGCAAAAACATTACGGACAGAACGCCGTCATACTGATTGACGAATATGATGTGCCGCTGCAAAAGGCAGACGGTTTTGGATATTATGAGGATATGGCGGCGTTTATAAGGAGTCTGTTTGAGAATGCGTTCAAAACAAACGACAGCCTGTATTTTGCAGTACTGACAGGGTGCCTTAGAATTTCAAAGGAGAGCATTTTCACAGGCCTGAATAATCTCAAGGTATACACGGTGAAAGACGTGCGCTACAAAGAATATTTTGGATTTACAGACGGTGAGGTAAGGCAGATGCTGGCATATTACGGTTTCATGGACCAGTATGACGCCGTAAGGGAATGGTATGACGGATATGTATTTGGCAATCTGGGGATATATTGTCCCTGGGATGTGATTAATTATTGCGGGGATTTGCGCGACGGGAGCGTCACACAGCCGCAGAATTACTGGGTAAATACAAGCAGTAATGACATTATAAGAAGACTTCTTGGCAAGGCCAATGCTACCACCAGAAATGAAATTGAACTTCTGGTAAACGGAAGCAGTATCAAAAAGATGCTTCGCCAGGAACTGACATACAGGGATATAGATTCTGACCCCGATAATCTGTGGAGCATACTTTTTACAACCGGTTATCTGACGCAGAGCGGCGGGCAGAACGGCGAACTGACAGAACTTGTGATTCCAAACAGAGAAATACAGTGGATATTTGTCCGGCAGATTCGCGAGTGGTTCCGCGAGGAGAGTACCCAAAATGCGGAAAGGCTGGAAGCCTTTCGCAGGGCATTTGAGGAAAATGAAGCGGGAGTAATCGAGAAAAGGCTGAATGAATATCTTGGAAAAACAATCAGTATCCGTGACACAAATGTCAGGAAAGAGATGAAGGAGAATTTCTATCACGGTATCCTGCTCGGTATTCTGGGGAATATAGACGACTGGCTTGTCCGGTCAAACGCCGAATCGGGAGACGGTTACAGCGATATCAGCATAGAAATCAGAGAAAAGGGAATCGGCATAGTTATAGAGTTAAAATATGCCGAAAACGGCGCGTTTGAAGCCGGATGCCGGGAGGCGCTTGAGCAGATTAAAGATAAGCAGTACGGGGAATTGTTGATAAAAAGCGGCATGAAAACAGTTTACTATTATGGCGTTGCGTGTTACAGGAAACAGTGCAAAGTGGCGTCGGAAGTACTTTTATAGCGAAAGGCGGAAAATGGATAAATATCAGCTTTTAAAGCAGTATTTTGGCTACGATTCCTTCCGGGAAGGACAGGAATATTTAATAGACAGCATTCTGGAGGGCAGGGACGTCCTTGGAATTATGCCCACCGGTGCAGGAAAATCCATATGTTATCAGCTTCCGGCCCTTTTGCTGCGGGGAGATGAGGCGGGGAGCAGGGCAATAACCCTGGTAATCTCCCCGCTGATTTCTCTTATGAAGGACCAGGTGGAGGGCTTAAATCAGGCGGGAATCCACGCGGCGTATTTAAACAGCTCCCTGACGCCGGGGCAGTACCGGAAAGCCCTTTCCCTTGCAAAGGAGGGGCGTTATCCGATTATTTACGTGGCGCCTGAGCGGCTTGCGACGCCGGAATTTCTGGATTTTGCGCAGAATGCGGATATTGTGATGGTGGCGGTTGACGAAGCCCACTGCGTCTCCCAGTGGGGACAGGACTTCCGGCCCGGCTATTTGAAAATCATAAATTTTATCGACGGCCTGAAGAGGCGTCCGGTAGTGGCGGCTTTTACGGCTACGGCCACGAAAGAGGTAAAAGAGGACATTATCGACCTTCTGATGCTTCAAAATCCGGCTATGGTTACCACGGGCTTTGACCGGAAAAACCTGTATTTTGGCGTGATGTCGGTAAAGGACAGATACGGGGCGGTTAAAAATTATCTGGAATGTCACCCGGATGACGCGGGAATCATTTACTGCCTTACCCGGAAAAACGTGGAGGAGGTCTGTGAGAAGCTTGCCGGGGAAGGATTTCCGGTTACAAGATACCACGCCGGGCTTTCCGATGAGGAGAGGAAAAGCAGCCAGGAGGATTTCATTTTTGACAAAAAGCCCGTTATGGTGGCGACCAATGCTTTCGGCATGGGAATTGACAAATCCAACGTGAGATTCGTGCTTCATTACGGGATGCCAAAGAATCTGGAAGCCTATTATCAGGAGGCGGGGAGAGCCGGGCGGGACGGCGGGCCCGCGGAGTGTATTTTGCTCTACAGCGGGCAGGATGTGACGACCAATCAGTTTTTTATTGAGAATAATCAGGACAATCAGGAGCTGGACGCCGCCATGCGGCAGCTTGTAATGGAGCGGGACAGGGAAAGGCTGCGGAAGATGACCTTTTACTGTTTTACCAATGAATGTCTGCGGGATTATATTTTAAGGTATTTCGGAGAGTACAAGGAAAATTACTGTGGAAACTGTTCAAACTGCCTTAGCCAGTTTGAAAATACGGATGTGACGGAAATTGCAAAGAGCCTGATTGGATGTGTGGAGAGCAGCCGCCAAAGATACGGAATCAACGTAATTCTGGACACGGTTCACGGGGCCAACACGGCGAAAATCCGCGGATACCGCATGGACGCCAACCCTTTTTACGGAGGACAGGCAAAAACGCATTCCCATAAGCTGCGTCAGGTGATGAACCATCTTCTTATCCACGGCTATCTGGCTATGACGGATGACGAATATGCGGTGGTGAAGCTGTCGGAAAAGGCCGGGGACGTTTTATACGGGCAGGAAGCGGTGATTATGAAGCTGGCAAAGGAGCAGCCTCACCCGGCGAAAACGGAGAAAGGAAAAAGCGGGCGGAGAAAATCGTCTTACGGGATATCGGCCGGCAGCGTCAAAGGCGCCGGCTTTGGCGATAAGCTTTCCGAGGCCGAGGAGGCGCTTTTTGAAAGACTGCGGGGGCTGCGGACGGAAATCGCCAGACGGGAAAAGGTGCCCCCTTACGTTATTTTTTCCGACAGGACGCTGATACATATGTGTATGTTAAAGCCGGAAACAAAGGCGGAAATGCTGAAAGTTTCGGGAGTGGGCGAATATAAATATGATAAATACGGAAAGCAGTTTCTTGACTGCATGATGAAATCAGGGAGTGTGGAGTTATGAAGTTTTTGAAGGTGCTGGGCGGTATTTTGCTTGCTTTGATTATCGGCCTTGTGATTTTAGTGCTTGTGTGCGCCAATCATCCCGAACTTACGGAAAAGATTGCCGGATTTTTATATCCCGACCGGTACAGGATAGAGGAAACGGAAAGCGGCATGGGGGAGGGAGAAAGCGGAGCGGAAGATAAACGGGACGGTGCCGGAAATCCGGAGAGGAACGCCGCGGCGGATTCCCAACCGGCGGTGTCGGAGGACGTTTTTTCCGGCGGGCAGAATGAGGAAAGGGAAAACGCCCCGGAGCAGGAAAAAGGAGCGCCGGCTGCCGGAAAAGAAGGGCTGGCGGAAAATATCCGCCCCGAATACATTGCTCCCGACGAGGCGGAGCTTACTATCCCGGAAAAGGTATCGGGACGAAACGGTTATCAACAGGTTCAGGGCGAAGCGGAGCAGGTTGACGACGAGGCGGCAAAAGCGCTGGAAAATCAGTTGGGGCCAGGGCAGACCGGAGACGGGCTGTCCTTTGACGCGCTTTTTTATCCTTATTATGAAATGCTGGATGAACAGGGAAAACATCTTTACCGGCAGATTTATGCAAACGCAAACGCCTTGACGGAAGCCTTTGCGCCGGTGGAGGAAGTGGGAGCGGGCAAACTGCGGACGGTTTTTGAGGCAGTTTACAACGACCATCCCGAGCTTTTCTGGATGGAAACCGCTTATTACGGAAAGTACACAAGAGGCGGGCGGTGCGTGGAAATTGATTTGCGTTTTAACCGCACGGCCAGAAATCTGGAGGAGGCCAGGTCCCTTTTTCAGGAAAACGCGGACGGTATATTAAGCCAGGCCGCCGTTTTGGGAAGCGATTATGAAAAGGAAAAGCTGGTTCACGATATTCTGATTGACAGAATCACTTATAACCTTGGCGCGGAGATGAATCAAAGCGCTTACAGCGCGCTGGTAAACGGGCAGACGGTCTGCGCGGGATATGCCAGAGCCTTTCAGTATCTGCTGCAACAGATGGGAATCCCCTGCTATTACTGCACCGGCTATGCCGGGGAAAATCACGCATGGAATATTATCCGTCTGGAGGACGGTTTTTATAACGTGGATACCACATGGGACGACGTGGACGGCGGAAATTACGACTATTTTAACAAGACGGACAGTGACTACGGGGATACCCATGCCCGAAAAGAGCTGTCGGTTTATTTACCGCCCTGCAACGGGCAGATGTACCGGAATCTGGAGGCGGAAAGCGGGATAGAAGATAATCTGCGGGGAATTGAGGACTTAGGGCTTAGCGCGGAGGATGTTTTCCACACACTGACGGATTATTATGACGGCTGTTACAACCGGATTGTGTCAAACGGCGCGGGCTCCTACAGCTTTTCCCTTGTGGTGGAAGGGGCTGATTTGCTGGATGAACTGTACCGGGCTTACCGCTCGGATTCCTATAAGCAGGGATATATGGAGGAGGCAATGACAGTGGCCGGCCTTTCTTCCTGTGAAATGAGCCTTTCCACGGAGGAATTAAAGGGGGGCAGATATCTGATTGTGCATACTCTGCGGGCTGGGTGAGAAAGAATACATGGCCTGTCCTGTCCGTATTTTTAAGGAAAAAAGAAATATTCAGGCATTTCAGTTCTTTTTTGGCAGAAATTACAGCATTTTTTGCAAATCACACCGCAAAGAAAGCGGTACTGATACGGAAAAAAAGATGGTACACTATGGATAGAAAAGAATGCGCGCTTAAAAGCGGCGCGGAAATGGGGATAAATATGAATTTACAAAATAAAAAGGTTCTGGTAGTGGGAAGCGGAAAAAGCGGGATTGGAGCGGTAAGGCTGCTGGGAAAATTGGGCGCGCTGCCGGTGCTTTTTGACAGCAATGAAAAGCTTGATAAGGAGGAGCTTTTGGAGAAAACGGGAAAAATTCCGGGGATGGAGATTCTTTTAGGAAGCATACCGAAGGAGAGGGAAAAGGAGTTCTTCCTGGTGGTGATAAGTCCCGGCGTTCCCGTGGACGCTCCCTGGCTCTCCGGCTTCCGGGCGCTTAACATTCCCGTTTTCGGGGAAATCGAGCTGGCGGGTTCCTATGCCAAAGGAAAGGTAATCGGAATTACGGGAACAAACGGAAAAACCACAACGACGACTCTGGTGGGGAAGATAATGGCTGCCTTTTACGAATCGGTGTACGTGGTGGGAAACATAGGGAACCCTTACACGGATATCGCCCTCGATACCCGGGAAGATACCGTGACGGTCGCGGAAATCAGCAGTTTCCAGTTAGAGACTGTTTACGACTTCAAACCGGCGGTGTCGGCCATACTGAATATCACGCCCGACCATTTGAACCGGCACCATACCATGGAGTGCTATGTAAAAACCAAAGAGGAAATCGCCAAAAACCAGGGCAAAGAAGATATTTGCGTATTAAACTATGAGGACGAATATACAAGAGATTTCGGTGAAAGATGTCCGGCAAAGGTGGTCTTTTTTTCCTCCAAAAGAGAGCTGCCGGAAGGGATTTACCAAAAAGACGGGGATATCTTCCTTGCCGGGGCAGGAATGAAGGAAAGCCGCAAACTGATGAATATCCATGACATGAAGCTGGTAGGCATGTGCAATGTGGAAAACGTGATGGCCGCCATTGCCATCAGTATGGCCATGAAGGTGCCGGAGGAGATTATTCTGGAAACCATCCGGGAATTTCAGGCGGTGGAGCACAGAATCGAATTTGTGGATACGAAAGGCGGCGTCGATTATTATAACGATTCCAAGGGAACCAATCCCGACGCGTCGATTCAGGGAATCCGCGCCATGACAAAACCCACGGTGCTCATTGGGGGCGGGTACGATAAGGAAAGCAGCTACGACGAATGGATTGAAGCCTTTGACGGGAAGGTGAAAGCGCTTGTTTTAATCGGCCAGACCAGAGAAAAGATTGCCGCCTGCGCCAGGCGGCACGGTATACAAAACGTGATACTGGCGGATACTTTCGGGGAAGCCTTCGCTGTCTGCGTCAGCCAGGCAGAGCCCGGGGACGCGGTGCTCTTATCGCCGGCCTGCGCAAGCTGGGGCATGTTTAAGGATTATGAAGAGCGGGGAAGAATGTTTAAAGAGTTGGTGGAAAAGATTGGAGTTTAGCGATTGTGGCAGTAAGACGATTTGGAAACAGTCAGAGAAGAAGAGAAAGGGAAAGACAGGAATCGTTTTTTGATTATACCCTGCTTTTCATTGTGCTTTTTTTGCTTGCTTTCGGGCTGGTGATGCTCTACTCCGCCAGTTCCTATGACGCGAGCCTGCACTATGACGGGGATTCCGCGTATTTCCTTAAAAAGCAGGTGGGGGCCACGATTCTTGGCATAGCGGCCATGATTGTGGTTGCCAATATTCCCTATCATTTCTGGGAACGGTTTTCCCTGATAGCCTGCGTCGTATCCATTGTGCTGATTTTCCTGATTATTCCTTTTGGCTACGAGGCCAACGGTGCGAAAAGATGGCTGAAGATTTTCGGTATTTCCATTCAGCCGGCGGAGGTTGCAAAGCTGGCGATTATCCTGTTTTTGTCCAGTCTGATTTGCAGGCTTGGACGGAAGGTGCGGACCTGGAAGGGATTTATGGTGGTGCTTGCGATGCCGGCCTTTATCGCCGTTTTAGTCTGGCAGATTACGGAGAACATGAGCTCCGCCATCATTATTCTGGGCATTGCGGTACTGATGCTGTTTGTAGCCTGTCCGGATTACAAGCGGTTCATTCTTCTGGGGTTTCTGGCCGCAGGGGTGGCCGCCCTGGCGGTATACGTGATTGTCCAGCTCAGCCAGTCGGAAAACGCCGCCGCGGTGGGCGTGCGCGGAAGCAGAATACTGGCCTGGCTTGACCCCGAGGCATACGCCAGCGGAAAGGGCTTCCAGACGCTTCAGGCGCTGTACGCCATAGGCTCCGGCGGCATTTTGGGAAAAGGGCTTGGGCAGAGCATGCAGAAGCTGGGTTTCATGCCGGAGGCCCAGAACGATATGATATTTTCCATTATCTGCGAGGAACTGGGGCTTTTCGGGGCCATTTCCATATTGATAATGTTTATCCTTCTCATCTGGCGGTTCATGGTGATTGCCAATAACGCGCCGGATTTGTTCGGAGCGCTTATGGTGGTGGGGGTTATGGCCCATGTGGCCATACAGGTAATCTTAAACGTGGCGGTTGTCACCAACACCATTCCCAATACGGGAATTTCCCTGCCGTTTATCAGCTACGGAGGATCCTCGGTGCTGTTCCAGCTTGTGGAGATAGGGTTTGTCCTAAGCGTTGGCAAGGGGATACGCTTCAAAGATTTATAGTACAAGGCACACATCTGCTTCCTTTACATATAGTTAGAATAGGTCAAATTTTTTAACCGGAAGGCAGATGGTAGGAATTTGGATGCTATTCATATTCACGGAGGAAACGCACTTTTTGGAGAAACACGGATACAGGGCTCAAAGAATGCGGCATTGCCGGTGATGGCGGCCGCCCTTCTGATAAAAGACGTCTGTACCATTGAAAACTGTCCCCATATTTCGGACGTTTTGCATATGCAGCAGCTTTTGCAGCAGCTTGGCTGCGCTGTGAGCCATGAAGAAGGTACGCTGGTGATTGACGCAAGGAACCTTTCAGAGGATACCATGTCGGGGGACAACGTTACGGGAATGCGTTCCTCCATCACGCTTTTGGGGGCGATGCTGGGCAGGTGCAGGGAAGTAACCATGGCTTATCCCGGCGGGTGCGTGATAGGACAGCGTCCCATAGACATACATCTTTGCGCGCTTCGGAAAATGGGCGTGACTATTTACGAAAAGGAAGGCTGTTTTACCGCCAGGGTAAAGTCGCTTGAGGGAGCGGTGATTAATCTCCCGATATCCAGCGTGGGGGCCACGGAGAACGTGATTCTGGCCGCGGTTATGGCGAAAGGGGTGACGGTTCTGCAAAATGCGGCCAAGGAGCCGGAAATCGCCACCTTGTGCGAGTTTTTGCGGGAGGCCGGCGCGGTGATTGAGGGAATCGGAGGCTCCGTTCTGATTATACAGGGCGGCCACGAGCTGCACGGGGTTTCCTTCCGTATCCCGGCGGACAGGATTGTAGCGGGAACCTATCTGATGAGCGTAATCGGTGCGGGAGGCAACGTCTTTCTGGAGGACGCGCCCGCTGCCCAGATGCGGGGAATGCTGAGGGCTGCCGACGAGATTGGCGCGCAGATTCACATTTCCAGAGAGGGGCTTCACGTAATGGCAGACGAGCGGAAAAAGGCGCTGCCCTATATAAGGACAGAGATTTATCCGGGCTTTCCCACGGATATGCAGTCTCCTTTGATGGCGGCTCTTTCCACCGCGCAGGGAATCAGCGTGATAGAGGAGACGATATTCGAAGACAGGTTCCGGGTGGCGGCGCAGCTTCGCAAAATGGGCGCGAGTATTGAACTTTCAGGAAAAAGACAGGCGGTAATCATCGGTGTGGACAGTCTCCTTGGCTGCGAGGTGACGGCGGAGGAACTGCGGGGAGGCGCCGCTTTAGTGATTGCGGGGTGCATGGCTCTTGGGGAGACAATCGTAAAAAACCGTCATTTTATAGAACGGGGATATGAGGATATCTGCAGGGATTACAGGAATCTTGGAGTGGATATCCATATCGGGTAATTATCATGGCAAATATGGTAAAACAGAAGGCGCAACGCAAGACGCTGCTGCGGGTGGTGCCGAAGACAAATTCAAAAAAACAACACAAGAGAGCGGAGTCCGCTTACGGAGACAGCTATTTTATGAGGCACAGAAGCCTTTTTATTATCGGGGGTACGCTGGTTATTCTGGCGGCGGCGCTGGTTTTTGCCTATTCTTATATAAAAACCAATTATACGGTGACAACGCTGTATGTGGAGGGAAACATTCATTACTCTGAGGAGGAAATTATTGACATGGTGATGGAGGGGCAGTTTGGCAGTAATTCCCTTTTCTTAGCCTTTAAATATAAGGACAAAAGCGTGGAAGGCGTTCCCTTTGTGGAAAAAATGGATGTTTCCGTGCTGGACCCCCACACCATTAAGATAGAGGTTTATGAAAAGGCGCTGGCGGGATATGTGGAATATCTTGAAAAGTGTGTGTATTTTGACAAGGACGGTATTGTGACGGAGATTTCCGATGAAAAGACGGCCGGGGTTCCCCAGGTGGCCGGGCTTTCCTTTGACCATGTGCTTTTGCATGAACCGCTGCCGGTGGAGGACGCGGGCATATTCCGCTCCATTTTAAATATTACGCAGCTTGTGAATAAATACAATCTTTCGGTGGACAGGATTTACTTCGGAAAGGAAGGAAACCTTACGCTGCATTTCGGGGGCGTGAGGGCCGCTCTCGGAACCGGCGGGAACCTGGACGAGAAGATAATGGGACTGCAGTTTATGCTGCCGAATCTTGAGGGCAAAAACGGTACTTTGAAGATGGAAAACTACACGGAAGAGACAAAAAGTACGTCCTTTGAACCGGATTGAAAAAAACTGAAATTTCCTGTTGCTAAATCAGAAAAAAAATTATATGATAGTCTATATGAATTGACGCGGCTATAGTTACGCCCAAATCAGCACGTCAGTTTCAGCATACCGGTTTGGGTATGCTGATTTGAATACGCTAATTGCGGTACGCCGGTTTGGGTATTATATAAAGGAGGAACTACCTTGCTTGAAATTAAGACAAACGATGCTGAATCTGCAGCCAAAATCATTGTGCTTGGTGTAGGCGGCGCAGGTAATAACGCTGTAAATAGAATGGTGGACGAGAACATAACGGGCGTTGAGTTCGTCGGAATCAATACGGACAAGCAGGCGCTGCAGCTTTGCAGGGCGCCGAAGCTTTTACAGATAGGCGAGAAGCTGACC
>OFFF01001382.1_pt1 | contig 15625 bp, 15 predicted proteins | sample 1521301 | NCBI WGS metagenome assembly OFFF01 (sample SAMEA3504101, study PRJEB24116) | mouse gut metagenome | biome: mouse gut; feature: mouse-associated habitat; material: faeces | place: Denmark | collected 2011
CCGGCCCTGCCGCTGAACGTATCCAGAAGTGCGCTGCAGAACGACGGTTTTGTAAATAAAGTAGCGGATTATATTTCCAAGAAGGTGGCGGACAAGCTGAACGGCATGTTCAAGACCGACAAGGAGAACTATGAGAAGTACTGGGATGATATCAGCCCGTTCCTCAAGTTCGGATGCTTAAAGGACGAGAAGTTCGGAGACAAGATCAAGGGCTCGATCCTTTATAAGAACCTGGAGCACAAGTACCTGACTCTGGAAGAATATATTGAGAATGCAAAGAAAGCCTCCGGTGAAGAGGAAAATATAGAGACTGTGGAAAATCCGGAGACCGTAGACGCAGCGGCGCAGGAGGAAGCGCAAGTATCAGATACTGACGCACAGGACAGTAAGGCCGGCGACGGGGCGGAGGCCGTAGAAGCGGAGGTTGTCGGAGACTCCGAGGAGGAGAAGAAAAAAGAACCTCTCAACGTTTACTACGTGACGGATGAACAGCAGCAGAGCCAGTATATCAAGATGTTCAAGGAACAGGGACAGGATGCGGTGATCCTGACACACAACATTGATTCCGCGTTTATCACCTACCTGGAGCAGCGCAATGAGGATGTAAGGTTCCAGAGGATTGATGCGGAGGTGCATGATTCCCTGAAGGATGAAGTAGATGAGAGCGACAAGGAAGAATTTCAGAAGCTTACAGACGAGCTGGTGGAGCTGTTCCGCAAGGAACTGAACAACGAGAAGCTGGAAGTCAAGGTTGAGAAGCTCAAGGACGACAGCATTGCTTCCATGGCTGTTCTCTCCGAGCAGTCCAGGCGTATGGAGGAAATGATGCGCATGTACAGCATGGGCGGCGGCATGGATATGGGTCTTGGCGGACAGGCGACGCTGGTACTGAACGCAAACCACCCGCTGGTGAAGTTTGTGACGGAGAACAAGGAGGATACACATACCTCCATGATCTGCAAGCAGCTCTATGACCTGGCAATGATCGCGCATAAACCTCTCAATCCGGAGGAAATGACCGCATTTGTACAGAGAAGCAACGAGATCATGATGCTGCTGACAAAATAATCATCAGACACAGATAAAAAACAGACTATCTAACAAAGGTAGTCTGTTTTTTGTGCTGCGGTCGGTATGTAATTCCATATTAGAGGAAAATGTCCGCCTTCTTGTCACTCTGGCATGCCTTGTTCAGCTTTCCGGTGAGCAGCTTCATTTTTGTGCCGCTGACATAACGGGCCTTCTGCTTACAGATCCGGAGACACTTCTGGCAGCTAATACATTTCTTTTTATTCGTCTTTTTTGGGTCTTTCGCGTCTATAGCGCCTGTGGGACAGCTTTTTGCACAGGAACCGCACATGGTACATGCGGTAACATCGACCTTGGGAGTCAGTTGGGCAGCCCCGGCCTTCCGGTAAGGCATATTGCCAGGAACCGCAATATGGAACTGGTCGAAGGATGTCTCGGAGTGGACACGGCGGTTTAACTGCATGCCGAAGTCCGCAATTCCTTTCAGATCCTGTTTATTGGGACGGCCAAGCCCGATGGAGCGGACGATGGAGTGCTCGGTGGGAAATGCCGCCGCGCCGATAACTTTAAAGCCCCGGTTTTCTACTTCGTTTTTCAGCTCTAACAGCGCGTCCTCGTATTCCCGGCAGCCGTAGGTGGCAACCAGGGCAGCCGGCGTACCCTGTCCGGAAAGATTTTCAAAATATTCCAGAAAAGTGGCCGGCACACGGCCCGCATATACCGGGATTCCAAAGAGCACCAGGTCATTGCTCTTAAATTTCAGGGAAGGCTTTTTTTCCTTATGTACCGTCAGGTCGTATGAGACGGATTTCAGGTTAATATTGGCAGATATTTCCATGATGACCTTCCTTGTGGTTCCTGTAGGGCTGAAATAGACCAATTTCAGTTCGTTCATCTTCATAGTAAAAACTCCTTTATCCTTTGATATGTCCATCCATACCGGGCAGGTGGAAAGAAAGCCGGCATGGTGAATCTCGCGCGTAAATAGATTATAACATGGAATGGGGAAAATTGCATGGGATTCCTGATTTTCGCAGATAAATTTACTGTGTATATCTTTAAAAAATGTAGAATGTGATGTATAATACTAGAAAATATTTTTTGGATTTGGGAAGGGACATTATTTGATGGGCGATATATACAGGCAATATTTAGCGGCGTTTGAGTTTTCAGAGGAGGAAGTACAGGAAAGCCTTCCTTTTTGGAAAAATGTGTGCGGTCTACTCAATGTTTCGGAGGAGGATGTGCGGTATTCATTGGAGAAATGGATACCGCAGTACTGGGATATCTCATTAAAGGGCGTCAGAAAGTGCATCGGGGCCTATATCCGTGAGCTGATCCAGTTTTCCAGGCTTTCGGAGTTCAAGGAAAGGGGAGACCGGATCATATACTGCAATTTACCCGTACATCCGGCGGCAGTCTATGCAAATAAGGTGGCAGGCGGGGAACAGATTCACATCTCGCAGCCGGATTTTCTATTGATCTCTGTGATCCGGGTATTATTTGGAAAGACGGAGCTGATGCAGGGAAAGGATTTTTCCTGTCTGAATAAAAACGGGCAGCACTGCGGAAAAAACCGGATGCGGATCAATGCCCAGTGCGAAGGGATCATCGCGGCGCCGACAGTCGAATGGAATTGGGGGATGCTTTGCAATGAAGGGCCCAAAACGGACGAGTATATGAAATGCCTGAATATGGAGTCGGAAGGGCACTCTGTGGTCACAATGATGCCCCACGATGTGAAGATGGGAGTTCGGGAAGCCCAGGATGACAGAAGAGTTGCATATCTGTCCGAGCGGATAGCATTTGCACAAAAAGAGATTTCAGGTTATACTGGTATTGTCGTGAATAAACAGCATATCATAAAAGCAGAGGAACTCTATCAGGAATATGTCTCAAAGCTGGAGGAAATGACCCGCCTGATCTACGAGGCCGATCCGCAGCCGGTTTCCTGCAATGAATTTACGCTGTTCAGTTCTATACAGCATACACCCTTTGATACGGGATGGCAGTACTTTCTGGAGGCGATTGATGTCTTTACGGAGGAGATCCGGGAGCGGATTCAGAGAAGGGAAGGCAGGCTGCCGGCAGGGGCTCCGAAGTTCGCATGCTTTTTTACGCCGTATTGTGTCCCCTGGGTGGGGCAGGTTTTCGAAAGCCAGGGGATCAATATTGCGTATGATATGTATTTTGCGACTTCCTCCATCCAGAAGCAGTGCGAGGACGATTCGGACATCTACAGGATTATGGCGAAGCAGTGGCTGTCCCATCCGTCGTCTGTCAATTCCGGGGATGAGGCCAATATGGCGATACGCATCCTGAAAGAAAGACCGGTGGATGGCGTATTATATGGCTTTTTCTCTTTTGACTGCTGGATAGAGGGTATGCATAAGACTACGATTCAGATTATTGAGGAGAGTACAGAGATTCCCCATTATTATCTGGAGGGGAATTTCTGGAATGACGCAACATTTACTAAGGAGGGCAGACTGTCTCGAATTCAGAATATCTCCTACCATACAAGAATTCGTCAGATGGTAAGGGCAGACTATGGGAAGAAATAAAGTTCTGTATGACAAACAGCAGATTATAGATATTGCGGTAACGATTGTGGAAGAGGAGGGGATCGAGGTGCTGTCCGCACGCCGGATCGCTTCCGAGCTTGGGGTTTCCTCTATGACCATGTATAATTATGTGAGCAATATTGATGAAGTGAAGCGGGAACTGATGATCAGGGGATACAATGAACTGTTCCGAAACATTATACAGAAGCTGTCTCTGAAAGAGAAAAAGGACAGAAGCGGTGTGGCTGCATTTATAAAGATTTATGCAGAGCAGTTTTATGAATACGGCGAAAAGCACAGGAATTTAATGAAATTTATGCTGGGGGAAGGGTACACGAAGTTTTATGCGGACGCGGAACTGCGGTTATTTGTCAATCCGCTCCAGTCCTATTATAAGTACAGCAAAGAACGGGATTACCAGCTTGCATGCAGGATCTGTGAAGATATGATGTACAGCGAGCTGAAAAAATATATTAACGGGATCAATCCGCTGTCCAAAGATGAATTTTTGTATCAGGTAGAATATTGCGTAGATCGTGTGTTTGACCTGGGGCGGTGAAATCCGACAAAAAAGAATATTGGGGTTTGTGCAATATGCATAAAGAATAAAAAGAACATGTGTGGCCAATTGACAAAAAGTGCAATACATGTTATTTTTATACTATAAAATTTACGATGTAAATAAATAAAGCGCACAGAGGTGTGCTTCAATTTTACATGATTATTTACAATGTAAATAAAAGCGAAAGGAGAACAATATGCTGTACGCAGGAGTTGATATAGGGTCTACGACTTCAAAGGCCGCGCTTGTAGACGAGGACGGCCGGGAAGTCATGTTCGCATCGATTATGACGGAGTTTAACCGCAATGCCAGCGGCGAGAAGGTACTGCAGAACGTGCTGGAGAAGGCAGGCGCTTCCATAGAGGACGTCGCATATACGATATCCACCGGTTATGGAAGGAAAGCGTTTGAACGGGCAGATAAAAACATTCCTGAGATCATTGCCCATGCGGTGGGAACCGAGTATGTGTACCCAGGTGCACGTACGATCATAGACATCGGCGGGCAGGACAGCAAGGTCATCGAATTAGACGCAGGCGGAAATGTGGATAAATTCGGGATGAATGACAAGTGCGCGGCAGGTACGGGAAGATTTTTTGAAGTATTGACGCACCGGCTTCTGGGAGTAGAGATGGAAGAACTCTCAGACCTGATTCTGAAAGCGGAAAATCCGGTTGAGATCAGCAGTATGTGTACGATTTTCGCGGAGTCGGAGATCATATCCCATCTGTCCCAGAATATTCCGATTGAAGATATTGCGGCCGGGACGGGGGTATCCATAGCCAGAAGAATCATTGCCCAGGGCAAGGCGGCAAGGATCTCATTTCCGGAACCCATCGTTTTTTCCGGCGGAGTTGCGAATAATAAGGGGATTGAGCGCATTTTTGCAAAGCTTCTGAATAAAGAGGTACATGCAATTGAAAAGCCCCAGTCCACGGCGGCCCTCGGGGCGGCTCTCCGGGCGCGGAAGGAACATCAGAAGGCATAGAAACCTGCGCAGTTTATTCTGCGTGGCAATAAAAATCACTTAAGAAAAAGGAGGCAGACACAAGTGAGAGAAATTATGAAAGAATTGGATGCTCTTTCAAGAGGAAGAGTAAAAGAACTGATTCAGGCAAAGAAGGACGGAGCGAAGATCATCGAGTACAACGGAACCTATATTCCGGAAGAAATCATCCGCGCGGCGGGCGCCCAGACCTATCTCGCATTGAGAGGCGGGGAACCGGAGCCTACGGATGCGGTTCTGGACTATATGCTTCGTTTCATGAATCCTCTGGCACGGTCATTGGCCGGATTTATGCAGCTTGGGCTGGATCCGATCATGCCGATCAGCGACCTGCTGGTTACACAGCAGACAGACAACCATATCGGACGTATTACGGAGCTGCTGGAATTTAAGGGAATCAAAGTAAACAAGGTGGGGATTCCGGCGGACTGGAAAACTGACGGTGCGGATGCCTATTATGAGCGGTCTCTGCGTGAGATGATCGCTGAGGTAGAGGAGATTACAGGAAAGAAAGTGGACTGGGATGAGGCGAAGGCGAATTTTGAAAAGTCCAATCAGATCAATGGGTGGCTGAGGAAGATCAACGACCTTCGGAAAAAGGATAATCCGCCTGTCGGCCTGGACGATGTGATCCACCTTCACCACTATTCATTTATCGTTGATCCGGACGTTATGCTGGAGAAGCTGGAGACGATTTACAATAAGCTGGCAGACGCGGAAGGAATCTTTGAAGCAGACGCGCCGAGACTTTTGTTTATCGGCCGTGCAGTTGCCATCGGTGATTACACTGTTCCGAGAATCTTTGAGCAGAGCGGCGGGGCGATTGTTGCAGAGTACTTTGACGAAGGCTACCGCGTACTGCAGAAGGATGTGGATACCGAAGGAGATCTGGTGCATAATTTCGCGAAGAACCGCTATGTAGATACACTGCCGCTGTCCGTGATGCAGCCGGGATGGAAGGAGAGGTACGCATATTTTAAACAGATGATCGAAGACTACAGGATCGACGGCGTAGTATGGTATCAGCTCTGCTTTGATGAGATCTATGATATGGAATGTACCTGTCTCGCAAAATGGCTGGAGGAGAGTAAGGTTCCGATGCTCAAGCTGGAGTCTTCTTATGAGTATTCGAGAGAGTCTACAGGACCTCTTACAACAAGAATTGAGAGCTTCGTGGAAAGTGTTAAGGAGGGAAAATAAATGTCTAAGTGTGTAGAACTGAACAAAAAGCTTTTGGAACTTGCAGAGTTTCACGGGGAAGAACTGGACGCATTTCTGCCCAGGTGGATGGAAGCGACAGAGATCATCGGACTGTCCGATGAAAATGTAGAGTTTGCGATCAATGAGTTTATTCCGACGAACTGGGATATCAAGTTCAAAGGACTTCGTATGATGATCGGCGCATTCCTGCGGGAGATTGTGGACCTGGTGGTCGGCGCAAGAGAGAACAAGAAAGAAGGAAAGCCGGTTGTATACGGGATCATTCCATGCGTGCCCCTTTCCTATTACACTATGAAATCCGCACGTCCGGATATGTATGTAGGGTTCCCGGATTTCCTGCTTGTAAATACGATCAATTCCTTCTTCCATAATGCGGCTCCGTATATCAACTATGCGGAGGAGATCGGTTTTACATATGGATGCCGCCACTGCCCGCTGAATAAGATGCGTGTATCCGCGTTTGCGAAGAAGATTCTGGTCGCTCCGAATGTCATCTGGAGCTGGGGAATGAACTGCGACGAAGGACCGAAGACCGATGAATTTATCCAGTGCCTGGTGGGAGAAGAGTGGACCGCCGTTGTATCACGTATCGCGCATGATACCAATATTGACGAGACAGATTACGAAGATCAGGAACGTATCAAATATCTGTCAGGCGTATTTAAAGACGGTATCCGCCAGATCCAGGAGCTTACAGGAATCGAAATCAATGAGACGGCTTTGAAGGACGCACAGGCTAAAAATCTGAAGTATTCCTTCAAATACGGCCAGTTGGTATCCCTCGTATGTAAAGCAGATCCGGTTCCCATCGGAGGAAATGCGCTGACCCAGTTTGCAATGCCGATGGTGACCGCGTTTAATAACGGATATACCTATATGGAGCCTGCAATCGACGTACTGCTCCAGGAGATCCGTGCAGAGATCAAGGCCGGCAGCGGCGTGACCCCGAAGGGTGCTCCGAAGCTTGGAAGCTACTTTGTACCGTTCTGTATCCCGTGGGTAGACAGGCTGTTCCGTGAAAACGGTGTTGCCACCACATTCAGCGAGACGATGACACCGAGCAAGAGCCAGATGTCGCCCCATAAGTATGCGACGGATATTTATTCCAGCTTCGCAGAAGAATGGCTGCGGTTCCCGATGGGACAGAACATGGGCTGCGAAGTAGAGTCCATGGTGGAAAAGGTAAATGCAAACCAGCCTGACGGCATGCTGATGGGCTTCTTTGACTTCGACAGATGGCTGGGAGCACACCAGAAGATGTGTGCAGACCTGGTAGAAAAGAAAACGGGTGTTCCGCATTTCTATATGGAATCCGATTTCTGGGATGACCGTGACTACAGTGAAGAGGCGCTGCGTACCCGTATCGAAAGTATTTCTCAGCTTCTGTATATGAAGAAAGAGATGAATTAACACTGATTTTCCTTAAGGGGGGAGGCAACCGCATACAGTGTGGTTGCCTCCTAGTTATGAAAATTGATGAAAAATATGGGAATTGGACGCATTACAATGGAGGGACAATACATGGTAATCGAGATAAGCAATGAAGCAAAAGGGCTGATGGAGGAAAGAGGAATCCAGGAAGCGGATGTAAAGGAAGCTGTGGAATACGCAGAGACAACGCAGAAGCTGTATGAAGAAGGCGGCAGCAGATGCCTGGGAAAGAAACGGCTCGGTGAATTTACGGTGTATGCGGAGTATACCAGAGACGACAGCGGGAAAATCACGGTAGAGAATGCATACAGCCACAGAGTAAAACTTACGGAAGACGGGGAATAGGAGGAAGAATCATGGCTGATTGGAAATGTAGCAAATGCAATGTAGATATGGAAGAGGTATTTGATATTGCGCTGATCTACGGGGAGGTGGACCTTCCTCCGGGAACCGGATACAGATGCCCGCAGTGCGGGACGGAATACCTGGACGGGGAGTATGTGGTAAATGAGCTGGCATCCGCGGAACAGATGCTGGAAGGGAAATAAATATGGAAACAAATCTGCCGCTTGCCAAAGCATTTGAGATCCGGCCTGAGAGGTTTCGGCTTCTGGAAAAGGGAATGCCCTATACGGCATGGGAGCCGGGCATAAAAATTCTGGAAGCCGGGTGTTCTGTGGGAGACGCGTCGGCTTATCTTGCTTCGGAAAAAGAACTGGATGTGACAGCCTTTGACATCTCCGGGGAACTGATCAGCCGGGCAGTGGAGAAGCACGGCGGCGGAGAAGGCAAAAAGCTGCGGTATCTCTGCGCGGATGCCGCAGAGCTTCCCTTTGAGGACGAAAGCTTCGACGGGCTGTTCAGTGAATCCGCGTTTTCCCCCATGCCGAAAAAAAATGAGGCGCTTCGGGAATATGGCCGGGTGCTGAAACCGGGCGGGAGACTATTGATTCACGACTTTGTGATCAGAAACGGCGGGGAGGAGCTTTTGCGGGAAGAAGTGGTGCACATTCCCTGCTTCGCGGGTGTCCAGACAAAGGAGTGCTATGAGGATATGCTGCAGAAGGCCGGATTTCGCCGGATACGCTACCAGGAAGAATACGGAGAACTGATCCGGATCACCCTGTGGCTGTGCAAGGTATACAAAGTGGGGATCGGGGAGATCGGCGGATATCTGAGCAGGTACTTTCACAGCGGGGAATCCGGATGCAAAGGATGCGGCGAAACGGCGCAGAAGACAGACACCTTTTTCCGAAGGGCGGAGCTGTCTTACTGCCAGATGGTCTATGAAAAATGTAGATAATGTAAAGTATCGTATAAAAAGAGGAGGGCTGCGGGATGTATGATTATGATGTGTTAAGTATTGGGGCCGGTTCCGGCGGATGTGCATCCGCCATGCGGAGCGCGGACCTGGGAAAGAAAACGGGGCTGGTAGAGTACCGCAAAAACGGCACGGGAGGTACCTGTGTATCCAGAGGGTGCATTCCGACCAAGGTTTTGCTGCAGTCGGCAAAGGTCTATGCGGAGGTTCTGGGGGCAAAGGAATACGGGATTGCCGTGACAGACGCAAAACCGGATATGAGGGTGATCCATCAGAAAAAGATGATGGCGGTCAACAGTCTCAAGTTCGGACTGGACAACATGCTGATCAAACCAAGAGGCATTGACAGGCTGCAGGGAAAGGCCAGGCTGCTCGACGCCCACACGGTAGAGCTTGTGAACGGAGAGGAGACAAGAACCGTTACTGCGGAAAATATCATCATTGCGACCGGAAGCGAGCCTGCCATGATCCCTGTGTTTCATATTGACAAAGAAAAAATTATCACCAGCGACGAGGCGCTCAATCTGCAGGAAATGCCGGAAGAACTGATTATAGTCGGAGCCGGGGCGCTGGGGCTGGAATTTGCGGACATTTTCTCCACGTTTGGTTCCAAGGTCACAATTGTGGAAATGATGCCCCATGTTGTGCCGACGCTGAAAGATCTTGAGATCACCGGCGCGGTCGGAAAATATATGGAGAAAAATGGAATTACGTTAAAGTGCGGTTCCGGCATCCAGTCTATCCAGGTGCAGGAAAACGGCAGGGTATGCTGTGAGCTGGCAAACGGAGAAAAGATTGAAGCGGACAAGGCGCTGGTTGCCATCGGGCGGAGCCTGAATACAAAGGAACTGAACTTAGAGGCGGTGGGGGTAGAAATGACTCCGAAGGGGCAGATCGTCACAGACGACCAGATGCGGACATCCATTCCCGGCATCTATGCGGTCGGAGACATTACGGAAGGGCCGCAGCTTTCCCATAAGGCGCAGAAGCAGGGGCTGATTGCCGCGGAAGTGATCGCCGGAAACGATGCGCATATGAGATACGATGTGATCCCCTCCGCGGTCTTTATCCATCCGGAGATCGCAATGGTAGGCATCACCGCGGATGAGGCAGAGGAACAGGGAATCCAGGTACTGGTCGGAAAAATGCGCTTTTCCAGCAATGAGAAGGCAATGGCCATGCAGAAGACCACTGGATTGATAAAAATAACCGCCAGAAAAGAGGATCATAAGATCATCGGGGGACACATCTTCGGAGAGGACGCCTCCGTGCTGATTGAGGAGGTGGCAACCGCGATCCAAAACGGGCTGACCCTGGACGATGTGGCGGACAGCATCCATGCCCATCCGACGCTTTCAGAGATCGTGATGGAAACCTGTAAAAATGCGTTAGGCAAAGCATTTCACAAGTAAAATAGGGGATGAAGGAAATGGGAAATATCGTACTGAAGGATGAAATTTTCGGGGCAATCAAAGAAAAATGCCTGACCCTGTTCGATGAAAAAAAGACGGATTTATATGAGATGGCAGCGGAACTCATGGATATCAGGGAAATACCGATGCATTATCCTTACCACCATTATATTGTGCCCGCGGTCCTTCTGACAGCCTGCCACGGGGCCGCGGGTGGGGAACGTGGGGAGCTTCTCAAAAAGCTGGATACAGCAGAGCAGCGGGCCAGAAATGTCCTCGGCGGCTTCTGCGGGTTCTACGGGGCCTGCGGGGCAGGGATCGGCGTGGGAATCTTTTACAGCGTTTACCAGGAGATTTCCCCGTTGTCCCAGGAGGGATGGGCAGCGGCAAACCAGGCAACGGCAGACGCATTGACGGCTATCGCAGGGGTGGAAGGGCCCCGGTGCTGCAAGCGCTGCTGTTTCCTGGCCCTGTATTCCGCCCGGAAGACCATTGAGGAAAAATTGGGAATCCGGCTTTCGATGCCGGAACAAATCCGCTGCAGCTACAGCGGCAGAAATCTGGATTGTAAAAAAGAAGCCTGTCCGTTTTTCGCAGAGGAGGCATAGGATGCTGGTACCCATTGTCGTACCCCGGGAATTGATGCCGTGTAAGATTCCGGGATTTGAATGTGAATGTCAGAACCGGCCGGTGGATACGGCGGCGGAATCCCTGATGGTATTCTGGAACGCCGAGGAAGGGGATGGAGTAAAAGAAGGGGACACCCTGTGCTCCTTCGAAGTGCAGAAAAGGGTGCTGGAGATCCATGCACCCTGCACAGGGATTTTGCAGAAAATTTGTTATGAAGATGAGAGCATCGTGGGATATCAGGACATCCTGGGCTATATTCTGCGGCAGGAATAGAGAGGAAGAACCGGAGTCCGGATACGGCTGGCCGGGGGATAAGGGGAAAGGGAATGGATGCAAAAGATCATTATCTGGAATTTTTAAAGTTACTGCAGTTTCCGGATGCCCGGGAGGTGAAGCCGTATCTGGTTCGGGCATGCGGCAGGTTCGGCGTGACAGAACAAGACCTGAGACGGTGCTGTGAGAAATATCTTCCCCAATATTTTCACATGGAATTATCCGGTGTCAGGGCGCTTCTGCGCCTGTATGTAAGGGAATGGATCGGCTATGAACGTCTGTGGGAGGAGCCGTGCGTCAAAATCTACTATAATGTCCCCGGGACAAATACGGGAATGTACTGGCTCAGAGAGTCGCTCAGGGAAGCCGGACTGGATGCCGAAGTCTGTACGCCGGACCTTGTTGCAATGGTGGTGCTCTATGGGATCATCGGCCTGGAGGAAAAGCTGGCGGCCTCCAATGGATGCAGGCATTGCGGGGTAAACCTGATGCGGGGACTGCTGATTGAAAAACAGATGGTGCCCTGTCCGGATATCCGGTGGTCCTACGGCCTTTTGTGCAACGAGGCGCCCAAGCAGGACGCCATGCTGGAGGATGAGGAGCCGGAGACCATCCGCATCCTTGTTCACAAGCCTGCAAAAAGCGGCTGCCAGGAGGAGCATCTCAGACGGCAGATCGAACACGGTTTTGCGAGGATCAGGGAGCGATACCAGATTGGGGAGAACGAAGCGCTCTATAAGAAGCTAAAAATGAAACGCTTTATGCTGGCAATGCGCAGGGAACAGATTTTGAGATTTCTCAACCGGACGGCAGAGTTTGTGATCGGAAACGAGGAGGTGGGACTGATCGAAACTCTGCTTCTGGCATCTTTTCGGACAGATTTGGATGAGATTGCAGAGCTGTTGGCAGAGCTTTTGAAAGAAATGCAGGACAGGGTATCCGAAAAAAAAGCCTGCCGGCCTATGAAATACCGGTACGCAGTTTATTATACGCCGGTTTGCAATCCAAAATACGCAAAGATCATGGAGGATTATGGGATCGGGCTTCTGAACCATACGGCTTTTGCAAGCACGGCGGTGGCGATCCAGGGAAAAAATCCGCTGGAAGATATGGCAATCGAATGTATGGGGATGCTGATCGGAAAAGACCTTGCTGAAGAAGCCGGAAAAATCTGCGGGATCATTGAAAAAAACCACCTGGACGGGCTGGTTTTGGGCATGTTTCCGTTTGACAGATGGATGGGGGCGCTGCAGAACCTCCTGCAGAAGATCGTGGAAGAACGGACCGGGAAGCATGTGCTGATGTATGAAACGGATTTCTGGAACCAGGAGGTTTTTACAGGAGACAGGATGGAGAGTGTGGTTGAGACACTGGTATTGAGCAGGGAAGCATAAGAGGATATGAAAAGGCTGTTATGAAAAAGATCATCAATGAGACGCAAAGCCTGTGTCCGGAATGCCTGAAAAAAATTCCGGCCCGGCATATCGAGGAGGACAAAAGGGTATTTCTGGAAAAGGAATGCCCGGAACACGGAACGTACCGGGTGCTGGTCTGGAGCGATGCAGCGCAGTACCGGGAATGGATGGAACAGTCCGTACATGCAGAACCGTGCAGAAACGGTTCCGAGATGGAGAAGGACTGTCCCTTTGACTGCGGCTTGTGCAGGGGGCATGAAGGAAAGACCTGTACCGCTGTATTGGAGATTACATATCGCTGCAATATGGAGTGCGAAGTCTGTTTTGCGGATACAAAGAAGGCGCGGTATGAACCGGGGCTTACGGAAATCCAGAGGATGTACGAGACGGCATACCGAAACGGAGGAGACTGCTCCATCCAGCTCAGCGGCGGGGAGCCCACGGTCAGAAAGGACCTGCCGGAAATCCTGCGGATGGGGAAGCGGATGGGATTTTCCCATATCCAGGTGAATACCAACGGGATACGGATCGCAGAAGACCCGGACTACCTGCGGGAGCTGAAAGCAGCAGGCGCGGATCTGATCTATCTGCAGTTTGACAGCCTGAGGGACGAGGTATACAGGAAGGTCCGGGGGAAAAACATGCTGGATATCAAACTGCAGGCCGTATCCAACTGTGAGAGGGCGGGCATCGGGGTCATGCTGGTGCCGGTTCTGGTAAAAGGTCTCAACGACGGAGAGGTTGGAGACCTGATCGCATATGCAAAGAAGCATATGCCCATTGTGAAAGGGGTGCACTTCCAGCCGATCAGTTATTTTGGAAGATATCCCAACGATCAGGGCAGTCTGATCTGGGACCGCATGAACCTGTCGGATGTCATCGCCTGTCTGACGGGCCAGACAGGCGGGGAGATGAAAGCGGAGGATTTCGTGCCGAGAAAGAGATACGATTCCCACTGTGCGTTCAGCGCGCTGTACTATCTGGAGGAAGACGGAGGACTGAAACCTGTCACCAAACATATGCAGAATAAAGAGGTGCCGGAAGGGACCGATTTTGCCCGGAAGGCCAATGCATTTACGAACAAGCACTGGAAGCTCCAGGATGAGGAGGCGCTGCCTTTAGGCAAAAGCAGCCGCGCAGGGGAGACCAGGCCCGGCAGGAAGTCCATGAAGGAATTTATCCGGCGGCTGAAAAACTATACCCTGTCGGTCAGCGGAATGGGATTTCAGGACGCATACAATATTGACATCGGAAGGCTGAAAGGCTGCTGCGTGCATGTGATTACATATGATGGACAGGCAGTTCCGCTGTGCGCCTTCCATCTGACAAGCCTGAAAGGAGAGCGGTTGTATAAAAATGAGTAAAATACTTAGCTGTACCCTCAGCGTCTGTCCTTACTGCCTGAAAGAAATTCCGGCAAAAATCAAGATGGAAATCCTGGCGTAATTCTTGGCGGAAAGAAAAAACATTTGACTTTCCCCCGGACATATGATATAACTAGCTTAGCAAACCGTTGAAGAAGAGTGAGTACCTTAGGAAGTTTTCAGAGTATCGAGCATATTACGGTGAAAATTTTCTTTATTACAGAGAGCCGCTGTCTGGTGGAAAGCGGTATAAAGGACTTAAGGGAATGGGCTTCGGAGGGCGAGTCGAAGGATAAGTAGACGAGACGGAGAGGAGACTTCGTTACCAAATCAAGCATATGATAGTATGCGATGAGCGGATGCATTTTATGTTGCATCAAGCCGGGTGGCACCGCAGGAGATATACTCTTGTCCCAGCAATGACTGGGATAGGAGTTTTTTTATTCCATAAAGCCGGTATGCAGAACACGCGCCGGCATTTGATTCCCGGTCAGAGTATCAAAAGAAACCGGAAAACAGCCAGATTGGAGGAAAATGTATGAGTGAAGAGAAAAAAATCCCTTATAAGATTTATCTGAAAGAGGAAGAGATGCCGGTGAGCTGGTATAATGTCCGGGCGGACATGAAAAACAAGCCCGCGCCGCTTTTGAACCCTGGAACACTGCAGCCGCTGAAATTTGAAGAGATGAAAGGCATTTTCTGCGACGAGCTTTGCAGGCAGGAACTGGACGATACCACGGCATACTTTGAGATTCCCGAGGATATCAGGAAATTTTACAAAATGTACCGTCCCTCGCCTCTTGTGCGCGCCTATTGTCTGGAGGAAAAGCTGCAGACGCCGGCAAAAATTTATTATAAGTTCGAGGGAAACAATACCAGCGGGAGCCATAAGCTCAACTCCGCCATTGCCCAGGCGTATTACGCAAAAAAGCAGGGGCTTAAGGGCGTGACTACGGAAACGGGAGCCGGCCAGTGGGGAACGGCGCTTTCCATGGCCTGCGCTTATCTTGGACTGGATTGTCAGGTATATATGGTAAAATGCTCTTATGAGCAGAAGCCGTTCAGAAGAGAGGTTATGAGGACCTATGGGGCAAATGTGACGCCGTCGCCGTCCGATACCACTTTAGTAGGGCGTAAGATTCTGGAGGAATTTCCCGGAACCTCAGGGAGTCTGGGCTGTGCCATTTCCGAGGCGGTGGAGGCGGCAACTTCCAGGGAGGGATACCGTTATGTATTAGGCTCTGTCCTGACGCAGGTTCTGCTTCATCAGTCGGTGATTGGTCTGGAAACCAAGACGGCCATGGATAAATACGGAATTAAACCGGACGTGATTATCGGTTGCGCCGGCGGCGGTTCCAATCTGGGCGGGCTGATTTCACCGTTTATGGGAGAAAAAT
>OFFF01001393.1_pt1 | contig 15574 bp, 11 predicted proteins | sample 1521301 | NCBI WGS metagenome assembly OFFF01 (sample SAMEA3504101, study PRJEB24116) | mouse gut metagenome | biome: mouse gut; feature: mouse-associated habitat; material: faeces | place: Denmark | collected 2011
CAGCCGGTCGATGCGGCGGGATTTTCCCGGCCTATACGGCCCCGGACGCAAGGAAGCCCAAGCCTCCGCCGACATGAAAAACGCCGTTTTCCATCTTTTCGGAAGGCCGCGCCCTGATGGAGCTTGCAAGGCGGCAGATGCGCCGCCCGTCAAAAAATTTCATCCCCTTAGAGCCCTTCACATTCCATGCCGCGCGTCCTATAGTGCCGCAATGAAAAAAACGTTTCTTCCCCCGTTCTTCCGCACCCTGAGCCGCCTCTTCCTTGGCACGCTGCTGGTGCTCGTGCTGGCGCGGGGAGCCATGCTCTGGCTCCTCTGGCCGGAAATCGCCTCCAATCCGGCTTCCGACATTCTCAACGCGCTGTACATCGGTACCAAGTTCGACATCCGCATGGTCGTACTGGCGCTCATCCCCATCGCGCTCGTCCTCGGCATTCCGCCCCTTGAGCGGCGGCTGACGCGAAGCCGCCTTTTCCGGGGGGCGATGGGTGCCCTCTACGGTGCGGCCTTCGCCGTGGCCATGCTGGTCTATATCGTGGACTTCGGGTGGTTTTTCTATATGCGCACCCGCGTGGACGCCACCCTTTTCGACTTCGTGGGCGATCCGGCCATTTCCACGGAAATGGTCTGGGAAACGTATCCGGTTATCTGGATCGGGCTCGGGCTGGCTCTGATCACCACCCTCTACGTCCTTTTCGTAAGCCGCACGCTGGCCGCGCACGAGGCGACGCCTCCGCTCGGGCGGAAAGGGCGCGCCCTGTGGAGCGTGGGCACCTTCGTCTGCCTCTTCCTGCTCGGCTACGGGCAGATCAGCTCCAACTACTTCCCCCTGCGCTGGAGCAATGCCTTTTTCAGCGTGGACAAGAACATCTCCACGCTGGCCCTGAACCCCATCCAGAACCTCTACGATACGGTCAAGGCCGCCCGGGGTACGCGCCCCGACATCAAGGCCACGCGGGAAAGCTACCCGCGCATTGCGGCCTGGCTGCGCGTGCCCGATCCCGACCCCCAAAAGCTCAACTTCGTGCGTCGCGTGCCCGGCACGGCAGCCAAGCAGGAAAAGCCGCTCAACATCGTGATCATCATCATGGAATCCATGACGTGGCCGCGCACCTCCTTCTCCCCCAACCTCACGGGCATCCCCGAGGACACCACGCCCAATCTGACGGCGCTGGCCAAGGAGTCGCTCTACTACCCGCTCTTCTTCGCGCCCACGCGCACCACCGCCCGCGCCATCTTCACCACCATGACCGGCATCCCGGACGTAAACCGCTCGGGCGGCACCAGCTCGCGCAACCAGTCGCTGGTGGATCAAAATCTGATGATGAACGAATTCAAGAACTACAGCAAATATTACATGATCGGCGGGAGCGCGAGCTGGGCCAATATCCGCGGCTTCATCTCGCACAACGTGGAAGGCCTGAATCTGATCGAGGAAGGTTACTGGAAAGCGCCCAACACGGACGTGTGGGGGCTCTCCGACCTTGATCTCTTCCGAGAATCCGTAGGCGTGCTCGACGACGCGCCCAAGCCTTTCGTGGCCGTCATCCAGACGGCGGGCTTCCACCGTCCCTACACCATCCCGGACGACAACGCGGGCTTCAAGATCAAGGAGCCCTCCGAGGCGATCCTGAAAAACTACGGCTTCACCGGCGCGGACGAGTACAATTCGCTGCGCTTCTCCGACCACGCGCTCGGGGAATTCTTCCGGCTGGCGCGCAAGGAACTGTGGTTCGACAACACCGTCTTCGCCATCTTCGGGGATCATGGGCTCAACGATCCCTCCCTGAACATGACGCCCGGCTATCTGGGCTGCCGCCTGCAAAGCAATCACACACCCATGCTCATTTACGCACCCGGGCTGATGGCTTCCGGCAGGCTCACCCCCGGCGTGGACCCGCGTCCCTGCGGGCAGCCTGACATCTTCCCTACGCTGGCTTCGCTGGCGGGCATCCCCTACCGCTACAACGCACTCGGCCGTAACCTCCTCGACCCCGATACCACACGCGACGAAATGCAGTTCCTCGGCGGCGACAGCGAAGAGACCGTCCGTCTTGTGGAAAACGGCTACTGCTATATCCGCGAGCACGGCGAACACCTCTACAAACTCGACGCCCCGGTGCTGGAAGACCTGATTGAAACGGACCCCGAGCGCGCCGCGCACATGCGCCAGTACGCACAGGATTTCTATAACGTCTCCAAATACCTGCTCTACAACAACAAGAAATTCGATTGATCGGAAGCGGGCCCCGGATCGCGGCGGGCCCTCCCGCTCCCCCGCTTGCCCGTTCTTCCTACAAAGCCGGCGTTTCCCTTGACGTCGGCTTTTTTGCGCCTTTCGATGTGCACGGGCCGCCGTGCATCCTGCAAGGTGCGGCCAAGGAAAACGCCCGCCCGCTCAACCTCCCGGAAACGAAAAAAGCCATCAACACATTGAAAATACAAAAACAAGTAAAACGAAAAACACCACTCCGACCACTGGCACGCTTCATGCTTTTCTGCGGGAACCACGCACCGCGCCGTGCCGCCTGCGGGCGGTCCCGCGCGGAAACCGAAATCCATGAGGTCTCACTATGGTCCATCGATACGGAACATCCCTGCTTCACGGCCCTGCCGCGTGCGGCCAGAACCTTCCCGCTGCGGCGGCGCTGATTCCCGGGCTTCCGTCGGAAGGCTGGAAGCGGAAAGAAAGCAATCTGAAAGCGTTCCGCACGGCCTGTTCCCGGAACCTTTCCGGGGCCGCCCGCCGCTTGGACGCCCTCTTGCGCGGCCTGGGCGCGCTCGACGGAAAGGCCCCTTCCGCGGAGGCATATAGGCCCGAAGCAACGGCACGCCATCTTGTGGACACGCGCTCCCTCCCGGAAAAGGGAGCCCTCCTGCACTTTCAGGCCGGGGACGGCGGCTTTCTGGAAGGCTTTCACGCCCTGAGGCCGCAATGGGAGCTGTCGGCCATCGAATCCGGGGCGGACTTCATGAAGCTGCTGGACAAGGAATTTCTGACTGCGGCCTGCAATGCGGGGTACCGCGATGCGGACCTCTCCCGTGCCTTCGACGTCATCGTCGTCACCAAGCCGCTCGATACGGTGGACAAACCCCTTGAGGCCCTGCGCTGGCTGTGCCGCCGCCTCGCGGAGGGCGGAACCTTCTATTGCCACCAGCCTCCCTGCATCCGCTCGGGCTTCAGCCTGTGCGGGGCGGCGCACGGCATGAAGCTGCGCATCGCCAACCTCGTCACACTCTGCCAGGCCGCAGGACTTTCCATAGAATATCTGGATACGCAGGACGAGGCCATCCGCCTTTGCGCCCTCAAAACCGTCTCCTCCCGAGAGCGCTGAGGTCCCTCTCCCATGCGGGCCCAACGGCCCGGATGGGCAAAGCGCGATATGTTCATCGCGCCGGTTCCCTCAGCGCGGGCGCGGCAGCCCCTCTCTCCGCCCGCCGCGCCCCAAACGGCTCCTTTCCCCGGCTGACGCCTTGCCGGGAAAGGAGGCCGCCTTTACGCAGGGACATCCATAAAAAGGCGGGAAAAGAGGATTGGGGGGGCTGGACCTCCTTCGACCTCACGGCTATACACAAGGGACGGCGTTTCTTTTCACCTCGTCCCTAACGGAGTGTCCTTCCATGCAGTTGAACGGTGCCAGAATTCTCATCGAGTGCCTGATCCGCGAAGGCGTTGACCTCATCTTCGGATATCCGGGCGGTTCCGTCCTTGATATTTACGACGAATTGCCCCACTACGGCGATCAGCTACGACATGTTCTGGTACGGCACGAACAGGCCGCCGTCCACGCCGCCGACGGCTACGCCCGCGCCACGGGCAAGGTGGGCGTCTGCATGGCCACGTCGGGGCCCGGCGCGACCAACACCGTGACCGGCATCGCCACGGCCTATTGCGATTCCATCCCCCTCGTGATCTTCACGGGGCAGGTCCCCACCGGGCTCATCGGCAACGACGCCTTTCAGGAGGTGGACATCGCGGGCATCACCCGTCCCTGCACCAAGCACAACTATATGGTGAAGGACGTCAAGGAGCTGGCCAAGGTCATCCGCCAGGCCTTCTATCTGGCCCGTTCGGGGCGGCCCGGCCCGGTGCTCGTGGACCTGCCCAAAAACGTGCTTCAGGGTTCCGCCGAATTCGTGTGGCCGGATGACGTGAGCATGAGGAGCTACAACCCCACCTACCGCCCCAACTACGCGCAGATACGCAAGGTGGTGGACGCGCTCTATAAGGCCGAACGCCCCCTGCTCTTTGGCGGCGGCGGCGTGATCATGTCCAACGCGAGCGAGGAATTCCGCCATCTCGCCGCCAGCCTGCACATCCCCGTCACCTGCTCGCTCATGGGGCTTGGGGCCTTCCCCGGCAACCATCCCCAGTGGCTCGGGATGCTCGGGATGCACGGCACCTACGCGGCCAACAAAGCCGTCAGCAACGCCGACCTGCTGCTGGCCGTGGGCGTGCGCTTCGACGACCGCGTGACGGGCCGCCTTTCCTCCTTCGCGCCCAAGGCCACCATCGTGCACATCGACATCGACCCGACCTCCATCCACAAGAACGTCAACGTGCGCATCCCCGTGGTGGGCGACTGCCGCAACTCGCTGACGGCCATCCGCGAGCACCTCGACAACCGCGAGCCCCTGCCGTGGAAGGAGCGTTTCGCCCCGTGGCAGGCGCAGCTCGACGCCTGGAAAGAGGAGCAGCCGATCACCTGGACGCGCGACCCCGCCGTGATCAAGCCGCAGGACGTCATTGAAACCACCTACCGGATCACGGAAGGCAAGGCCATCCTGACCACGGAAGTGGGCCAGCATCAGATGTGGGCCGCGCAGCTCTATACCTTTACCGAGCCGCGTACCCTGCTCACCTCGGGCGGCCTCGGCACGATGGGCTACGGCTTCCCGGCGGCCATCGGCGCGCAGTTCGCCTATCCCCACAAGCTGGTCATCGACGTTTCCGGCGACGGCTCTTTCCAGATGAACCTGCAGGAGCTGATCACCGCCGTGAGCAACAAGCTTCCCGTCAAGGTCCTCATCCTGAACAATTTCTATCTGGGTATGGTGCGCCAGTTGCAGCAGCTTTTCTACGGCGAACGCTGCAACGCCGTGGACATCGCGGATCAGCCGGACTTCGTGAAGCTGGCCGAAGCCTACGGCGCGGAAGGCTACCGCATCACCAGGCCGGAAGACCTGGAGCCGACCCTGCGCGCCGCTTTCGCCAGCCCGAACACGGCCATCATCGACGTGCACGTGGAACGCACCGAAAACGTCTACCCGACCGTGCCCGCCGGGGCCTCGCTGGATGAAATGCTGCTCCTTTAGGACAGCTCCCGTTCCCGCGCCGCCCGCCAAAAGCCGATTTTTTCCAAAGGGTAAGGAAAAAGGATGACCAGGGCGCGGCGGCGCGCCATGAGGATGTCCTTTTGCCATACACGGCAACCATTTGGAAAAACGGCCTTGGCGCGGGCGATGTAAGGCGATCCAGCCCCGCGAAAGAGGGAATCCACGGGAGCATGGACAAGGTGCCCTCCCGTACTTTACTGCCTCCGTGCTTTACGCTACGTTTACTATCCATTACCGCATTGAAAGGGGATTTTTATGAGTACCGGACGTTTCCACGGCGCGTTTACCGCGCTGGTGACGCCGTTCAAGGACGGCAAAATCGATGAGGAAGCCTACCGCGAATTCATCGAGTGGCAGATCGAACAGGGCATCGACGGCCTTGTGCCCTGCGGCACCACGGGCGAATCGGCCACGATGACCCACGATGAGCACGAAGCCGCCATCCGCATCTGCGTGGAGCAGGCCAACAAACGCGTCCCCGTCATCGCGGGCGCGGGCTCCAACAACACCCGGGAAGCCATCCCCCTGACCCAGTTCGCCAAAAAGGTGGGCGCGGACGCCGCGCTGCACATCACGCCCTACTACAACAAGCCCACGCAGGAAGGCCTCTACCAGCACTTCAAGGCCATCTGCGACGAAGTGTCCCTGCCGATCATCCTCTACAACGTGCCCGGCCGCACCGGTTGCAACATGCTTCCCCCCACTGTCGCCCGCGTCGCCCGCGACATGCCCGACGTGGTCGGCATCAAGGAAGCCACCGCCGATCTCGTGCACGTCTCCGATCTCGTGGAACAGTGCCCTGCCGGATTTCAGGTGCTTTCCGGCGACGACTTCACGGTCCTCCCCCACATCGCCGTGGGCGGCTGCGGCGTGATTTCCGTCACCGCCAACATCGCGCCCGCGAAAATGGCCGCCCTGTGCAAGGCCACCCTCGCCGGGGACATGGAAGAGGCGAGACGCCTGCACTTCGAGCTCATGCCCCTCAACCGGGCCATGTTCATGGAAACCAACCCCATTCCGGTCAAAACCGCCGTGTGCATGATGCGGGGCCTTCCCCTCGAATTCCGCCTGCCCATGGTGCCGCTCATGCCCGCCAATCAGGAAAAGCTGGTCCAGATACTCAAAGACTGCGGCCTGCTCCATTAATGCAAGCGTACGCAAGCGCCACGGCCTCCCCGGAGTCCGTGGCGTTTTGCGTTTGCGCCCATCCATAACAACGCCAAGGAGTTTTCATGGAATCGTCACTTGCCTTTACGCCGGACTTCAGCAAATCTGGAGGCCTCATCGCCGCCGTGGCGCAGGATGCCCAGACCCTCGACGTGCTCATGCTGGCGTGGATGAACCCCGAAGCGTGGGAAAAAACCCTTGAAACCGGCGAGGCCCACTATTACAGCCGCAGCCGCAAGTGCCTGTGGCACAAGGGCGGCACGTCCGGGCACGTGCAGAAGGTCAAGTCCATCCGGCTCGACTGCGACGGCGACGCGGTCGTCCTGCTCATCGAGCAGGTGGGCGGCGCGGCCTGTCATGAAGGCTACCGGAGCTGCTTTTCCCGCGAACTTTGCAACGGCACCGTAAGCCGCTGTTCCGAACTCGTTTTCGACCCCAAAGAGGTGTACAATGGCTAATCCCCTGCTCAAGCTCGGCCTGCCCAAGGGCTCTCTGGAAGATGCGACCATCGATCTCTTCGACCGCGCCGGCTGGAAAGTCCGCAAACATCCCCGCAACTACTTCCCGGACATCAACGATCCCGAGATCACGGCCAAGCTGTGCCGCGTGCAGGAGATTCCCCTCTACATTCAGGACGGCGTCCTCGATCTCGGGCTGACCGGCAAGGACTGGGTGCAGGAAACCGGGGCCGACGTGGTGGTCGTGTCCGATCTCATCTACTCCAAGGTGTCCAACAAGCCCGCCCGCTGGGTACTGGCCGTGGCCGAGGATTCCCCCTACCGCAAGCCCGAGGACCTCGCCGGAAAGCGCATCGCCACCGAGCTCATGGGCGTGTGCACGGCCTATTTCAAGGAGCGCGGCATTCCCGTCAACATCAACTACTCGTGGGGCGCGACCGAGGCCAAGGTCGTGGAGGGCCTCGCCGACGCCATCGTCGAGGTGACGGAGACGGAAACGACCATCCGCGCCCACAACCTGCGCGTCATCGATGAAGTGCTGGTGACGAATACCGTGCTCATCGCCAACGCCGCGGCCATGCAGGACCCCGCCAAACGCCGCAAGATCGACCAGATCAACCTCCTCCTGCAAGGCGCGCTGCGGGCCGAGTCGCTCGTCTGCCTCAAGATGAACGCCCCCGCCGCCAAGCTCGACGCCATCCTCGCCCTGCTGCCCTCGCTGAACTCCCCCACGGTCGCCCCGCTCCAGAACGGCGAGTGGCTCTCGCTCGAAACCGTGGTCAGCACGGGGATCGTCCGCGATCTCATCCCCCAACGCCGCGAGGCCGGGGCCGAGGGCATCCTCGAATACGCCCTGAACAAGGTTATTTAAAGAAGGAAAGGCATGCCTCCGGCGGCTGGGGGGCATGATGCCCCCCAAACCCCCTCGATGTGGGAGAAATGGCGTCGCCGTTTCTCCCACAGGTACGGAATCGCCATGAAGCGCTTGCGGAAGGCCGGAGGGATGGAGGCGCAGGGTTCGGGCCTTTGGCCGGATGGTTCCCCGGTGATGGCAACAGGTGATGATACAAACTTTTTTCAGAAGGATGATGCGACATGGCCTTGTTTACGCGGGAAGAAGCCCTCGAATATCATAGAACGCCCCGTCACGGGAAAACGGAAGTGGTGCTGACCAAGCGCTGCGAAAGCCAGAAAGACCTCTCCCTCGCCTATTCGCCGGGCGTGGCCGAGGCGTGCAAGGCCATCGCGGAGGATCAGACGCTGGTGTCCGAATACACGGGCCGCGCCAACCTCGTGGCCGTCATTTCCGACGGCACCGCCGTCCTCGGCCTCGGCAACATCGGACCCTACGCGGCCAAGCCGGTCATGGAGGGCAAGGGCGTCCTCTTCAAGAATTTCGCGGACGTGGATGTTTTTGATCTCTGTCTGAAGACGGGCAGCCCCGAGGAATTCATCGCGGCGGTGAAGACCATGGAGCCCACCTTCGGCGGCATCAACCTTGAGGACATCAAGGCCCCCGAGTGCTTCGTCATCGAGGAGACGCTGAAAAAGGAAATGAACATCCCGGTTTTCCACGACGACCAGCACGGCACGGCCATCATTTCCGGCGCGGCGCTGCTCAACGCCTGCGAGCTGACGGGCCGCAGGATTGAGGACGCGGTCGTGGTGGTCGTGGGCGCGGGCGCGGCGGGCATGGCCTGTTCGCGTTTCTACTGCGCGCTCGGCGTCAAACGGGAAAACATCCGCATGTTCGATTCCAAGGGCCTTATCCACAAGAAACGCGCGGGTGTCGCCCCCTACAAGATGGAATTCGCGCAGGAGGAAGACCTCGGCACGCTGGCCGACTGTATGAAGGGCGCGGACCTCTTCCTCGGGCTTTCCACCAAGAATCTGGTTTCGCAGGACATGGTCCGCTCCATGGCCGACAAGCCCATCCTCTTCGCGATGGCCAACCCCGATCCCGAAATCTCCTATGAGGACGCCAAGGCCGCCCGGCCCGACTGCATCATGGGGACGGGCCGCTCCGACTACCCGAACCAGATCAACAACGTGTCCGGCTTCCCCTACATCTTCCGCGGCGCGCTCGATGTGGAGGCCACGGAGATCAACGAGGCCATGAAGATCGCCGCTGCCCGCGCGCTGGCCGATCTCGCCAAGGAACCCGTCCCCGCCGAGGTCTGTGCGGCCTACAATGTGGACAGCCTTTCTTACGGCTTCGACTACATCATCCCCAAGCCGCTCGATCCGCGCATCCTGACGTGCATCACGCCCGCCGTGGCCAAGGCCGCCATGGAGACGGGCGTCGCCCGCAAGCGTATCGACGACCTTGACGCCTACGCCCGCGAGTTGCAGCTCCGGGTTCAGGCTTCGCACGACCGTATCCGGCCGTTCGTCGCTTCCTACTATAAGTAAAAGAAAGCCCGCCCGTTTCCGTTGCAGCGGTGCGGGCGGGCGCCTTTCGGGAAAGGCCGCGTGTTTGGAGGAACCTCGGCCATATCTTGGGAGTCCCGTCAGGGGGGTCATCCACTGTGTGATGACCATCATACACTAACTTTTTTTGCTCATTTGGCAAGCAGGGAAGAGGTGTCTGTATGAAACGGTTTGCATGGAGTGTTTTTGCGTGCGGGCTCATCGCATGTGTGGTTTATCTCATGGGTGGTTTTGAAAGCCTCGCCGCCAACCCCGGAACGCCCGGCGCCGCCGTTCCCGGCGATCCCACCAAAGCCTACATCACCCTCGGCATTCTGGTGGTGGCCGCAATCATGTTCTTTACCGAGGTGGTGCCGCTGCCGGTTACCGCCCTGCTCGTGCCCGTCGCCCTTTCCGCCACGGGCGTGCTGACCTCGAAAGTGGCGTTCAGCTACTTCGGCGACAACACCGTTATCCTGTTCATGGCCATGTTCATCGTGGGCGAATCCACCTTCGTGACCGGTTTCGCGGACATCGTGGGCAATACCGCGCTGAAGCTCTCCAAAGGCAATGAGCTTTTGCTGCTGCTCTTCTCGATGATCGCCGTGGGCGGCCTGTCCACCGTGCTCTCGAACACCGGTACGACCTGCGTAGCCGTGCCCATGATCATGGGTATGTGCGCCTCGGCCAAGATCGCCCCGAGCAAAATCCTCATCCCTGTGGCCTTCGCCTCCTCGCTCGGCGGCACGGCGACCCTCGTCGGCACGCCGCCCAACGGCATCGTCAACTCGGTCATGGAGCAGGTCGGCATCCAGCCCTTCGGCTTCTTCGAATTCGGCAAGTTCGGCCTCATCCTCTTTGCGGCGGGCATCCTCTACTACGCCCTTATCGGCCATCGTTTTCTGCCCAAGGATCGCGCCGGGGAAGATCACCTCTTCGGCTCCGAGCTCAAGGAACGCCGCACCAACAAGATGCCCTGGTCCATCGGTATTTTCGCCTTCGTGGTCGTGGCGATGGTGACGGGCATCCTGCCTCTGACCACCGCCGCCGTGCTCGGCGCCTGCCTTGTCGTCATCACCCGCTGCATGAGCATGAAGGAAGCCTTCGCCTGCGTCGACTGGGTGACCATCTTCCTTTTCGCGGGCATGTTGTCCATGTCCGCCGCCATGCAGAAGTCCGGCGCGGCCGCGCTCGTGGCCCATACCGTGGTTTCCCATGTCTCCGGGCCCTACATGCTGATGTTCGTCTCCTGCGCCCTGACCATGCTCATCACCAACTTCATGTCCAACACCGCGACCGCGGCGCTCATGGCACCGCTGGCCCTTCCCATCGCCGTGGGCGGCGGCGTTTCGCCCCTGCCGCTCATGATGGGCATCGCCATGTCCGCCTCGGCCTGCTTCCTGACCCCCATTGCCACGCCTCCGAACACCATCGTCATGACCCCGGGCCGTTACACCTTCGTGGACTATATCAAGGCGGGCTGGATGCTCCAGCTTATCAGCCTCGTTCTCTGTGTAGTGATCATCCCCATGATCTGGCCCTTCTAAGCGCCCACGCCTGACGCTCCCGACCCAACCGGGAACGCCATATTCTCCTCCCCTTCAACCGGCATTCCCCTGGTCGACCTGTGTCGCCGGGGGAATACCTCGTTTGGAGGGCGGTGCAGCGGCTGGTATCCGGCGATGACGCCGCCACCGGCGTTGGAGGGAGGGCGGCTGTGGGCGGCAACATTGTTGTCGTCAGGCGTACCGAAGGGAGAGGGGAGGGCTGCCTCCGGCTTTCGTCGGCCTTTTTTCAGGCATTGCCCACGGGCGGAGACTTGCGGAAAAGCGGGGATGCGGATGGCTGCCGATGGCGGAAAAAGGGCGGGTTTGTGGTGCGTTTCAGGACGAACCGCGTTTTTTTCGGGCGGTGGAGGCGCTTCCGTTCTCACAGAGCCGTGCCTTTCGAGGGAACGGGGACTTTCTGGAACGGGATATTGTTCATGATGGCGCGCATTATGCAGAAAGCATGATCCAATGGAATGATTCGAAGTCTGGAACCACGTACAAGGAGCGATGTATGCAGACGACGCTGTCCATGACTGTGGCGGGCGTGCGCTATCCCAATCCTTTCGTATTGGCTTCGGCGCCTCCTACCGCTTCCCGCGAGATGATCGAGAGGGCTTTTGACGCGGGATGGGGCGGCGCGGTCATCAAGACGCTCGCGCAGGAGGAGCCGGACGGCTTGCGTGACGTCAGCCCGCGCATTCAGGGCGTGCGGTCGCGGGGCAGGCTCATGGGGTTTACGAATATCGAGCTGGGAACCCGGAAGACCGTGGACGACTGGCTGGAGGCGATAGCGGCCATCAAGCGCAAGTATCCCGACCGGGTGCTGATCGCGAGCCTTCTTTACGGGGGGGCTCCCATCGAGAAGCAGTGGCGGGAGGTTCCCGCGCTGTGCGCGCAGGCCGGGGCGGACGCGCTGGAACTGAATTTTTCCTGCCCGCACGGCGGTGCGGAGTTGGGCGGACTGGCCGAGATTGGCACGCACCCCGATCTCATGGCCGAGGTACTCGGGTGGGTGCGGGCGAGCACCAGCCTGCCCGTTTATGTGAAGCTTCCGCCCGTAAGTGATGTGGTCGCGGGGGCCCTGACCTGCCGGAACGGGGGCGCGGACGGCATTTCGGCCATCAATACGGTCAGCTCCATTCCCGGAGTGGACGTGGAAACCTTCCGTCCGCTGCTGAACGTCAACGGTTGCAGCGCCTTCGGGGGGCTGTCGGGTCGGATGATCAAGCCGTTGGCGCTGCGTTGCGTGGCACAGATAGCCCGGACCACTGATCTGCCCGTCTCCGGCATCGGCGGCATCTACGAGTGGCGGGACGCCGTGGAATTTATGCTTCTCGGTGCGAGCACCGTGCAGGTCTGTTCCGCGGTCATGGAAAACGGCTACGGCATCATCGCTGATTTGTGCTCCGGCCTTGCGGGTTACCTCGAACGCAAGGGCATGGCCTCGCCCGCCGAGCTGGTGGGGCGCTCGCTGCCCTTCTTTGCCGCACACGGCAGCCTTGATCGCGGCGTAAAGGTCGTTGCCGAGGTCGAGCGGGTGAGCTGCCGCCGCTGCGGGAAGTGCGTGGTTTCCTGCCGGGATGGTGGCTATCAGGCCATAGCCGCCGACGCCGAAGGCTTTCCCGTGGTAGATACCGCCCGCTGCGACGGTTGCGGGCTGTGCGCGCAGATTTGCCCCTTTGAGAGCATGGCGCTGCGCCGGGTGTGACGCGACCTCTTCCTCCGGCAAAGAAAAGGAGCCTCGTTCGGCAAGGAACGGGGCTCCTCTACGTGCGGGGAAAAGTGAGCAGCGTTGTGGCGATGGCCGCGCGCCGTTATGGGGTTCCTCCACGTGCCGGGAAACGCACACAGACCGCTGGCGTCCATGATTTCGGTTTCCGGGATTCCTCCGTGTGCGGGGAAACTTGCCCATAATGGTCGCGGGAATGATGGCATGGGACCCCTCCGCGTGCGGGGGAAAGGCGGGCGTCCGCCCCTCATCCCGGCGTCGTGCGCGGCTCGGGAAAGGCGCCGGAAAATCCGAAGGACTCTGCCCTCCGGGTGGTTTCCCTTGTCCGCGCGTGCCTACAGTCCCAGCCGTTCCCGCCAGCGGGGAAGCGACGGATCGAGGGCGAGGTAGTCCGGGGGCAAATCCGGGGCCTTGGGCGCGGCAAGGGCGGCGGCCACGTCCTCGGGCGTGCGCACGGTGACGACGCCGGGCAGCCCCTGCAAGGGGCAGAGGTCCACGTCGTCCTCGGCGGCCTGCACCAGCACGGGGAGCCTGCGGAAGGCGGCTTCGAGCGCCACGGTGGTGGAGTTGGAAGCCCAGACCGCCGTCCCCGGCGTCAGGAAGTTGCCGATGGCCCCGTCCACGATTTTGGGGGGCTCGGCGTTGCCGTAGAGGTTTTTCAGCCGCCCGTCCACGGGGAGGTAAGGATGCGGCTTGACGATGACCTCCCAGCCGTCCAGCAGCCCGGCCTTGGCCGAGGCGGCCAGCGTCGCCAGATGGGCGTCGGTTTCGTCCGCGAAGAAGCTGGTGACCACGAGCAGGCGCGTGGATTTGACCTCCGGCGCGGCTTCTTCCCCGGCCTTGGGCGCGAGATAGAGATAGCGCAGGGCCTCCACCAGCGCGGCACGCTCTTCGGGCATGTGCCCGACGAGCAGGGCGTCGCGCGCGCCGGTCCCGTTGCACAGCCACAATTCGGGCATGGCGCGGCGGCAGGCCGGATCGTCGATCATGCGCGGATCATCGAAATAACGGAAGTCCGTGGGACGCACCGTCGAGTGCTGCGCGCCGTAGACCGGTCCGGCTTCGGCGTCGTGCATGGACTGGCACAGCATCCTCTCCCACGGGCAGTTTTCCTGCGGAAAGGTGGTCCAGTCCTGCGGCCCGGCCCATTGTGCGTAGCGCCGGAAGGCTTCGCGCATAAGGCAGCGCTCCAGCGCGCGCCAACCCCGCGTGGAATCCTCCCAGTTGCGGCGCAACACGGGCCAGAGGTCCATCCGCGAGCCCGGGAAGCGGAACAGTTCCCGGACTTCCGGCTCCACGGCCCGGCTGGAGACGAGGAGCTTGCCGAAGCGGACGAGGCTTTTCCAGATGTCCCCGGCGGTAAGAAATTCTTCAAGGAAATGGAAGGACGCGCCGTCCCGTCCGTTCTCGCGGAAACGGTCGCGCAGCTTCACGGCCTCCGGGAAGGAGCATTGCGGGGCCGGGAAATAGATGAAGACCCAGTTGACCCGGTGAGCCTCCCCCTCGGCGGGCGCGAGGGCGTCGTGGAGCTTTTCCCAGTAGCGCGAGCGGAAACGGCCGTTTTTGGCCGCGGCCATGTCGATGTTGGGGAAATAGGTAACGATGCTCGCGGGCTTCGTCCCTTCCGGCAGGACGGGGCGGGGGACGTGCGTGCGCGGCAGGCGTCGGCGCACGATCCACAGCCATGCCGGAAAACGCAGCAGGGCCTTGGCCGGGGCCGGAAGGCGGTAATAGAGGGCCTTGAGGCGGTTCTTGAGGCCGGAGGGCTGGGGTTCACCGTCCGGGAGGACGTGGAGGACGAAGGAACGCCCCGTCTCCTTGCAGAAGCGGGAAAGCACGTCCTCCATCCACGGATCGGTCCCGGCGGGCTTGCAGACTTCCAGACGGGTGACGCCCCTTTCTTCCATGAGCTTTTCAAGCGCCCGGAGTTTCAGGGCCGGGAAAAGGTTGTGCGTCACTTTGGGGTGCTTTTCCACCAGTGTGGAGCACCACCACATGGACAGGTTGTCCCCGGCCCGCAAATGCTCTTCCAGAAGCTTGCCCTGCACACGCACGCAGCCGGTTTCGTAGGTCCACGCGGCCAGCTCGTCGCGGATGGGCAGCAGCCGTTCGTTCAGCTCGACGGGGATGGAAATCCGCCCGTCCGGGACGCTGCCCTTGTCCCATACCGCCACCAGCGCGTCGGAAGCCGCGCCGTCGGGAAGCTCCGCGTTGTTCAGGAGAATCAGGGTGCTCATGGCCTATCCTTATAGGGGAATGAAAAGGACGTAGATTCGAAAAGGAAGGAGTGATTTTCCTACAAAGCGGGCCGCGTGTCCACCCGGACGGCGCTTCTCCGCCCATGAGAGGCCTCCCCGCCGTTCCCTTTGCGGAAAGTCCGGAGACGGAGGCGGCCCCGCAGGGCGGGGTGCGTGTTTCGGCGTTTCTTCGGGCCTTGCGGCGGTACGGCGTCTTTTCCCGGAAAGGTTCTTCCTTCGCCCGCGCTGGCTATTGCGCGAAGTGATCGAAGCCGCCCGAGGCGGGCGCGCCGTCCACGCGGATCACGCCGTCGTCCGTGACGGTGCCGAGGAGCGTGGTTTCAGCGTTGGCGACCATGACCAGCGAGGCGGCCTCGGGCGCGCAGGTGCCGATGAGGGCGTAGTCCTCGCCCCCGAGGAAAGCGTGCCGTTTTCCGGCGGCCAGCGGATCGGCCTCGCCGCGCTCGCGCATGAAGCGCAGGATGTCGGGATGCGGCAGGGGAAGCCGGATGTCCGCGCCCTTGCCCGGGCCGACGAGCCGGGGCAGATCGCGGGCCAGCCCGTCCGACACGTCCATGAGCGCGAGGCGGCCCGCGCCGGGGTCATCGCTTTCGCGGATGAGGTCCGCCGCCAGACGGGAGAGGCGCATCCCCTCCTTGAGGCGGGGCAGGGGGCGCAGGTGCGCGT
>OFFF01001395.1_pt1 | contig 15560 bp, 13 predicted proteins | sample 1521301 | NCBI WGS metagenome assembly OFFF01 (sample SAMEA3504101, study PRJEB24116) | mouse gut metagenome | biome: mouse gut; feature: mouse-associated habitat; material: faeces | place: Denmark | collected 2011
AAGTGATGGCAGAGGGCGGAGCGGATGATATTTTCTTGGCTTATCCTCAGGTTGGGAAAGTGAAAATTAAGAGGGCAATCGCTTTGGCGCAGAAGGTGAAGAGGCTGATTCTGGCGGTGGACAGTCTGGAATGTGCCCTGACGTTAAATGAGGCGGCGAAGGAGGCCGGCATCTGTGTGGAAGTCCGTATGGAGGTGGATACCGGTGCGAAAAGGACAGGGGTGGCCAGGGAGAAGGCCGTGTGGCTGGCAAAGGAACTGGTGAAACTGCCCAATCTGAAGCTGACGGGGATTTATACTTTTAAAAGTCTGGTTTATCAGGATGAGCCTACCCAGGATAAGGTGATTGCGGGAAAGGAAGAGGGGGAGCTGATGGAACGGATTGCCGGGGATATCCGTGAGGCAGGGATTGAACTGGAAGATATTAGTGCGGGCTCTACGCCCACCGGCATCGAAGTGGCGAAGACGGGGAAAGTCACGGAAATCCGGCCGGGAACTTATATTTTTAAGGACTATATGTTATGCATGGAAGGGGCGGCTGCCTTCGATGAAATTGCAGTGCGCTATTATGCTACGGTAGTCAGCGTGCCCTGTAAGGAGTATGCGGTGATTGACGGGGGAACGAAAACATTTCCCATGGATATTCTTTTGGACTGCGGGCCTTATCATTATCCGGGATATGCCCTGGTGGAAGGGAACGAGGACTTGCAGCTTCGGAGAATGAACGAAGAGCATGGAATCCTTACGAGCAGGAAGGGAGATACCGGATTAAAGGTAGGGGATAAAGTGGTTCTCGTGCCGATACACGTGTGTACGGCAATCAATATGCAAAACAGCGTATATGTGGATTATGGGGAGCATCTGGAAAAAGAAACGGTGAAGGCCAGAGGGATGTTAACGTGAAAGAAATGGAGCAAAAGATGAGATATGTGATTCATAACGGAAGAATCTGTGACGGTTCGGGGAGTCCTTCCTATGATGGGGATATTCTGATTGAAGATGGCAGGATAGAGAAAATTGTTCATAGGGAAGAGGAACGGGAAGGACTTGGCAGAGGATTGGATGGGGTGCATATCGATGCAGAAGGAAAAGTGATAACGCCGGGCTTTATCGATACGCACAGGCATTGTGATTTGGCAGTGTTATGCGATGAGGACTTTGGGACGTTGGAACTTTCCCAGGGCCTTACCAGTGTGGCCGGGGGGAACTGCGGTTTGGGAATCTTTCCCTATACACCGGAATACGGAAGGCAAATGGCAGATTTTGTGGAGCCATGTATAGGGGTTGCCCCCATTGATTTACAGATTGGAAATTACAGCCAGTACATAAAACTGCTGGAAGGAAAAGATTTGCCCCTTCATGTGGGGTGCTATCAGGGAATCGGGGCTGTGAAGGCGGCGGTGAAGGGTTATGGGAAGAGCCCGTTTACGGCTAAGGAAATGGAACGGGCCAAAGGCTACATCAAGGAAGCTTTGGAGGCGGGCTGCATAGGCGTTTCCTCCGGCATCATGTACCAGCCGGAATGTTATACTTCCAAACAGGAGATGGAAGAACTTTTGAAGGCAGCGGCGCCTTATGGGCAGCCCTTGGCCTGCCATATCCGGGGGGAAGGGGATAATCTGGTTTCTTCGGTGGAGGAAATCATCGGAATCTGCAAAGGGGCGGGAATACCTCTGAACATCAGCCATTTTAAAGCCACAGGAATCAAAAACTGGGGGAAAAATATTCATCAGGCCATTGAACTTATCGAAAAGGCCAGAGCGGAAGGGGAGGATGTAACGGTGGATTTTTATCCCTATTGCGGCGGCTCCACTACTTTAATCAGTCTGATACCGCCGGATAGGATGGAGGAAGATATGAATCTTACCTTCCGGAAAATGGAATCCAAAGAGGGGCGGGAAAAGCTGTGCCGTTCCATTTATCAGGAACATAAAGGGTGGGATAACATGGTTACTGCCATCGGCTGGGAGCGGATACTGATAAGTTCTGTTACAACGGAAAAAAACAGGGAACTGACAGGGCTTAATTTTCTGGAAGCAGCGTGTAAACGGGGATATGAAGAGCCGGCGCATCTGATGGCCGAACTGTTGGCGAGTGAGGATGGGAAAGTGGGGATTATTCTGCTTAGTATGTCTCAGGAAGATGTGGATACGGTGGCGAAACTGCCCTATTCTATGGTGATTTCGGATGCCTTATATGGTGTCAGCGATTGTCCGCATCCAAGGCTGTATGGGGCTTTTCCCAGATTCCTGCAAGATTATGTGGTGAAGCGGAAGGTATTTGCGCTGGAGCAGGCGGTGCATAAAATGACGGCTATGCCTGCGAAGCGGCTGAACTTAAGGGGCAGAGGGATGATAAGGGAAGGCTTTTGGGCGGATTTGAATATTTTTTCACTGGAAGAGTTCCGGGATTATGCGGTATATGAAAATTCCAGGCAATTGAGCGCCGGGCTGTCCTATGTGTTTGCAGACGGCAGGATAGCGATGCAGGACGGGAAAAGGCAAGAAGGTGTAAATGCGGATTTATTGAAATCCCAAAGGTAAGGGATGATAAAAAAATAGAAGGAGAGTAAAAATTATGAGAGACGTATATGAAATCATGAAGGAGTTAAATATTAAGCTGCCGGAGGCACCGGCGAAAGGCGGGCTTTACAGTCCGGCGAAGCGTTTTGGGGATAGGCTGGGATATATTTCAGGCTGCGGCCCGATTATCGACAAGCCGTTCAAAGGTGTATTGGGGCGGGAGTACGATAAAGAAGAAGGGCTGGAAATTGCCAGAAATGCCATGCTTAACGTGTTAGCCGTGCTGGAGAGGGAAATCGGGGATTTAAATAAGGTGAAACAGCCGGTGAAGATTCTGACTTTTATAGCCAGCGACAACAGCTTTGAAGAACAGCCTTATGTGGCAAACGGCGGCTCCCAGCTTTTGCTGGATCTGTTCGGCGCTGACAATGTGCCCAGCCGTTCGGCCATCGGAGTAAATGTGCTTCCGGGAGGGATTCCGCTGGAGACGGAGGCTATTTTTGAATTGAAAGAAGACTAGAAATGAGTTTGGCTATGGAAGAAATGAAGTTTCGTTGATTTTGGAAAGGGTATGGTTATCAGGGTGGAAAAAGAGAAATTTCGGAATGAGCATCTTAGCGATGCAGAGAGGGTGGAGGACCTGGTGGGGAGGATGACGTTGGAGGAGAAGGCGTCACAGTTAAAGCATAATGCTCCGGCGGTGAAGCGGTTGGGGATTCCGTATTATAATTGGTGGAATGAAGCCCTTCACGGAGTGGCCAGGGCGGGTGCGGCTACGGTATTTCCCCAGCCGATTGGCCTGGCGGCTTCTTTTGATGATGAATTCCTGGAAGAAATCGGGGATATCATCGCAACGGAGGGAAGGGCGAAATATAATGAGCAGGTAAAAAAAGGGGATAGAGGCCTGTATAAGGGCCTTACCTTCTGGTCGCCGAATATCAACCTTTTCAGAGACCCGAGATGGGGACGGGGGCACGAAACCTATGGGGAGGATCCCTGCCTTACCGCCAGGATGGGGGTGGCTTTTATTAAAGGCCTGCAAGGAAAGGGGAAGAGACTGAAATCGGCAGCCTGCGTAAAGCACTTTGCAGCCCATTCCGGGCCGGAAAAAGGCAGGCATTCTTTTGACAGCGTAGTGAGCAAAAAGGATTTGGCAGAAAGCTATTTCCCGGCTTTTGAGGCTTGCGTCAAAGAGGCGAAAGTGGAAGGGGTGATGGGCGGCTATAACTGCATCAACGGGGAACCGGCTTGCGGGAGCTACCATTTGATTCAGGAAATCCTGCGGGAAAAGTGGGGATTTGAAGGATATTATGTATCGGACTGCGGTGCGATTAAAGATTTTCATAAAAACCATATGATTACAAAGGACGAGGAAGAATCGGCGGCTTTGGCGCTGAAAAGCGGATGCGATTTGAACTGCGGGGCTGTGTATCTTTATGCGCTGGCGGCCTGTGAGAAAGGGCTTTTGGGGCAAGAGGATATTGATAAAGCGGTGAAGCATTTGATGATGACCAGGATGCGTCTGGGAATGTTCGATACAGAAACGGAATATGATGCCATTTCTTATGAAGAAAACGACACGCCGATGCATCATGAACGGGCATTAAAAGCGGCAGAAGAAAGCATGGTTTTGCTAAAAAATGATGGTATTTTGCCGTTGAAAAAAGAAAATCTGAAAGTGGTGGCAGTGATTGGTCCCAATGGGGATAGCAGGGAGATATTAAAAGGGAATTATAACGGAACTGCTACGGAACATTATACGATTCTGGAGGGAATCAGGAGGCAGGCTGGGGATTCGGTACGGGTATATTACTCGGAAGGATGCCATTTGTACAGGGAAAATGTGGAGGCGCTGGCAGAAGCGGACGACCGTATTTCAGAGGCGGTTTCCATGGCGGAGCACAGCGATGTGGTTTTCTTGTGCCTGGGGCTGGATGCCAGGCTGGAAGGGGAAGAAGGGGATGCCAATAACAGCTATGCAGGGGCGGATAAAGTGGATTTGGAATTCCCCGATTCCCAGAAAAGATTGATGGAAGCCGTGTGCAATACGGGAAAACCGGTCGTATTTGTAATCAGCACGGGAAGTGCGATGAACTTATCTTATGCAAAAGCACATGGAAATGCCATACTTCAAACGTGGTATCCGGGTCAGATGGGCGGCATTGCGGTGGCCAATCTGCTGTTTGGGAAAGTGGTGCCCTCAGGGAAATTGCCGGTGACTTTTTATCATTCGGCAGAAGGGCTGCCCGATTTTGAGGATTACAGCATGAAGAACCGGACCTACCGGTATATGGAAGGCCAGGCGCAGTATCCTTTCGGATATGGGCTAAGTTATGGAACGTTCGAATATAGTAATCTGAAAGTGGAGACGGGAACATGGGATGAGAAAGACAGGGTTAAGGTGACGGTGCAGGTGGCCAATACTTCTTCCTATGACTGCGATGAAATTGTACAGATTTACGTAAAGCTGACGGGCAGCAGGCTGGCAGTTCCCAATACAAGCCTGGCACAGTTTAAGCGGATTTTTATAAAGGCCGGGGAAACAAAAGAACTTTGCCTTGACGTGAAAACCAGCTGCTTCCAGGTGGTAGACCAGGAAGGGAACAGGCGGTGGGAAGAAACGGATACAGTGGTGTATGCGGGAGGAAGCCAGCCGGATGCGGTGAGCGTTTCCCTGATTGGGAAGAAACCTTTGGAAATGAGGATAAAGGCGGAGGATAGATTTGCGGGATGACAGAGGAGTCCGAAATGGATACGAAGAAGTATCTTTTCTCAAATAAAGATCTGATAAAGCTGATTCTTCCGCTGATTGCCGACCAGTTTCTGCAGGCGCTGGTAGGGCTGGCGGACTCGGTGATGATTGCCAGTGTGGGGGAGGCGGCTGTTTCCGGCGTCTCCCTGGTAGATACGCTGATGTTCCTGGTAATCAGTATTTTTGCCGCGGCTGCCACGGGCGGAGCCGTGATTGCGGGGCAGTATCTTGGAAAGAATAACGAAGAGATGGCATGTAAGGCTGCCAACGAGCTGCTGAGTTTTACCTTAAAGGCGTCTCTGGGAGTGACCGTCCTGGCGTATCTGGGAAGAAACCTGATGATAAGGACGGTTTTTGGGAACATAGAGCAGGATGTGATGTACAACTGTAAGGTGTATATGCTTATTGTATTCGCGTCCATCCCCATGATTGCGCTATATAATGCCGGAACATCGCTTTTCCGGGCCATGGGGGATTCTGCACTGGCGATGAAGATATCCCTGCTTATGAATGGGGTGAATATAGGAGGGAATGCACTGCTGATTTACGGGTTTCAGCGGGGAGTGGAAGGGGCGGCGATTCCTACAGTCCTTTCCAGGGGGCTTGCATGCGGGCTGATTCTTTATTGCCTGAACAGGCCAAAGAACAGGATTCATATTTATCACCCTTTTTCTTTGAAAACCCAGTGGATGCTTTTGAAAAAAATATTGTATCTGGGAGTGCCGGGAGGGGTGGAAAACAGCATGTTCCAGTTGGGGAAAATACTGGTGCTGGGTGTGGTTTCCGGCTTTGGAACGGCATCCATTGCGGCCAATGCGGTAGCCAATAACATCGCTTCGTTTGCCATCCTGCCAGGCCTGGCCATAGGATTTGCCATGCTTCCGGTGGCGGCGCAGTGCGTGGGGGCGGGGGATTTCGAACTGGTTTCCTATTATACGAAAAAGCTGATGAAGGCGGTTTACCTGTGCCTGCTGATATCCAACGCCATAGTGGTGCTGCTTTTGCCCGCTATCATCCGGGCTTATGGGCTGTCGGAGGAGGCGGGGGGCTATACTTACCGTATCCTCATTTTTTACTGCGGGTGTGTGGTGACCATCTGGCCGCCATCCTTTTTTCTCCCTAATACCCTCAGGGCGGCTGCGGACGTAAAGTTTACATTGATTCTTTCGGCTGTTTCCATGTGGGTATTCCGGATTGGATGCAGCGTGGTATTCGGGGTGTATCTGGATATGGGCGTATTTGGTATCTGGGTGGCTATGGGGGTGGACTGGCTGTTTAGGGGAATCTGCTTTACCATACGGTATGTAGGAGGGAAGTGGAAACATGCTTCCGTGGTGTAGGTGCTATGCCCAGCCATGAGGGAAATAAAATGCTTAAGGAGTCCCTTAAATAGAATTTACCAAAATAACGATTGCCTTTTGCTATGTGATATGGTAGAATACTCCACAAAGACAGCCGTGTAGCAGGGTGGGCTGACCTTTCATTTTAAAAGAATGGAGGTGACGCCTATGAGGAATCAATATGATTTTAAGGATATAATGACCTTCGGTCTATTCCTTTTGGCATTGCTTACATTCGTGTTTACGTTCTGTAAGTGACCATACAAGAGTATGATTAGCCATACATAGAAAAACCACCCCTAAACTTTGACCGAGTAGCGGGGTGGTTTTTCTATCCCATAAAGGTCAACCCACCTTGTGGGCGGTTGTTTGTTTTACATTTTTAATATAGCATACCCATGATGTCTTTGCAACAGAAAATATAGATAAATAAAATTCATTCCAGGTTAGGTTAAACTTATAGTTTTTGCTATATACTACTCTCCTCGTTATTTTCAATTACATAAGTTATAGTTTTTGTAATTTTCTAGCTTGTATTTCTTTTTGAACCTCCATGCCACGAGTATTATAATAGTCTATGCGTTCCTGTTGGCTCATATCTTTCGTCTGATAGTAGTTATATTCTCTTAATTTATGAATATCCTCAACAGTAAAATTAGGACTTAAAACGGGTCGGTTCATAATCATTCCTCGCTTTCTAATAGTACAGATGGATTTAGAATCTCAATTGGTTTATGGCCCTTAAGATTAGTAATTGCTCGTACTCCTCGTATCGTTTTAATATTTACAATGTGCTTGAAATTCCATGATATAATGCAATCACATTCGCTAACAATAGCAGCTCCGATATGTTGGCAATCATCATAGCTTTTTTGGGTCAGTATACCCATTTCAATAATCTGCTGTGCAATATCAGCAATATTATCATCAATTTGAACGAGCGTATAATCAATAAGTCCTAAATAATCGAAAAGTTGGCTCTGCTTTGGCTCTGAACATCCTTTTAGTTCTTCAAGAGTCACTGTGGAAAGATAGACATCATACTTTCCCGCGCGAAACATTTCCCATAATTGCCTGGTATCAGCCATTTTTTCAGGCACATCCTTTTGAAGCAAGTGACTGATCACCGAAGTATCTAGGTAAACTCTCAATTTTTCCATATCTACCACCTCCGTTTAGCACTTTCATAGTTAGATTATACAAAAAAACACCTATAAAAACAATGAAGAATTAAAATTTCGAACTCATCCGAACTCACCACCGTTACTGTTCAGAGGTCAGCTTGTGATAAACAAACCGATGGTGTAGACTAATCTTAGTCGAAACCATCGGTTTTCTTTATCCAAATATCTCGGATACTCTGTTATATAAATTTGATTCTTCGTTTTGGCGTATCTGAATAAGCATGCTCATGCATTCACAGAGATACTCGATGGACTCGAATCCCCTGAATGACACAGCCTGCTGCTGCTTGCGCTTATATCCTCTAAGCAGACGCTCCGCTTCATTGTTTGTAGCCGGAACTCTGTGATCATGCAGGAACAGAAGATGGTTGGACATGTATTCTTCCATCCGCAGATACAGGTTGTATCCGTCCTTATAATACTCACTTGCCGGAATGTATTCGTATTCCTCTTTCGCTTTTTGCAGTATTGCCCGGTAGCGTTCTTCATACCCCCTGACCTTTTCGGTGTCAGGGGGCGCCTCTTCCGGCAGGCCGTTCCGGTAGTGGATCATTTCCTGTACCAGGGCACGCATTTCCTTGTTCCAGGTCCGGTCAGCTTCATTATCTATGCTGTCCTTCAGATAGCGGAGGACATGCGCAAGACACTCCTGGTGTTGTGCACCATAGTTATAAAAGGTTTTCTCATGATCGTGAACCAGGGTTCCCTGGTAATCTTCGACCGGGGTGCCTTTTACTCCTTCGTGCCCTTTTTTCCTGCGTGCAAAATACATCGCTTTTCCATCCGGGGCAGCGCACACAAATACATAAGCATTTTTTCCGTTTTCCTTTGCGTTGGTACAATCCGTATGAAGGACGGGGCTAAGCAGCAGATCGGCAAACGTCGCTTTTCGTTCCTGTTCCGTTTTTTTGGCAAATTCCCTGCCAAGCTTATTAACCATGCCCTTGGATATGCTGAGCCTGCCATCAGTCAAATCGGAAAGGAATTTCCTGCTTTTGTCGATGGAAGTGCAGCAGTCGTTATTCAACAGAAACAGGAAGGCCTTGACGCTTCCACCATAATTCACCTCGTCCACAACGCCGGGAGGAAACTCCGCATGGATCCGCTCGCCGGTTTTGGAATTATAATACACATCTGCGTGGTATTCCGTGACCTCCAGTATCGTACGTATGTTGACCAGCTGTTTCACGATCGTTTTTGAAGTCTTTTTGAAATCCGGATCTTCCAGCACTTCCCGGGGCGGCGGCAGCAGAACCGGATCCGTGGCAGGGATCTGCTTTTTCCTGCCGTGTCCCGGATGTCCCGGCTGGGCGCCCGGCTTACGGCCGCTTTTTTCCCGGCCGTTGGAGACCTTCTTGCGGCGGAGCGTTTTGGAAGAAGGGATGGAGGAATTTTCATAATCCCGGTTGATTTGCGCCCTCAGCTTCAAGTTCCTGCCCTTTTCCTCTTCCAGCGCCATTTCCAGCCCATAGATCTTATGGCGCTGCCGGGTTACCTTGTCCAGTGCGGCGTCTCTCTGTCTTTCTGCCTTTATGGAACGCCTTTCCATTCGTTCCAATTCTTTTCGCAAGGCCGACAGCTTTCGCTCGCATTCCTTTTGAAGTTCTTCAAATATCTCAAACCATTGATTGCGGACGGAAACGGTTTAACTGCGGGCACGTGAAAGCTCGTCCTTCAATTTCCGGATTTCCCGTTCCAAAGAACGTAATTCTTTCAGGTATTCCTCCTGCATGCGGACATATATTTCACCGGATTTGAAAGCGCATATCTGTGCGTTGGCCGCTTTCAGCCTGTATTCAAGAGTGGTGGTGTATTCAAAGGAAGCGTTCATGTGGTCAGCCCTTCTTTAAGGGGTCAAGAATTCTGTTCATCAGCGCCGATAATTCACCGTTGTGTTCCTGTTGGGCCTTAATGATGCGTTCCTGCTGCCTGATGATTTCATTTTTTGCCTGGACTTCCTCTTCGAGACAGGCAACAGCCTTGTTAAGCAGGACGATTTCATCTTCCATATTTTTCATTCTCTCAATCCTCCGTTTTCATAAGGTAATTATACTATAGATGCCCTCAAAATGCGAATTTCCGTATTTGAGGGCATGGTCAATTTGACGGTGGATAATTTTAAAAAAACGAGTAAATATCAGGTGAAAAAGAGGGCAAGGAAGCATGCCTGGGACGAAACGGAAGACAGAAATGTGGATAACTTTCTGATAAATAAAGCGGACAGAAAAACTATAAACATCATTTTTCTGTCCGCTTTATTTATCCACATATAAAAAATTTAAATTTCGTCACTTTTCACAATCGTCAAATGTAGGGAGTGAACAGTAACTCACCACCTGATAATATGGTAAAGGACTCATGAATCAAGCTAAAATTGCAGTCAGGGATGGATATGGAAAAGTAGGCTTGTTTGGATGGAAATATAGGTAATATTCAGCTATAATAATCTAAGGCGGGCTTTTCACAGCCTTCCGGAATCTCCCTTGCAATTTGCCCGCATAATCGGGCACGAAGAGATTCCGGGAAACTCTGTTGGCGATAAGGAGAGGTGCGGACAAATGGCAAAAAGAAAACGAGTCTTTTTATTATTTTTAATTGGGATAAGTATCTTTCATCTGGCAGGCTGCGGAAACAATCCCGATTCTGTGGAAGACCCGATGGAAAACGGTGCTATATCAGATATGGGCCATGCGGAGGATGTGATGGCTGGGGCGGAAACGGATACTTCGATGCTTTCAGAAGAAAACCAGGGCAGGGCGGCAGAAGAGCCGGAAGCGAAGGGCGGGGAGGCGTTGGCCGAAGAAGCGGAAGCTGAAGAAACGGAAGGCGAAGAAGCGGAAGCGGAAGATGTGGAAGACGAAGAAGCGGAAACGGAAAAAGGAGCGGATGATACATACAAAGAGATACCACAGCTGCCCGGCACGGGCAGGAAGTTAGAGGACTTCGTGCCGGAGGGCTGGGAGATTCTGGACAAGGTGGAACTGGATTTCAACGAAGACAAAATCCCGGACTATGTAGGTGTATTGCAGGCGGTTTTGACAGACGCGGACGGATATTTGGCGTTTCAGGATTACCCCCGAATCCTGTTTGCCATAGCGAGTGATGGTGAAGGTGAGTATCGTCTGGATTTTCAGGACATTAATCTGATACGTACAAGAAGTGAAGGGGGTGTATTCGGAGACCCTTATGTGCCATTGACTGCGGAGGGAACATCTTTTGAAACACATGCGTATGGGGGCAGTGCATGGAGGTGGTCAGAAGATAATACATACACTTACCGGAAAGGCACCTGGTGGCTGACATCATCGCAGGATACCTATGGATATTACGAATACACAACATCTTATAGTAAGAATGACTGGGAAAGCGGTGTGGGAATCAGGAAAAAGAGAAGTTCTGAATTTAGTGATATGGAGGAGCACTGGGAATCGGAAGAAGATGAATATGATGTGATATATGAAGTTTCTCTGGATGATGCGCTGACGCTGGAGCAGGCAGGGAAACGCTGGTGGCTTGCGCCGGATCGTATAGCGGGCTGGGAGGTGGAAAAAATTGTATTTGCAGAGGATGTGGAACTTTCAGAGGAAATGGTAAAGCTTCCGGAGGATGCATATGTGGAATACTGCGATGAGGATTGTGTGCTCTATACATTTAATGCCAGCCCGGATACCGATAAGGGTCTCTATTGCCTTGCCATGTATCGCTGGCAGGATAAGGTATTGTCCGTGTTGGCCAGGGAAGAGGCAGCGACAATTGATTATCCGGAACTTTATAAAGGGAAAATCTATTATTCTGCCGACATAGTGGAGAATGTGTCGTACAAGGAAATGCAGGATGGGGTAGAACAGATAGTGGAAGAAGAGGAGACGGTTGGAGTCAGGCTTATTAGAATGAATATGGATGGCACCAAAAAGGAGACGGTTTTTGAATACCGTTATCAAGAAAGCACTGAGGAAACTATGGGGAGGGGAATCCCTTACCTGTCGTTAATCTACGAAATCAGCGGGGATGAGATTGTAGCGGAGGTGTATATAGGGGATGCCCCCCATCTGTTTTACCGGATGAAGACCGATGGAAGCGGGAAACAAAAGATAGGGCAGATGCCAAAGGGATAATTTTTTTTCGTCGGAGAAAAAGTTTATTAAAACAGCCGCACTTTTGCGGGTATTGGACGGCCTCCGGGAGGATGCTGATTTGTCAAAAAAGTGAATGAAAACTCATATTGTAGTGAAATGCAGTGTGTTGACGGTATATAAGGTGAACTGTATAATTATAAGGAGGTGAATTAAAATGAACCGTTCAATGAGTGCGCTAGGAAGTAATGTTCGTGAAACGAGAAAGCGGAGAAACTTATCCCAAGAAGCATTAGCGGAGAAAATTGGCGTTTGCAAAAGAACAATTATAGATATAGAGAAGAATGCCGGCAATCCCAAGTTTGAAGTATTATACATGCTGGTACGGGAGTTGGATTTGCCGCTATATCAGGTGTTTTATCCGGAGTCAACGGATAAAAGCGTGGAATTGAAAAATATGCTTATACAGGAACTGAGCAGTTGTTCAGAATATGAAATGAGGGTTATATTATCGGTGGTTAAAAGTTTGCGGGATACATTAAAGCATGATATGGAATAAGATTTCTTATATAATAGGAAATTACGCCACAGCGTTGTAAGTCGCTAAGAAAGAATGCGAAGCATTCTTTGGAATTGGCCGCTGGGCCAATTCTTTTTTATAAGCGGAGCGGAAATTTATAGAAAATAGGCATGAGAACCCGGCTGGTCAGTCAATTTAACGATCACCTAAAAAGAAAAGCAAGGAGGAGAAAATGGGATTTTTTGATGATTTGGGGAAAAAGGTTACAGATGCAGGGCAAAAGGCCATGCAAAAAACACAGGAAATGTCGGAGATCGTACGCGTTAACTCTTTGATTTCTCAAAACGAGAACAAGATAAATAATGCGTATGTTCAGATTGGGAAGCTTTTTGTGAGTACTTACGGGAATGAATGCGAACCGGAATTTGCTGAAATGGTGGCAACAGTTGCTGAATTGGAACAGCAAATTGCTGAATACAAGAAACAGATTCAAGATATCAAAGGAATTCAGCGCTGTGAAAAATGTGGCGCAGAAGTTCCAAGAGGAGTCGTTTTTTGCAGTTCATGCGGTGCGGCTATGCCAAAAGCCGATGAACAGGAGGCTGCTGATGATAGCGTGAAATGTCCTGGCTGTGGAAACATGGTAAAAAAAGATGTGAAATTTTGTTCGTCTTGCGGCCATGCTATGACACCGCCTGCTGAAGATTCAGCGGATACAGAGGCGGCAGCACCATCGGAGCCGGAAAAAGAGGCAGAAGAAAGAGTGTGCACGAAATGCGGTGCTAAGCTGACAGAGGGTTCAGCTTTCTGTTCGGAATGCGGAACTAAGGTTTAAAAAGAGTGTTGTAAAGGCAATTGATATTGCAGAGAAAGTATTGTTCCTCGGGCTTGGAGTGAAAGCATTGAACCAGGGCACAATTGCAATTCCATTTATTGATACACAAGTAAGTAAATATATGAATTGATGGTGAGTAAGGGGCAGCCGGTAGAGCATTCTATTGGCTGCTTCTTTTTACCTTATAGGCAAGTCCGTTATCAGACGGACGTAAATTGACGAATAACCGAATATAATTTTTTATATTTCCGTCTCGATAAGTTCCATAAATGAGTCATAATCAGTAGACTTTAAAAGGGTCATAATGATTTTAGGATTCGAGAATTTTGAGACAAATAAGCCATAGGAGTGCTGAAAATCAACTAACAAATCCTCTTCCAAAGCAATCAGAATCATCATATAGGCTTTTTGGGTTCCCCAGGGGATAGGGGTATGGTTGAGGACAATCCTTAGGGAATTCTTTTTTACAAGCTTGCTGCATACATGAGGGAGGGCCACCATATCCATAAAAGCGGTGGTGTCCATCTTTTCCCGCTCCAGCACCGCCTCCTCAAACCCGTCTTCTACAGCGCCTTCCTCCAGCAGCCGGCGGCAGGCATCGTGGATAGCGGCTTCCTTGCTTTTGTATGGAACATCCATTGAGAATAAGCCGGGGCTTAAATAGGCCCTCAGATATGCAGTCAGATATTCGCGCCTGCGTATTTCTTTGATAATATGAGCTTCTTCCATAATATGCCTGTAATCCCCAGAATTTGGCATAGGGGATATGATAACGGTATGGGAATTGCTTTTAATGGGAAGTACGGAAATAATAAAATCCGTTTTGGCCGAAAGGGCCTCAATGTCCGTAGTTGTTACGATTTTGTCAATATTTATCACGTGGTTTAGGCTGGATTGAAGCTGTTTGGCAATTTTATCCGCCAGATTGAAAAAGGAAGGGCAGACCAGAGTACAGTTTAATCTGCTTTCAAAAGGGAAACGTTCATATAAATAATCAGACAGCAGCAACGCAAGAGTACCCACTTCGTCGGAAGGCTTTCCAATAGAAAAAGCACGGCTGAACCGAAACATCATTTCCGAAGAAATGTCCATGAGCAGCGGATGAACGCTGCGTAAATGGGGGGCCAGCGGATTGGGGGTGCTAAGAAGCATTTTCTGACGCACATCCATGCGCATAATAAAATGGGTCAAAATGTGCGGAAAACCGTCCTTGGAAAAATCAAGTTCCAAATAACGTGAACCAATGGCAAGCGAATCCACAGCCAACTCATAAAAAGCATCAAAGGCCGGAATATCGAGTTTATTTTCGGACAGCATATAATCGGTCCTGCTTATTAAAAGTGTCATGAGATACGCTGTTTCCCAATTATTGTAATGACAGTCAAAAAGCTTTCCCAAAATGCCGGAAAACTCTTTTGCGGCATAGTAGTCGGGATACTGCTCCATACAGGGAATGGAGAATTCTTCTTTTATAATGCTGTGCTGATGTATGATACGGTCGAGTTGAATGATAACAAGCAGCAGAAGGCTTCCCTGGTTGTATCCGTTGAGATACAGATGATATTTTCCGAGACATTCCTCCAAAAGGGGAATTATACTTTTTACTTTTATATGGGGGAATGCAATTTCTACAAATCTGGTAGTTAACAGTTCAACGCGGCATGATTTTTTTATACAGTCGATGCTCAAACGTCTCAAATCAATTTCTTTGCCTAAAAGGCGAAATGTATTCCGCTTTAGATGAATCGAAAGATGATAGCCCTTTATAATTGCCCTGATTTTCGATAAATCCTGTTCTAAAGTACTTTCACTGATGGCCAGAATATTTAATAATGTATCAACAGAAATACAATCATTATACAATAGCTTGCGTATGACATAATATTCCCGCCCGATAGGGGGAAATTCATAAGAGGTACTTAGGCTGTATATTTTTTGCCCCGGGTAATTTTCCATATGCCAGCGGTATCCCTGTGCTCCGGATTGGATCAACGGAATCTGGGAGGAGGATTGATTATTGATTTCCTGAATATAATTACGGATTGTTCTGGTTGAGGTATGCAAAAAAGAAGCCAGTTCGTCCGCACTGACCCAGGTATTATTTCTCCGCAAATATTCTGTTAAGAGTATCAGATTGTCTTTTTTCATAAATGTTCTCTCTTTTTCTTTTTCCTGGAGCGCTTCTAGTTTCATTCCCAAAATCATGATAGCATATCTGCAAAAGCAAATCTATGTTATCCCACAAAAATTTCCTGGCAGGCGGAAGAAAATGTGTCTTTTCATACCTAGTATAGCGTATTCAAAGTTTATGTGGAAAATCATATCTCAAGTTCAT
>OFFF01001396.1_pt1 | contig 15555 bp, 11 predicted proteins | sample 1521301 | NCBI WGS metagenome assembly OFFF01 (sample SAMEA3504101, study PRJEB24116) | mouse gut metagenome | biome: mouse gut; feature: mouse-associated habitat; material: faeces | place: Denmark | collected 2011
GAAAGTGTTCGGATATCTTTTTTGACGTGCATCTGATGATTGACAGGCCGGAGCGGTACATCAAGGAATTTGCCGACTGCGGGGCCAACCTGATCAATTTCCATGTGGAGGCGACGCAGGACATCGTGGGCACCATACAGAAGATACGCTTCCTTGGCAAGAAAGTGGGCATAACCATCAGCCCGGAGACTCCGGCCAGCGCGGTGGAGCCTTATCTGAAGCTGGTGGACATGGTGCTGGTGATGACGGTGAAGCCGGGGTTCGGCGGCCAGAAGCTGATTCCCTGCTGCCTGGACAAGGTGCGGGAAGTCCGCGCTATGGCATTGGAGAAAGGGCTGAACATAGATATCGAAGTGGACGGCGGCATCCGGGTGGACAATGTGGAGCTTGTCCTGGAGGCGGGCGCCAATGTCATCGTGGCCGGATCCGCGATATTCCAGAACAGGATTTCGGACAATGTGGCCAGGTTCCTGGAGAAAATGGGCTGAAATGAGGCAGGCATCCTTCTGCGGAGGGGTGGCTGCCCTTTGCGCCAAGCGGGAATCCGGCATGGGGACAGCGATAAAACAAAGGTATGAGAGGTTGCCTGGCTGGTGGCCGGAAAGGGGGACGGATGCAGTTCCATGGAATCGGAAGAGAAGAACACAGCGCGCAATCCCATCGTGTGACCACCTGCATGCATGACCATTCCCATTTCAAGATGGAGACAGGGGCGGCGAGGGCGGCATCGGCTTCCGCCAACGCCCAGAGCCAGCAGGTGAGCCAGGGCGAGGGGCAGTTCTCCCTGTCGGCCTGGCTGGAGAAGCGCTTTGCGAAGGGAAAGGGGCTGCTGCGCAGCATCTGGGGCAGCAGCGAGGCCTCCCAGGCAGGGGAGCCCGGGGACAGGTCCGGCGTCGCCCAGATGATGGCCCAGATAGGTGAGAGCCGGGAGGCGGACAGCCGGGGCAAGAATCTCCCGGGCCAGGAGAGCCTGCAGCCGGATGAACTCCGGACGCTGCAGGCCGCCCAGGTGGGCCAGGCGGCAGCGGCGGTGACCGGGCCCAGGGCAGAGGAGGCCTCGGATGCCGCGGCGGCCCGGGAGGCAGGGGGGGAGGAGGAGAATCTGTGGCGGAAGATGAAGGTGCGATTCCAGGACATCACAGGGCAGCTCACCGGCCGTCGGCGGCAGCAGGAAGCCCGCACCCGGGCCCGGAGCTCTTTCCAGATGGACCGGGTGCGCCCCCAGGAGGCCCACCCCAGAACCAAAAAGCCGGACAGGGATGCGCTGGAGACCGACAGCTACCGGGTGGAGGAGAGCTATCTGCTGGACTCTTACGACAGAAAGGGAGAGTACAGCAAGATTTCCACAAAGAAATAAAGCCTCCGCAGAAAGCGGCGAAAGGCAGGCTTACAGTAAAATTTTAGATTTAAAGTCACCGGAGTTATTGACAGTAGTCAATGTTTTGTGTTACCGTTATGTATTAGGAAGAAAAACGAGGTGACGAAGGTTTCCGCCGCCTGCACGGGGCGGAGGGAGAAAGTATCATCACGGGCATATGAGCTCGTCTTCTGGTGCATGACAGGCAGTGGGGGACGGGCTTTTTGGAATCCGCGGTGCAAAGGCAGCCTTCCGAAATCGATGGGATGGCGCCGGGATGTACAGGTTGCCTGCGGCGGCCTTGCGCAGGTTGCCTGCGGCGGTCTTGCGCAGGTTGCCTGCGGCGGTCTTGCGCAGGTTGCCCTCAGGAAGCAAGCAATGAGAGGAGAATGGAAATGGAAGACAAGGGAAAGTACTATCTTACGACGGCCATCGCCTACACTTCAGGCAAGCCGCACATAGGCAACAATTATGAGATTGTGCTGGCGGACAGCATCGCGCGTTTCCGGCGAAAGGAAGGCTATGATGTCTTCTTTCAGACGGGCACGGACGAGCACGGGCAGAAGATTGAGCTGAAGGCCCAGGAAGCCGGGGTGACCCCCCGGGAATTCGTGGACAATGTGGCGGGCATCATCCAGGGCATGTGCGATATGCTGAATATTTCCTATGATAAATTCATCCGCACCACCGATGATTGCCATGAGAAGCAGGTGCAGAAGATCTTCAAGCGCATGTACGCCCAGGGAGACATCTACAAGGGGGCCTATGAGGGGATGTACTGCACGCCCTGCGAGTCCTTCTGGACGGAATCCCAGCTGGTGGACGGCAAGTGCCCGGACTGCGGCAGGGAGGTGAAGCCCGCCAGGGAGGAGGCCTATTTCTTCCGCATGAGCAAATACGCGGACAGGCTGATCAGGCATATCAACGAGCACCCGGAGTTCATCCAGCCCGTGTCCCGCAAGAACGAGATGATGAACAACTTCCTTCTGCCGGGGCTCCAGGATTTGTGCGTGTCCAGGACTTCCTTCAAATGGGGGATTCCCGTGGACTTCGACCCGGGGCATGTGGTGTATGTGTGGCTGGACGCGCTGACCAACTATATCACCGGCATCGGCTACGACGCGGAAGGGGGCAGCACGGAGCAGTACAAAAAGTTCTGGCCTGCGGACCTGCATTTAATAGGTAAGGACATCATCCGGTTCCACACCATCTACTGGCCCATCTTCCTGATGGCCCTGGACGAGCCCCTGCCGAAGCAGATATTCGGCCATCCCTGGCTTCTGATGAACAGCGGCAAGATGAGCAAGTCCAGGGGGAACGTGATCTACGCGGACGACCTGGTGGACTTCTTCGGGGTGGATGCGGTGCGCTATTACGTGCTGCATGAGATGCCCTTTGAGAATGACGGCAACGCCACCTGGGAGCTGATTGCGGAGCGCGTCAATTCCGACCTGGCCAATACTTTGGGGAACTTGGTGAACCGCACCATCTCCATGAGCAATAAATATTTCGGCGGCGTGGTGGCGGACAAGGGCGCCGTGGACCAGGCCCTGGACGGAGACCTGAAGGCCGTGGTCACCGCAACCTACGGGAAAGTGAAGGAAAAAATGGCGCAGCTGCGGGTGGCGGACTCCCTGACGGAGATCTTCGGCATCTTCAAGCGCTGCAACAAATATATCGATGAGACGGAGCCCTGGATCCTGGCAAAGGACGAGGCCAAAGCGGACAGGCTTTCCACGGTGCTCTACAACCTGGTGGAGGGAATCTGCATCGGCGCTTCCCTGCTGGAGCCCTATATGCCGGAGACCGCCGGGAAAATTGCCGCTCAATTGAACACGAATCTGCGGGGATTCGACCAGATGGAGACCTTCGGGCTGTATGAGAGCGGCAATCGCGTCACGGATCAGCCGGAGATCCTGTTCGCAAGGCTGGACATGAAGGAAGTGGAGAAGAAGGACGAGGAGATGTCTGCGGCCATGGCGGCAGCCGCCGGGGCCGATGCCGGGACGGAAGCCTCTCAGGAAGGCAGCGGGGAGAGGGCAGCCCAGGTGATCGATATAGAGCCCAAGGCGGAGGTCGCCTATGACGATTTCGCCAAAATGCAGTTCCAGGTAGGGGAGATCATCGCCTGCGAGGCGGTGCCCAAGTCCAAGAAGCTCCTCTGCAGCCAGGTGCGGATTGGCAGCCAGGTGAAGCAGATCGTGTCCGGCATCAAGGCCCATTATGCCCCGGAGGAGATGGTGGGCAAGAAAGTGATGGTGCTGGTGAACCTGAAGCCCGCGAAACTGGCGGGGGTGCTCTCCGAGGGGATGCTCCTGTGCGCCGAGGACGAGGAAGGACAGCTGGCTTTGATGACGCCCGAGAAAGCGATGCCCGCAGGCGCGGAAATCTGCTGACAGAGAAATGTTCAGGCCGCCGGTGCGGCGGAGGAGGCGGAATGGTCAAGGAAGAATTCTATTTTGACTCCCGGGACGGGGAGAGCAGGCTGCATGCAGTCAGGTACAGGCCGGATGACGGGGGCCGGATTCGAGGTGTCCTGCAGGTGGTGCACGGCATGGCGGAATATGTGGAACGGTACGAGGAGTTCGCCCGGTTTCTGGTGGAGAAAGGGTTCGTGGTGACCGGGGAAGACCACCTGGGACACGGGAAGTCGGTGGGGGAGAAGGGAAAGTACGGGTATTTCTGTGAGCAGGACCCGGCCACGGTCCTTGTGCGGGACGTCCACCGGCTGAAGAAGCTCACGGAGGAGAAGTATCCCGACGTGCCCTATATCATCATGGGGCACAGCATGGGCTCCTTCATCACCCGCAATTATCTGTGCCGGTACGGCAGCGGGGTGTCCGCGGCGATCATCATGGGCACGGGGATGCAGTCCCGGGGCACCCTGAAGATGGCGAAAGCGGCTGCGGAGGTTCAGAAGCGGCTGCAGGGCTCCCGCCATACCAGCAGGCTGATAGACAGGCTGGCCTTCGGCAGCTACGGAAAGGCAATCCCGAATCCCCGGACTCCCTTTGACTGGCTGAGCCGGGATGAGGAGCGGGTGGACCGTTACATCGCGGATCCCCTGTGCGGCTTCACCTTTACGGTCAATGGCTTCGGGGCGTTGTTCGAGCTGGTGTCCAGGCTCCATGATCCGGGGAACCTGGCGGCCATCCCGAAGATGCTGCCTGTGTTCCTGGTGTCGGGGGATGCGGATCCCGTGGGTGGCTACGGGAAGGGCGTCCAGAGGGCCTATGATTCCCTGGTGGCGGCCGGGCTTGTGAACATTAAGCTGAAAATGTACCAGGGCGGCCGGCATGAGCTGCTGAACGAGACCAATCGGCAGGAGGTCATGGAGGATATCTTTGATTGGATTCGAAGTACGGTTCTGAAATAAAATCGCGTCTTGGCGCGGTGCCTATGGAGCGGCAAAACGATGGATATGAGAAGGATGCGCAGGTTCTATGAGGTCAGGTGGGCCAGAAGGGACGAGTGGGCGCCGGCCATGGAGATGGTCTGGCGCACCTTTCTGAAATATGAGGGGGAGGAGTACTCGGAGGAGGGCGTACATCATTTTTTTGAATTCATCTCCGGGGACGAGCTGCACGAGGCTTTTCTGCAGGGCGAGTATCTGCTCATGGTGGCGCTGGACGGAGAGCGGATCATCGGTGCCGGTACGGTCAGGGACAGGAACCATCTTTCCCTCCTGTTCGTGGACGAGGCCTACCACCGCAGGGGCGTTGGCAGCTCCATCCTGAGGAAACTGTGCGCTTACCTGGAAAAAGAGTCGGGAGAGCGGTATATGTCCCTGGAGGCGTCGCCCTACGCGGTGAGCTTCTATCAGAAGCAGGGGTTCCGCGCCGTGCGGCCCGAGATTTCCTTTGGGGGCATCCGTGTGACGCCTATGGAAAAAGTGTTTTGAGGACAGGAGGAAGATGTCATGAAGTTTTTCAATTTGGATAGCCCGCTGATGCAGGCCCTGAACAAGGTGGCCGATCTGATGTGGCTGAACATTCTGACGCTGATTTGCTGTATCCCGGTCATCACCGTGGGGCCGGCCCTGACGGCGCTGCACTACATGGCGCTGAAGATGGTGCGGAACGAGGAATGCTATATCGCCAGGGATTATTTCAAATCCTTTAAGCTGAATCTGCGCCAGGGGATTGTGATATGGCTGATAGAGCTGGTCATTGTGTCTCTCCTGATTGGGGACTTTCTGATTCTGCAGAATTCCGAAGTGGCCTTCGGGGAGCCCATGCGGGTCATCCTGATGGTGGTGGCGGTTCTGGTGCTGTTTCTCTTCACCTTTGTGTATCCGGTTCTGGCCAAGTTCGACAACACAGTGATGCGCACGCTGAAGAACGCGCTCTTCATCGGCATCCTCCAGTTCCCGAAGACGATTCTGATGATGATCCTCTCCCTGATACCGGCGGTGCTGTTCGTGCTGGCGCCACAGATCATCCCAATCGTGTTCTTGCTGTGCTTCTCGGCTCCCGCCTGGGTCTCCGCGAAATTGTACAACAAGTTCTTCAAAAGGCTGGAGGACGGAATGAGGGGTGAAGATGCTGCCGAATCGGAGGAAGGCCAGGATCCGGAGGCGGACGAGAGGATATTCAAGGACGAGCTGGACCAGAGCCTGCAGGAGGAAACGGCCGGCATCGGAAAAGCATAGACCTGTACATTTTGACTAATGAAAAATGAATAATCTGTGCAAAGTGCCGAGGGAAACAAAATGGCTTCAAGTTTATAAGCATTTTTTACAATCCGTTAAAAAAACTTTGTGAAATAGTGGCATGGCGCAAATCTTAATTTTTCGATATACTATGTTCAGGGTGAAGCGATGCAAAAAGCATTATCCGATGCAAGACATCGTTAAAGCTAGAATAAAGAAACCATGCAAACGTGAAAGGAGTTTTCTATTATGGCAAGTTTATCTTTAAAGAATGTCTGTAAGGTGTATCCGAACGGCTTCGAGGCCGTTAAGGATTTTAATCTGGAAATCGCAGATAAGGAGTTCATCATCTTCGTAGGACCTTCTGGATGCGGTAAGTCCACCACCCTTCGTATGATTGCAGGTCTGGAGGATATCTCTTCCGGTGAACTGAAGATTGGTGACAGAGTCGTGAACGATGTAGAGCCCAAGGATCGTGATATCGCCATGGTATTCCAGAACTACGCTCTGTATCCTCATATGTCCGTGTATGACAACATGGCATTCGGTCTGAAGCTGAGGAAGGTGCCGAAGGACCAGATTGACAAGATGGTGAAAGAAGCCGCTAAGATTCTTGACCTGACCCCGCTCCTTGACCGTAAGCCGAAAGCTCTGTCCGGTGGTCAGAGACAGCGTGTTGCCATGGGCCGTGCTATCGTGCGTAATCCCAAGGTGTTCCTGATGGATGAGCCGCTGTCCAACTTGGATGCTAAGCTGCGTGTGCAGATGCGTGTTGAGATTTCCAAGCTGCATCAGAGACTGGGAACTACCATTATCTACGTTACACATGACCAGACAGAGGCTATGACCCTGGGTACCAGAATCGTCGTTATGAAGGATGGCGTCATCCAGCAGGTTGACACTCCTCAGAACCTGTACCAGAAGCCCCAGAACCTGTTCGTAGCAGGATTTATGGGATCTCCTCAGATGAATTTCCTGGATGCTACCGTCAAGGTGACCGGCAATACCGCATACCTTCAGATTGCAGGCCGCAGCATTCCTCTTCCGGAAGCGAAGTCCAAGAAGCTCATTGATGGCAAGTATGATGGAAAGACCGTTACATTCGGTATCCGTCCCGAGGACATCTATGATTCACCGGAATTCCTGGCTAAGAGCGATCCTAAATGCGTATTTGAGTCCTCCGTCAGGGTATACGAGCTGTTGGGTGCAGAAGTCTATCTGTACTTTGATTTGGATGAGTTCCCTATCACCGCAAGAGTGGCTCCTAACACCACTGCAAGACCTGGCGATACTATCAAGTTCGCTTTCGAAATCGATAAGATTCATGTGTTCGATAAAGAGACCGAGCAGATTATCACGAATTAGCATGAGAAACATAAGGGGTGTCGGAGACGGCACCCTTTTTTAATAATACAAGCCTGATTGGTGTGACCGCTAACGGGGCAGATAGGAGACAACATGATTTCAAGTCAGACGATTCAGACCAGTATTGATGAACTGAAAGCCATTACCAAAGTGGATTTGTGCGTGTATGATTTATCGGGCGCACCGGTGGCGACCACGACCACGCAGTTTGAGATTGCCGCGGACCTGATCAGCGGCTTCGCGTATTCGCCTGCGGACAGCCAAGTGATAGGGGTCCATCATCTGTTGAAGATTATGGACGAGGGCGAGCTGCTGTATATTTTGGTTGCGAAGGGGCCGGGCGAGGATGTATACATGGTGGGGAAGATTGCGGTGTGCCAGCTGCAGAACCTGATCATCGCATACAAGGAGAGGTTTGACAGGAACAATTTCTTCCAGAACCTTCTGTTGGACAATCTGCTCCTGGTGGATATCTACAACAGGGCCAAGAAGCTCCATGTGGAGGTAGCTGTGCCCAGGGCGGTCTTCCTGGTGGAGACCCATCTGGAGAAGGACGGCATGGTGATGGAGCTTTTGAAGGGCATGTTCTCCAGCCATGCAGGGGATTATATCACGGCAGTGGACGAGAGCAGCGTGATCCTGATCAAGGCCCTGGAGCCGGATTATACCAATGATTCCCTTCTGGAGGTGGCGGAGGTCATCGTTGCGATGATGAACACGGAGGCCATGCTGAACGTGAAGGTGTCCTTCGGCACGGTGGTGCAGGAGCTGAAGGACGTGTCCAAATCCTACAAGGAGGCCAAGATGGCACTGGATGTGGGCAAGATTTTCTATGCGGAGAAGAACGTGGTGGCGTACAGCACCCTGGGGATAGGCCGCCTGATTTATCAGCTGCCGGTGAACCTGTGCAAGATCTTCATCGATGAAATCTTCGGCGACAATGTGCCCTACGATTTGGACGATGAGACCTTGACTACCATCAATAAATTCTTTGAGAACAACCTGAACGTATCGGAGACCTCCAGGCAGCTGTTCGTCCACAGGAACACGCTGGTCTACCGGATCGAGAAGCTGCAGAAGAGCATGGGCTTGGATCTGAGGAATTTCGATGACGCTTTGACGTTCAAGATCGCTTTGATGGTGGTGAATTATATGAAGTATCTGGACAGTATCGATTATTGAGCGCCGGAGCGGGTGCAGGAGCCGCTCTGATGCTTTTGCTTCAACGCCCCGAATCTGTTAGAGGGAGAACGCCATTGTGGGATGGAGGAGGCCGCGAAAATAGATTCGGGGGGATTTTTATGCTATTACCAGGAAGGGCTTATGGGAACCCATAGTTTCTCATGACTACGGGTTTTTGGTGATTTTCCTACTTGCAGAATGTGCATGGGTATGGTAATATATGTAAGAGAATTCAAGAGCAAATGGTGTACCGCTACAAGGAGTTGCAGCTCCTTGCAGCAAGGATGGTATCTAGCCTACCACACAATACAGAACATGTCTGCGATACACACATGAATTATTATAAAGCAGGTGCAGTATTTTTGCAATCTCTTTGTGGTGTTTTTGCAGAATTGTTTCTGAACCTTCTACATAGACAGGGTGAAAGTGTGGACGCATACTTTACACCCTGTTCTTGATTTCTCACAGAAAGCTGCCTTCCATGGCGGGGCAATCGGCCATGCCATGGAAAGGCAGCTTTGGTGAGGAATCGGAGCTTTGGAGAGCTGCGATTAGTTGTGATGCTTGATTGCGGCTCTCTTTTTGTTGCGCGGATTTGCGGAGGGGCTTCGGGGAGCGGAAATTATTCTGGAAAGGAGTGCATAGGCCCGGGAGTTTCCGGGATTGCACGATTAGCGTAGGAGGTGCTGTATGCTTGCATTGATTGCCATAGGCCTGCCGGCTGTAGTCATGGCAGTGCTGTGGGAGAAACTGTTTTTTGATAAGATTGGAAATGGAAGAAGGCATTTCATTGAATATGTCTGTTCCGTTCTAATCATTAATGTGTTGGATCTTCTGGTGGTGAACTATGTTGCACGGAGTTCCGGCAACTTGATCCACAAGATAACGGAATATAGCGACTTCGCGCTTAAGTATATCTGCCTGTCATGCCTGTTTGCGGTGGGCATTCCCTATCTTTGCAGATTCTGGAAGGACTATGTTTCTATATCCATAGACAGGACTGGCCATAGCAGAGAACTGCCATATCGATGGATGGCAGTGATTTATGCGATTGTCTTGTTTGGATTGAACCTGGTGCGGGTATTCGACAACAATTTCTGGGGGGATGAAGCTTATTCCATCAGGCTTGCGAAAATGTCTGCAGGCGAAATGATACAGACTACAGCCGGAGATGTCCACCCTCCCCTGTATTATCTGCTGCTGATTGGCGCACATCGACTCTCCGGGGGGCAGAGCTGGGCGTACCACATGGCATCCATATTGCCCTATGGGATATTGATGGTCTTCATCATGACTGTCATATGGAAAAGATTTGGCAAGACGACGGCGCTGTTTATGGTGACGTTCGCATCAATCATGAACACGGCTGTCACCTATAATGTGGAAGTGCGGATGTATTCCCTGGCGGCATTGCTCATGCTGTTGGCATACTATGGCTTTTATCTGATCATCGTAAATGGGAAGGCCGGCGCATACATATTTTTTGTCCTGGCCTCTTTGGGGGCCGCGTATACACATTACTATGCCATGATGTCGGTCGCCTTTTTCTATCTGGCATTACTTGTCATGGTCATTACAAAAAGGATAAAGCTTTGGAAGATGCTGGCCGTTTATCTGGCAACTATAATAGGATATATGCCATGGTTCCTGACGATGGTCTCTACGTTCAAGAGGACCTCGGAAGGGTTCTGGATGACCGGTATCCCAAAAGTGAAGGATTGTCTGTCATATCTCTTTGCATCCAATAAAGCCTGGTATTCGTACATGATGCTGGCTTTGACGATTGTCTTGATCATAGGGGCGGTTGTCTATGAAAAAAGAGTGGTCATGATAGCCAGGCGCACAGGCAGGATAGAAATCCGGCTGGCAGAGCCGTCAGCGAAAATGCGGGACATGAGCTTCTGGCTTCTGTGGGGCATGATAGCTGTCTTTGGGACGATTGTAGTCGGAGAGGCGATTTCTGTCATGATACGCCCGGCTTTTATTACAAGGTATCTTTACCCGGTGGTGGCCGTGATATGGCTTGTGTTCAGCGTTGCGGTCTCTCGGTTTCGGCATATCCGAAAGATAGCGGCACCGATTCTGCTCATTGTCACCCTGGCAGTGTGCCTGCCGCGCTATGTCTCCACCTGCAAAACCGAGAGGGAGCTTGACAGAAGATGCAAGGCTACGCATGAGTTCATGGAGGCCAATATCGGCGATGGGGATGTCATGCTTACGAATGTCTCGCATCTGAATTGGACGGTGCTCTCGTATTACATGCCGGATGTGGCACATACGTTGATATCTGCCGGGTATGAAGGCTTTGAACAGGATGTGACATACTGGCTGTTATGGAGCGGGGATCTGTCGGAAAGCGATATGGACTGGCTTGACGCAGTGGGCTATGCGGCGACGGAGGTGTATCATGCCGGGTATATTGGAGGAAATAATGTGCACATATATCAAATGGAGAAAGAAGAGGATGTAGAGAAAGAACAGGATGCAGAAACTGAGAGGGATATCAAGGGGGAAATATGATATCGATTATAGTGCCTTGCTTCAACGAAGCGGAAGCTTTGCCATATTTCTATGAAGAAATATGCAGGATTCTGCGTGGTATGGATGAATATGAATTGATTTTTGTGGATGACGGATCCACCGATGACACGCTGCCATTGATTCGCGGGTATGCGGAATGCAATGAAAATGTAATCTATTTATCGTTTTCGAGGAATTTCGGAAAAGAGGCGGCGATGTATGCCGGTTTTTGTAATGTGAGGGGAGAGTATGCGGCTGTCATAGATGCGGACATGCAGGATCCTCCCGGCCTGCTGCCCGAAATGCTGAGGATCATAAAAGAAGAGGGCTATGACAGCGTCGCTGCCAGGCGGAGCTCCCGTGCCGGGGAGCCGCCGTTAAGGTCATTTTTCGCCAGGCGATTTTATAAGATGATAAACCGAATCTCTGACGCGGATATCGTGGACGGTGCCAGGGACTTCAGGCTCATGAAACGGAGCATGGTCGATGCCATCGTAGAGATGGGGGAATATAACCGATTCTCCAAAGGGATATTTGGCTGGATAGGGTTCAGGACGTATTGGCTGTCTTATGAGAATGTGGAGAGGGTGGCGGGAAAGACGAAGTGGGGCTTTTGGAAGCTGTTCGGGTACGCGGTGGATGGGATCATCAATTTTTCCCAGGCGCCGCTGAGCATAGCGTCCTGGCTGGGGATTGGCATGACAGCGGCATCTTTTGTGATGCTCCTGTTCCTGGTGGTAAGGCGGCTCTGCTTTGGGGATCCTGTAGCCGGATGGGCATCGATTGTCTGCGTTGTCATCTTTATGGGAGGGATGCAGCTGTCCAACATTGGGATTATGGGACAGTACATTGCGAAGATGTATATGGAAAGCAAGCATAGGCCCCACTATATTGTCTCCGAAACCAATTGTGACACGGTCAAAAGGATAAAGTGATCATAGCTGTATGGCGGAAGGAAAATAGCACATTGGGACTGCCGCGAAGGGATAAAGGCGGCTCCGGATACGGTTCACCCAATTCATAATAATAGGAATAAGTGAGACAACCCCCCGAATATATTAGATGGAGAAAGCCATCCTTGGATGGAAGAGGCCATGAAAATAGATTCGGGGGTGTTTTTATGTCTATTGGGAGAAATTTTTACGAAAAAAAGATAAAGTATCTGGACTACTTTGAGGGGCAGATGCGGATTGGAGGAGGCGGCTTCGTGAAGCTGGAGGTGCGGGACGGAAAGCTGCGGATGGATCTGACGGTGACAGGATTGCATGCCACGGATACCTTTGCCCGGGACATGGTGCTCTGCGGAAAGGGGCGGGAGAGGGTGGCGGGCAGGATAGACATTTCCGGCGGCAGAGGCCAGTACCGGCAGCAGTGGCAGGACCTGGAGGATATCGGCGGCACCGGCATCGGCTATTGGGACCTGCAGGGAATCCGCATCCCCCTGGGGGCAGGGCGGGAGGTTTCCGGCAGATGGCAGGAGACGGGGATGCCGGCCAGGGAAAGGCAGGATGCGGCATTGGCCGGACGGCGATCCGGAGAAGGCTATGCGAGGGAGGTTCCTGGAACCCGAGAGGGATTCAGGGAAGAGGGACGGAGGAGAGAAAGGATTGCCGCGGAGCGATATGGCGATGGAGAAGGCGGAGCGGAGGAGGGGAGATATAGAAGGGACGAAACGGAAGAGGAAAGATATCAGGAGGCAGGCGGAGAAGAGGGAGATGGAGGAGCAAGAGGCGGCACAGGGCGTGTTTTGACGGAGGTGATGCCAGCATCCGGGCAGATGGAAACGGCAAAAGAGGATTGGGTGAACCTGGAAAGAAATCAGGAAAGCTACGCCGGGATGAACGACGGCATGGCGGAGCAGGCGGAAGAGAGGGGAAGCCGGAAGAAAATAATCGGGGGACATTTTGAGGAAGAAGGGTCTGCGGTGGAAATGGCAGAAAAGGAAATGTCGGAAGAAACGCCAGGAGAAATGTCTGAGAAGGCAATGTCAGAGAAGGAAAGGGCTGCCGCAGAGCGGTGGAAGATAGAGGAGGATACAGAGACAGAAACGATTCCGAAGGAAAGCGAGATAAAGGCAACGGAGGGAGGGAAGGGAGGCATGGCGAAAGCCAGAAGAGGTGTGACCCATAGCAGCAACGAAGGGAATGCAGCTGGTGAGGGGAGAAAGAGCCGTGGAAACGGTATGTCCTGGGTAGATAGCCGCGGATTCGGAGGGCATGCAACAGACAGCAGTGTATTAAAAAGGGAGAAGCCAGTATATGAAACAGGCAGTTCCAGATATGGCGGATATGTGGCAGAGGGCAATGGAAAAGCTCTGGAGGAATCCCTGTTTGAGACGGACGATATACCCGGAGGATATGCAGCAAAAGGTGGATTAAACAGCCAGGAGCATGACAGATATGGAATGGATGGCCGAATGAATAAACGAAATAATATTCTTAAAAAAACGGGATTTGGAAGTACTGGAGAGGAAGATGAAGAGGGCTTCGTGAGAGCGGAATTGGCCGGCAGTAGAACCGGGCACAGTGACAGAAGGGCTGTCGGAGGCGGGGCAGGAAATATTGACGGAAGGGCTATCGGGAACGGAACGGGATATGGTGGCGGAAGGTCTGTGGGAAGCGGTGGAGGAAACGTTGACGGAAGGTCTGTCGGAAGCGGTGGAGGAAACGTTGACGGAAGGACTATTGGAAGCGGGACAGGAAATGCTGACAGAAGGTCTGTTGGAAGCGGGACGGGATATGGTGGCAGTAGGGTTGCTGATAGCCGGGAAGAGTCCGGAAGAGGGGCGAAGTCAGCAGAAAAACAGATAAAGCCCATGGAAGACAAATGGCCTCAGCTCTGGGCGATTTATCCCCATATCCGGCCTTTCCAGGATCAGCGGGAGTACCTTTCCATAGGCCCATCGGATTTCGTGTTGTTCCCGGCGGCCTCCTATAAAGCCGTGAACAACAGCTTCCTGCTCCATGGCTACTACAATTACAAGCACCTGATTCTGGCCAGAGTGGAGAAAAAGGGTGATGTATTCTACTACATAGGGGTGCCGGGGAACTTCTACGAAAGGGAGAAACAGGTAGCCATCATGTTCGGCTTCGAGAGCTTTGAATGTGCCGAGGAGCCTGCCCAGGTCGGGGACTTTGGGTACTACATGATGCGGACGGAATTATGACATGTTAATGACGATTTTATAGTCAATAAAAAGGGAAAGGCAGAATGGGTATGACGGAGCCGAGAGTGGAGGGCTGGAATGAATGGGCCAGGGTCACAATCCCTCGCCGTCAAAGGCGGGAATGAAGCTTTCGGCTGCGGCGTCCCCCTCCTGCATATAGCCATTCTCGATGCCGATTTGGTCGGCGAAATCGAGAACCCGTTCATATTCCTCCGCAGTCACCTTGCGTGACAGCTCTGTCTGATTCAACTGCGGCATTTGGGCCAGATGCCGCATGGGCGTATACTGGTTCATGATACTGACATAAATGTCATTCCTGTAGGTGTCATGGAGATAGCGGAGTATTCTTTTAGAGTCGCCCACATGGCCCGGAAGGAGCAGATGGCGCACAATGACCCCCCTTTTCATCAGTCCGCTGTCCGGCGCGAACACCGGGCGGCCCACCTGGCGGAACATCTCCCCGATGGCGGCGGAAGCTTTTTCAAAATAGTCCGGGGCGTGGGAGTACTGGGCGGAGAGCTGGGGCGAGCGATATTTCAGGTCAGGCAGATAGATGTCCACCAGGCCATCCAACAGGCCCAGGGAGGACACCTCCTCATAACCGGAACTATTGTATACAATAGGGATGGAAAGCCCCTGCTGCCTGGCCCTGGGGATGGCGTAGCAGAGCTGGGGGATAAAGTGGCCTGCGGTGACAAGGTTGATGTTGGCAGCGCCCTTGTCCTGCAGCTCCAGGAAAATCCGGACAAGCCGCTCCAACGGAACCGCATATCCCCCGGTTCCCAGGGCGATGTCGTGGTTCTGGCAGAACACACATTGCAGGCTGCAGCCGGAAAAAAACACGGCCCCGGAGCCTGTGCTGCCACAGAGGCAGGGTTCTTCCCAGAAATGCAGGGCGGCCCTGGCGGCAGCAGGCTCCAAGCCCTGTCTACAGAAACCCTTTGCCCCGGCCCTGCGGTCAACATGGCAGCGGCGGGGACAAAGCGTGCAGTCGCTCATCCATTCTTCTATATTTTCCAAAGTCATCTCCATGAAACCACCCTCACGGCACAAGCTCCTGTGCCCCAGACCGCCCGGCATGCCCCGCAACGTAGACTCCCCGGCATGCTTGTGCCCCAGACCGCCCGGCATGCCCCGCAACATAGACTGCCCCGGCATGCTTGTGCCCCAGACCGCTCAGCATACCTGTGCCACAACATGTCCTGTAACACAAAGACCGCACACCCCAAGCACGGATACAGCTCCACCCGGCTGCCTCACGGCACATGAGAGGTTCCGCTTAGTGCTGCTTTGTTCCCAACCTGACACGGTTCA
>OFFF01001401.1_pt1 | contig 15501 bp, 20 predicted proteins | sample 1521301 | NCBI WGS metagenome assembly OFFF01 (sample SAMEA3504101, study PRJEB24116) | mouse gut metagenome | biome: mouse gut; feature: mouse-associated habitat; material: faeces | place: Denmark | collected 2011
CTGTCAATGTGACGGTAGTGGATAGCGAAGGGACAGCCATTCCGGCAAAACTCGTGTATGCGCGGAACCATAGCAACCGCAAGGACTGGGTCTGCTTCGTGTGCACGGATACATCCCTGTCCGAGAAGGAAATCCTGGAAGCATATATGCTCCGCTGGCAAATCGAGACCTATTTTAAACTCACAAAGAGTTACCTGAAGCTACGGACAGAGTGCCACAGCACGAGTTACGATGCAATCACATCGCATATGGTGATTGTAGCCATACGGTATATGATACTCGCGGTAGAACGATTCAAAAACAGCGACAACCGGACGATAGAGGAACTGTTTTACGGTGTCCAGCGTGAGATTGTCAACGAACTCATGGACTGTGCCATTGTGCTTATGATAGATACTCTGCTTGACAGCATAAGGGAGTACTATAACGCATCGGAGTGCCAGATTGCGGAACTGGTGTCCCTCTTTATCAGCAAACTGCCTGAAAACTGGAAAAATCGTTTCCAAATGCCCAAAGTGGCGTAATTTCTGGTAGTATGCCTAATTTTAGTATGCGAAGTATGAGAACAATTTTCATCCGCCAGCCTCTGCAGCTCTTTCTTCTGGTTCGCTATGATTTCATCCTTGGCTAATTCCACCTTTTTATCCTCCATGCTATGCCTCCCCTATATATAATTCTCCACCCCGGAGTTCCACATCCACCCCGAAGTTCCATAGGCCCTGCTTTCCGGATGCTAGTATCGGCCTTTTGAATAGCTGCGGCTTTTCCAGCCTCCATGCGTACCTACCGACCGTGAAGTCGCCGTAAAGAAATTCTTCCGGACAAAGCTCCTTTATGAAGTCGTGGTATTCCTGGTCTATCAGCTTGCAATCCGTCAAAATCGCCGTGCCGATTATAGCTCCGGTCGGGAACCTCTCAAAGCGGTTAAATTCTTCGTACAATTCGAAGGAAAGCAACGCCTTTTTCCAGCCCTCGTCCGGCATCTGGCAAATTCCAAATAACGGATCTTTCTTTGCTGCGTGGATCAATATCTCGCCCCGGTAATTCGTCCGCCAGCTTCTCGTTTCGTCGTGCTTCTTACCCTCTGCCAAAAGCTGCGCCCATGGCTGCCAAACAGTTATGGCTTTCAATCCTCCACACCCCCTAACGGCTCCGCCTCCTGGAAGTCGCACCCTTCGCCCTGGCCCGCCTGGTTCCTGCCCTCGTCCGTGAGCCATGCCCGGTTGTCCTTGTCGTCCTCCAAAAGTGTGCTTGCCTCCTGATCTGCTTCGTGCAAGGCAAGAATAAGCGGGTATTTGCTCATGGCCTGGGTAAGCTGTAAGTGCAGCTCCTTCGGTTCTGAAAATCCCATATGCCAGCGGATGGCGAAGCGTTCCGGGCCGGTAAGCCTCATAAACTGCTCAATCATCATAACGCTCTTTTCCCCGTGTCCGTATGGCACCCGGTCGTCTACGGTGTAGCAGGGAACCGATTCCCAAATGAAAGCCCCGGCGTTATCTTTCTTTACCTGCCAACGCTCCGCCGCCTTTATCTTCTCCGGGTCATAGGTTTTCTGGTTCTTAAAATCAATCTTGTAAAAATGCGTTTTGCAGAGGTCGTGAAGCAAGGGGCAAATGATAAGGGCGTCTTTCCCGGCTGCTGTCAAAATGTCGTGCCATACGGTGTCCGCCTGGGCTTTCCTCTGCAGGCACTCGTACACGTTGAGGCTGTGCTGCAGTAAGCCGCCCTCGGTGCTTAAGTGGAACCGGGTAGAAGCCGGAGCCGTGTAAAAGTCGCTCTTGTCCCGGATGTACTCCAGAAGCTGGGGCATCCCTTCCCGGTCTACCTGGCTTAAAAGTTCCTCAAATTTCTTTACGTTCTCCTGTCTGTTCATGCTTATCCTCCTCGGTTGTTCTATTTTCTTTTACGAAAATCAATATTGCCGCCCCTGGGGGCTTCTCTTTGCTTATCCACCCGCCCGCCGCCTCGTCGTAGAACTTATCCACAATATCGTTGTAAATAAGCGGCGGCTGTGGATTGTCCGGGTCCCAGGAAGGCCCGGCGGCGTAGAGGCAAGTGTGGCGGTCAAAGTATGCTTTATATATCCCCTCTACTTTCCGGCGGTGTTCTTCGGCAATCCGCTTTATTTTCTCTAAGTCAAATTCCCGGAAAGCTGCCCGCCCGACCTGCCTGCCAATCTGCGCCTCCTTAAATGCCTGGTTAATTTCAGCTATGACCTGCTGTCCCTCGTCGTCGTTTCGTACCCGCAAGCCGTCCAGAACGAAAAGCCTTAAATATTCCTCTAATTCCTCCTTAAGCTGCTGCTTCAATTTCTCAAACGACTTTTTATACTTCCCGGCCAATTCTTCCGGCGGTACAAGCGTTTTGTTTTTGCGGTATTTTTCAAGCGTTACCGTTGCTTTTTCAAGGGCTTTCACTGCTTTTTCCGTGGCCGCCACCTCCTCACGCCTAATTTTCCTCACGCCTAACCCTTTTTCTTTGGCGTTAGGAAAAAACCTTGTATTTCCGGGCTTTACAGCCATTCCTCACGCCTAACGCCTATTTTTCGCAGATACACCGTGTTTTTTGGAATTTGTTCAAAAATTCTTGCACAATTTATTTTTCCAATAAGTATATATTTAGGCGTTAGGGCGTTAGGATATATATAAAAGAGCCTTAAAGCCTTGATTTTACTGGCTTTTTTACCTAACGCCTAACCTAACGCCTAGCCTAACGCCTAATTTCTAGGCGTTAGGTTTTCGGCGCGGTTTAGTAGGGTAGTTCTGCTTCTTCTTCGGTGTCCTCGAAGGGTGATTTTGCGTCAAAGCCTAATTGCTGCCACTCTCCCGCCAGCGGCTTTTCCTCTACGCCAGCGGCTTCTGCTGCTTCGTCCTCGTCCAATGGGTCAACGGCTTTTGAAAATCTCCCTATATCAAATTCAACAAAGCGGCTTGTTCTGTTATCAAACCATCTTGTTATGCTGTACTCTCTCCCGCCGTTTTTCTTTGGCTGGGAAGTGATAATATTTTTATCTGCTAAATATTTCATGGTTTTCCGGGGGCTGTACCCGGCTTTCGTCAGTGCCTGGTTAAGCAGGGAAGGGAATATATAAGCCTTGTCCTGCGCTGAACTTATGAAGCCCAGGCACGTCCCGATTGCCTTGTCCCCGAACTGGGAGCGGTTGCTCAATATCCAATCTACTATAAACTGGGTAGCGTTTTCATTTACGTCACTTATGCCTGCGGCGAGCTGCTCCTGTATAATGGTCTTTGCCATCCGGACGGCTCTGTCCCAGGATTCCTTGCGTATTTCAAGCGGTTGCTTACGGTTTTCGCCGTTTTGATAACAATTTTCGCTTTCTTGGTCACAATTTCCGCCGTTTTGCTCCGCTTTTGCCTCCCCAAATATCCAGGTATCTATAATCGCATCCGCAAGGGCGACCGCGCTTATCCCGGCTATATGTGCGCCGCTGGTTCCGTTTGCCGCTGCGTAAATTTCTTCTACCATCTTTTCGTATTGGTCCGTTATGGTCCGTTCGTCCGTCGCCAAAAGGCGGCTTATAAACTCCGGGCCGGCCCAGCCGCAATTTGTAGGCGCCTGCTGGTGCATAAGGCTGGCGGACTTCTCATCGTCGAAAGGGCCGCCGTATATCTCCAGTACACGGGTGCTGACTCCGGTCTGCGTGGTATCGGTGCTTAAAGGTTCCTCGCCCGTGGCAAGGGCTACGGTACGCCATGTGTTAAGCGTCTGCAAGCCTCCGCCCTTGCTTCCCCTTGCCCTTCCGGTTCCGCTGGCGATCATGTAAACAATCTTTTCCAGGTTCTCCTGCTTCTGCCCTGCAAGCTGCCGCTCGTCAATGCCCAGCGGCAAATCGTTATAAAAACCCGCCATCCTCTCCAGGGCGACCTGGGTGGCGTTGAAATTTACCATAAGGCGTTCCGGGTCGCCCCAGGGGGAAAGCGCCGCCTTAAGGGCTGCGGTCTTTCCCCCTTTGGATCCGCCCCAGTTATATACAAAAAATATCCGCTGTTGAATGATCTTAAGAAGCGGGGCGGCAAAGCTGGCGGCCAATATAAACCGGAACTTGTCCCGGCTCCGGTGCGGCTGCATGGTACTAATCCAGCCATCGAAGGTTCCGGCGGTGTGGTAAGCTGCCGCCCAACCTCTTAAGGATGGCTCAATATCCAGCACTATGTCGTCCCCGTGTCCCGGAAGGAACCGGCCGCGCGTCTGCCAGCCGAAGGTTGACGTACTATCTGCCTTTTGTATGATGTCTATGTTCTCCGCCTCCAATGCGGCCAGAAAGCTCACCACCTGCTTGGCGTTCTCGCTGGTTATGGTGCATCCCAAATCTGCCAGGGCGGTTATATTCCGGGAAGTGAAAATAGTAGAACGCGGGTATATAGCCCGGCTCCACTGCCCGTCCCGCTTAAATGCAATCTCTATTTTTTCCTCGCCCGTTTCCATGCTCTTAAGCCGCTGGGTTAATATAATCGGTGTTCTGCAGACCACGGTCGGTATCGCTTTCTTTTCGTCTATGTGGCTTATGCCCTTCTCCGAATAGATCCAGCCCTCCGGCTGGCGAAGGTTCGCGGGCGCCCCCTTTATGGCTTCCGGTATCGCCCCGGATAGGTCGTCAAGGTCTAACTTCTGGGCGTGCTTTATGGCTTTCTGTATCTTCTCGGATGCCTTTTCCGCTCCGTCCCTTAAATAAAGCTCCGACGGGTCCTTGACTCCGAACTGCTTACAGCTCCAGGTGTAAACCTCGCCTAAAAATTCTTCCTCCTTCAATATCCGGCAAACTTTAGCGAGGAACGTCTGGCCGCCCTGGTCTGGTTCCTGGTGTATATATAACTTAATGTCCTGCAGCTTTGGAACCATCCGGGCGTTGAAATTCGCCGCCCCCGGTGATCCGAGTGCTGGAATTTTTAAATACCATAAAGTCTGGGTATCGCTTTCCCCTTCTACCAGGGCCGCCCATCCGGTTTTCCGGATTTCCGGCAGCCGCCAGTCGCCGTATAAAATCAGCTTCCCGGAACTGCCATAGCTCCATCTAAATTCCTTGTCCCCGTAACGCTTCCGAAAGATCGGGGTAGTGTTTTCTTCGTTGAAGTAAGGCGTTTTAAGATACTGCGTCCCGTCCCGGTCCTTGGCGGTACTGATGCTGCAGGTTTCCTTTAAGAAGTCCTCCGGCAAGTGCTTATTGAAGGAATACTCCGCGAGGGTATAGCTCTTGTTCTTCGGCTTGGCTGGCTTGTTTTTCTTCGGGTCCGGCTCGGTCAGCTTTCCGTACTTCTCTAAAATCTGCTTATATGCTTCCTTGGTATCTACGCCATGAAGCTCCGCCCAGAAACTTACAAAGTTTCCGCCCCTGTCCTCTGAGAAGCAGTGCCACTGCCCGGTCTTTAGGTCTGCGCTGAAACTGTTCTTTTTGTCGTCGTGGAATGGGCAGCGGCCGACAAGGTTCCCGCCGGATGGCTTGGCCCCTTTTATGGCGCTCCTATATTCCGCTTCGTAGTTGACGAAGCCGTCTATATTAAGCTGTTCGGCCTGCATCCTATCAACTCCTTAATTTCCTTGCGGGTCATATATACTACCCTTCCGCGCTTTTTGTCCCTTGCCGCCTGGCAGATTTCCCGCCACATCCCCTCGCTGATCCGCCCGCCTATGATAATCAAAAGAAATTCGTCAGCCTCCCGAAGCTCCTTAATGCCTATATCAAGCCCAATCTGCCGCTCCTTCTTCTGGTCCTCATTAAGGAACTGGGTATAGAATAAATGCGGGGCGACCGGAATCTTACCCTCCAAAACAACTTGCCTGCAGAAATACCTCGCCACCCTGCGGTTAAATTCCATCCCGCTTTCCGTGAACGCTCTATAACGTGAAATTATATATACCTTTTCCATGCGCCTATCCTCCAACGTCTTTTGGGGCTGGGGGGGCAAGCGCCCCGCCCCAGCCTGTGCCTTTAATTAAAGGGCAGATCCTCGTCGATTCCGTCCGGTATGTTCATGAAGCCTGCCTCGTCGGTTTTCGGTGCTGCCGGCCCGTCCTGGGCGTTCCCTCCGGGCGCGTTGTAGTCCGCGCCCTCTACATCGAGCTGGCGGTACTGCTGCTTTACGCAGTCCTTCATGGCTTCGGCTTCCTTCGCCTTTTCCGGGCTTAACTTCCCGACGAAGGTGAATACTGCCCGGCTGTACGCAATCCCGGCAGCGTTCTTTTCTTTCTTCAGCGCGATCTTGGTTACTACCTGCCAGCAACGGAAGCCCTTAAGAATCACCCGCTTGGCGATATAGTCCCTCATATATTTAAGGCTGGTCGGCGGCAGGGAAAGCACCAGGGGTACGGGGTTCCCTTCCCGAAGAATAAATACCCGGTGTACGTTCTTGCAGGCCTTCCCCTTGTCGTCGCTGCCGAACTGGTTATAGGGGCAGCTCGCGCAGTCCCTAATTTCCCCGGTTTCCCTCTCTACGCCCTGCTTTCCGTCGTAGCTGCTGCAGTCCGGCTGTTCGTTGCCCCCGGCGAACTTCTCGCGCCAGTATGCGTTGACCGGGTGGTGATCCAAAATGACGCCCACGATTTCTGTTGCGCTCTCCGGGTTCTCATCGTCCTCTCCCGGAAGCTCAAACGCAAGCCCGCCGCCGGAAGGAATCTTAACGCGGTCGAAAGGAAGGGCGCCCAGCCCGTCCATTTCCTCCTCTATCGCCTGCGCCAGATCTCCGCTGATGGTCTGCAGGTCGAAGTTGCCTACTACTGTCAATTCGTTTTTTGCTTTAGCTTCTGCCATGGTCATATCCTCCTTTTCTTTACGCACCCGGCATCATAAGCGGTGCGGCTGCGCCCTGTGCTGCTTCCTTGCCGGCCCCATTAATCTCCTGGGGCTTGATTCTCTCCACCCCCTTAATGCGATAGCAGGTTTCAATGCTGGACTGGCGATATTTGTTTTCGTGCTGCCCATCCATGGTGGTGGTGACAAAATAGCCGTTAGAAAGCCCGGCAAATCTACAGACCACGTCCTCCGGTGTCCGTCTGCTTACCCGAAGCATAATAGCGTCGCCCTCTTTCAAGACCTGGCCGTCGCTTGCCTCCACCGTAACCCTTACGATCTCATTTACTTTTAAAGCCATCCCATGTCCTCCTTAACTTTCTTCCGGATTCCCGTCCGGATCGTACCCTTCAGCTTCCTCCTGCGGCCCACCGTCGCCGTTTTCGTCCCCGCCCTGGGATTCTTCGGCTTCTTCAAACTCAGCCCCTTCCTGGGCTTTCATTTCGGCTAATGCCTGCTCTATCGGTGTCCGGCTGTCGTAGCCGTAATAAAGGTCGTTCAATATCCGGGTAGCGTCTGCCGCCATCCCTATCGCTTCCATGGCAAGCTCCAGCGCCTGGCTGTAAATATCGCCGCAAATGCCCACGCCGTCCTCGCCCTTTACCTGCAATAATGCCAGGTAGTCCTTCATTCCCCGGTCAAGGGCTTTCATCTTCACCCCGATTTTGCTGAAAGCCTCCGCCGCAATCCCATAGCCCTCATGCTTGCCCTTTACCTGCTTAAGTGGCCAGCCGCTTTCCTCAGCCTCCATCCGGCGCTTATCGTAGAAGAACTTAATAACCTTCCCTACATTGGTCTTAAGATCCTTTTCCGATTCCAGCCTTGCGTCAATTTCCATCTGCTCGTAATCCGCCATGATCCTTACCCCTCCTTTTTCTGCTTGGCGTTCTTCGCCGCCTTATTGGTTTCTTTCCTCTTGGCTACGTCGTAATACTGGTAGGGCTTAATAAAGGCCTCGAAGTCCTCCGGCAGCTCGCCGTCGTTTTCTTCCACAAGCCCCGCCATGGCTCCGTTCAAGGTCTGGGGGTTTACGGTGCGCTTAATAATGTCGCCCAGCCCATGTTCCTCCAATGTGTCAAAAAAGGCATCCTCGTCGCACTCACCAATCTTGTTGTACTTGGTCTTATCCTGCAAGCTGTAAAGGAAGCCGCCCCGGCTTACCTTCGGGCTTTCCGCGTCGATCATTGCCTGCGCCAGCTCGTTGCACTTTTTCTCCAGCTCCTTGTTGTTCTCGGTGGTCGCCTCCTTCAGCTCGTCCTTCTTGTCCAGAAGCTCCTTATACTCGTCAATCAATGAAAAAATATCTGCCACTTTTAGTCCTCCTTTTCTTCAAGCTCTGATAATTCGTCTAAAAATTCATAAAGCGTGGTTACTTCGCTTTCCTCCAGCCGGTCCTCGATCTTCTCCGCAAACTCGCAGAAGCGGTCGTAAAGTGGGCGGGCTTTTTCTTTTTCCTTTGCGTTCTCCGCCCTAATTTCTTCGTAAAGCTCCGATTCAAGTATGACGTCGCGCTTCGCTTCGGAAACAATGACGGGCTTATATCCCCGCTTCTTAAGTTTCTCCATGTCTGCCTGGTTGCTTACTGGCACGGCTTTCGCCCCATGCTCGTTTATGAAGTCCTCGGCTATTTCGTTTTTCAGCCCGCTGGGAACGCTGTAGGAATTTATATATACCCCACTATAGGAATTAAGCGACCGTTTGGTTGTTTCTGCGTCCTTTAATTCCTCGACCATCCGGGCGGCGTACCACTGAACGTCGAAGCTGTTTACTATGCTTCTGTCGCGCTCCAATCTTACGACCTTCGGCTTAAAGTCTATCCCTATATCTTCCAGCCTCGGTTCCTTGCAAATGAAAAGCCCGCCTACAAAAATACGGCCTTTGTTTTCCTCGTCGTCCAATACTGCGCCGTAGCTGGTGTCCCGGTGGGTATATCCTTCCTGCAGGTGCAAATTACAATCTTGTATTTGCTGGTATTCCTCCGGCGTTATCCCGCCGACCTCAATAATTAAGCTATGCTCCGGTACTTTCTTCCACACGGCCTCTGGCTCTACGAAGAAAGTAGGAACCAAAACGCCGCCATATCTGCGGGACTTTACAAGTCGGGGCCGCCAAATTTCCCGGCGGCAGTAATTCTGGAAAACAACAGTTTTTCCTAAACGAAGCAAAACAACGGTAGCGATCTTATAGCCCTCTCCGTGGTTCCCGATCATGGCGCTGTCTTTGTTCTTCGTGGTGACTCCGAAAAGAAGCGTTTTTATATCCAGGTCGCTATGTTTGTTTCCGATTCGGATGGTCTGGGTCCCGCTGTCGTAATCAAAAAACATTTTATTGCTGGAGTCCCTGGTTTCCTCGTCTATGGAATTTTGAAAGTATTCCCTTATTGCTTCGGTGGTTCCCCATTCCGGGACGTAATCTGCGCTTATGCTTAATTCGTATTTCCGCATTTCCTCGCCTCCTGCTCCTTATATTCTTCCATGGTAGGGCGCGGCCCGTCTAAGTCGTCCCAGGTGTATCTCTTGTGGTTCTGATCCTCCCATAAGCTCCGGTAGCAATTCCGGCAAGCGCACCAGCCGGAAAGCCAGCGCATAGCTCCCCAATATTCCGGCTTGCCACAATGCTTACAAATTACAATTTCTTCTTTCTGCTCGGTATGTTCTGGCATGGCTCTTTATCCCTCCTTCTGGTTAAGTGGGCACCACTTCGGCGCCGTCTTTGTCGGTATCTCGCTTTCTCTGCTCCGGGTGATGATCCGGTGCGCTAGGCACTCGGTTTTTGCCTCCGGGTGCATACAATAGAAAATGTTACGGCCGTTTCTTACAATCCCCGGCTCCATAAGCTGGCAAGTCTTACAAACTGCCTTTTCTTTGCTCGGTTTACTCATGGCTTTTCTCCTTCCTATTACCACAGATTCGTTTTAGGTTTCGGCTCCGCTTTCTTCTCTGTATACTTAAGCTCAATCGCCTTTATGTTGCCGTCCTCGTCTGAATGGACTTCCATGTTTGAAAGCTCCAATTCTTCAATAATTTCTTTCAGCGGTCTGCTGTATACCTCGCTTAACTTCACTTCGGCTCCTCCTTCCTTACTCAATTAAAAATACTGCCTCCAATCATCCACAATGGTCTTTGCGAGATCCTCTTTCTTGGAAAGCGCCTTTAAGATAACCTCGTCTACGGTTTTCTCTACCACCAAGTGAATATAGGTGCATACGTTCCGCTGCCCTATCCTGTGGATTCTGGCCAGACTCTGGCTGTACGCTGCGTAGTTAAAATTTTCGCTGTAATATACGCAGGTATCTGCGGCGGTTAAGGTAATGCCCAGCCCGGCGGTGTCAATCTGGGCGAGGAATACTTTTATTTCCGGTATCTTCTGGAAGTCCGCCACAATCGGCCCCCGGTCGTCAATCTTGATGTCGCCGTATATGCTCCGGTACTGTATCTTTTTCTTTTCCAGGAGCTTCTGTATCAGGTCAATTTCCGGGCGGAAGCGGCAGAACACTACCAGCTTCTTTCCCTCGCCTATAACGTAATCTTCTAAAATATCATCCAGGGCGTTTAGCTTCCCCTTAAAGACAAGCTCCGGCTTCGTTCCTTCGTCCGCCTGGATAAAGCCCCCGGTAAACTGTTGCAGCCTCAGAAGTTTTGTAAGTACGGTCGGGGCTGTAATCATGCCGCCGTTCTCCAGCTCTGCGAAGCTGTCTTTCTTAATCTTGTCGTAAAGCTGCTTTTCCTTGCCTGTAAGCTGAATGTACCGGGTTAAAAATGTCTGCTCTGGAAGGTCCAGGGCTTCGTCTTTCGTCACCCGATAAGCTATGCTATGTTCCTTCTGGATGAGCTGGTCTAAGTCCTTATAGCCTACGATCTGCTTTCGGTTAAAACCGCCCATAATAGCGTAGCGGTTGCGGAAAGCGTAATAATTCCAGCCGAAGATTGTAGGGTTTAAAAATCGGTACTGGCTGAAAAGGTCTATAGCGTCATTCTGCACCGGGGTTCCGGAAAGAATAAGTTTATACTTCGCAACGTCCCCAATCTGGTGCATGGCCTTGCTCTGTTCGGCATCGTGGGTCTTGATGCGCTGGCTCTCGTCTGCTATAACCATATCCGGCTTCCAATCAATAAGCGCCTCAAAAAGCCCCTCCCGCCATGTGCTTTCGTAGTTTATGACCGCAACCTTCAAAGCCTTAAAGGGGAAATTTTTAAGGGCTTCAAGTTCCTGCAGGCGTTTCTTCTTATCGCCCAGAAGCACGTTCACCTTGTATCTAAAGTCTGCGTAATCGCTAAATTCCTTCGGCCAAACGCTACACACCGAAGTCGGCGCAACTACTAAAACCTTTTCTATTTCTCCCTTTTCGTAGGCGGCCCCGGCGATTGCAATCGCCGTCAATGTCTTTCCGCAGCCCATCTCGAATAAAAGCCCGAAGCCTTTACCCTGGGCAGCCTGCTGTGTCTTTGCCATCCTGTGCCTCCTGTTCTTTCAAAAATTCTATAATGCTTTTCCCTATCGCCTCCGCAAGCGGAACCGTCACGGCGTTGCCGAACTGCTTATAAGCCTGGCTGTTGCTTACCACTTGCCGCCACGTATTCATGGGGAAGCCCTGGAGCCGTCCGTACTCCGTGGGGGTCAGCTTCCTTACCCGGAAGCGGGAATAATCTACCACCCCGTGCGCTATTTTTTCTTCGCTCATTCATCTCTACCCTCCTTCTTTTCAATTACTGCTGGCGGTCCTTTGTAGTCGGTGGATAGGAGCGTCGGGGAAATTCCTATAAAAGTCCCCATGCCGTTCCTCTGCACCTTGACTATGCCGTCCTCTATGGCTCTTTCAAGCTCTGGGGGGGTACTGCGTTCCTCAATCACAGTTTTAGGTTCGTTGCAATCCGAAGATAAAAGCGCCGGAGCCACTCCTATGGAAACTCCATAACCTTTTTCCATTGCCTTTTTGCTAAACTGTCTATTATCTACGCATACCTCCGTAATGGGCGGCGGCACTTTCTCAACCAGATAATTTTTGCTGCTGCCGCCCTCGGCTCCCTTCAAGCAGTGGCTGATTCCGTCCTGCCTGGTTTCTAAGCCCCTGGAATGCATGAGGGCGCTGGCGCAGGTATCGCCCGGCGGTATGAGGTCTTTCCCCTGCCTCTGGATCACTCCGTGCAAGTCCTGGGCGGTCAAGGTAAACATTTCTTCCTCGTCCTCCTTCGCCCTCCTGCCGTTCTGCTGCTTGACTTCCCGGTCGGGTGTAATGGTAGCGTGTACGTTGCCCATTTTTGCCAGCCTCTGCAGTGCCTGGTCTATGATCTTCTGCGCCTTGTCGTCGTCAATGTAGAAACTTTCCGGTACGTCCTTTTCTAAAACACTGGATAGCTTCGGGATCCACTCGTGCTGTTCGGCTGGGTATCTGTAAGCCCCTTCCATGGTGTCCCGGATGCCGATTACTATGTATCGCTCCCGGTTCTGCGGAACGCCCCACCACTTGCTGTTGAAAAGTTGGTAGTAGCTCTTATAGCCTGCCCTCCCGTATTCCGCCGCCAATACTGGCAAATAGGGGCCGAGCGCCTTTACGTTCTCAGCAATCAATATCTTCGGTAGCTTGTCCGGCTCCTTCTCGCCCGCCTCCTGCAGAAGCCTCATAATTTCAAAAAACATCCCGCTCCTGGTGGCTGCCCTATAGTTTCCTCCGCCGCACTTCGGGCAGGCGTTCTCCCCGGTATAATTCTTATAGCCAACCTCCCAAACCTCACCGCAGTCCGTACACTCCAGCTTAATTCCGGCTTGCTTTCCTGCGGCGCTTAAGTCCTGGCAAGGGAAGCCAAACGCCCAGGCATCCGCTTTTGGGATGTCCTCTATGTGAAGCTCCTTTATGTCTGCCTGCTCGACGTGGTCGCCTATGTTCTCCCGGTAGGTCTGTACTGCGAACTTATCAAAGTCCCAGGCCTTTAAAATCTTAAAGCCTGCCTGCTGCAAGCCCAGCCCCAAACCTCCGCAGCCGCAGAAAAAGTCGTTTACCGTATACAAAAATCTTTCCTCCTATCTGGAAAGCACGGCCTTTAAAAATTCCTTTATGGCTTCCTGCAGCTCTGCCTCCTTCTGGTGGTCTGAGGCTCCGCCTGCCAGCTCCTTGCTCTCCGCCTCCAATATCCGGCTTACTTCGTGAAGGGTAAATGCTGCCGCCATAGGTCTTTCTTTCTGCCGTGCCTTAATCAAGGAACCGACCAGGCTTCCCATGGTTACGGCGAAAAGCGGATCCGGGATGTCATGTCCTACAAAAGCCTCATTTGCATCAATGATTTTTGCTTTTCCGCTCAAAAACTCCGCCGCCTTGGATACGGTGAAACAAATAGCCGTATCTCCGGTAATCTCCTTCGTGGTTCCGTCGTGTGCTACAATGGTTACTTTCACTTCGCTCGTCATGTTCATATCTCCTTTTTGGTTTTTATCTATATCAAGGCTTAAAGCCTTAATAGCTTCGTCGAGGGCTTCCGTAAATGCAGCGACAATTCCATATAGCGGATCCATTATCGCTTGTTCCCGCCCGTCCGGTAACTGTAAGACGACCGAATTTTGATCCGGTTAAATCTTTAGCTTTTGCCATCTGCGACCTCCTTTCCTGGTGGCTCGACCAGCCCGAAAGTAATCAGGCACATATTGGCACCCCTTACTTGATGCTTGAAAAGCGGAAACTTGACCGGGTACTTATAAAGCGGCTCCGGGTCCGTTTTCATCCGCTCTGCGTCTACTGCCTGGGCGATTTCGTTAAGCCGCTGCCGCTCCGCCTCAATGGGTCCCGGAAGCCGTACTATTCCGGCCAGCTTGTTTAAAAGCTCAATCTCTGCTGGTCCGTAAAACATCCGCTCCGCCCTGCTCCACTTCATTTTGCTCCAGCTCTTAATAATCGTGAATTGTGTGTTATCGGCATCTTTTATAAGGATCTGCCCATCCTTCATTGCCATCTTCAAGGTTCTTTCGCCTCCTTCTCTGTATAAAAAGTATGGTTCCCATGTATGAAAAGCCGTTCAAGGTTCCGGCCGTGCCAGGTGCTTTTCCCGTCCTCCGGTGTCCGCTCGAAGTACAGCGCCCCCTGGCTTTCGTCCCAGCCCATTTCCTGTATCAAGTCAAGGGCTGCCCAGCAATCCGCATCCGGCTTGACCGCCTCGTATCTTCCGTTATGGTAGGAAGTAAAGGCGTTCTTCTGGGAAATAACACCCGCCACGGTGTCCGGGAATTCTCCGGATTTTGTCCGGTTGTAAATAACCAGAATAACAAGGGCTTTTCCTTCGGTGTCCTCGCCCTCCGCCTCCGCCATTGCCATCTGCGCCGCTATGTATTCCTCGCTTGCGCTCCACCCTAAATCCCGCCCCCTCTGTGGGGCTGTGGTCGGCTCTGTCGTGGTTTCCGGGCTTGCGGTGGGGATTCCTTCGACCGTGCGTGCAAAAGGCGGCCCTGCGGCTTCCTGGCGGCTGGCGGCGGCTGGCATGGCAAGCACAGCGCCTCCGACCGCGAAAAGGATAAGTCCGGCAACGGAAAGCATTTTCATAAGCCTGCGCCTCCTTCTCCTACGCCTCTTTCTTCTGCCCCGTTTCCTCCGTTCTTCCATCGTCAATTCCCCGCACCTCCCTAATAAAACTGTTTGTTCAAGAGGCCCAATGCGTCCACCAGGATTCTCTTCTCCTTGATTATGTTCGGGGGGCAGCCCCCTGCTTCCTTGTGGTCCTTCAGGCTCTGGCGGTACTTGTTAAAAAGCAAGGCAACATCGGTTATGCCGTATTTCTCCGGATCCGGATCCGGCTCCTGACTCTTTTCTTCGTATCCCATGCAACCGTCTTCGTGTGTCTTTTTGCCCACGCACTCCCCGTCATGCCCGCAAGTTCCGCAGAGCGCTTCATCGGTCTCCTGGGCGATGGCCGGCTCAGGCTCCTCGCTGTCCGAAACTTCCTGAAAATCAGCATCTATGACATCCGACTCTTTATGCTCCGCCTTATCTCCCGCAAGCGCCGACCTCTCGACCTCCGGGAAGCGGTCTAGCAATTCTACCAGCTTCGCTGCAAGGCGCCCCCATGGGATCTGTATCTGCTCCGCGTCCGGCCCATCCCGAAAAACTATTTTATCCGGGTAGGCGCTCCACCCTTTTCCGTTATCATACATGCTGCCGTAAACAGCTTTGAGTTCCTTTGTAATGGCCGTTTTGTCGCGCCGTGATACGATATGCTGGGTGCTTGGATAGATATCCTTATAAAATTTCAGTATCCGGCTTTCTTCTTTTTTCTCAGCTTTCCCTTCCCCGGCCTCCCGCTTACGTTTTTCTTCCTGCTCCTTAAGCATATCCGGCGGCTCCTGGGCAGCATTGTGCTCCGCAGAGCCAGCTGTCCCCATCTTTTTCTCCTGGACTTCCCTAAGGGCTTTCGCCGCCTCTGCCCAGGTCATTTCCTTGCTTCGGCCCGTCTTTACTCCGTGGGGCGTGCAATCAAAGTAATCTCCTCCGTAGCCTCCGCCGTGGTATGACCTGCCATGCTGCTCTTTCAACCAGGCACCGGTAATCTTGTCCTCCAGCTTAATGCCCAGCCAGCCGTAAAGTCTTTCTATTTCTTCCTGAGTCATGTCCGGCTTTTTGTCCTCGGCTTCCTTCTGCCGTTTCTGCAGCTCCGCCTGCTCCTTCTTCCGCTCGTCCTCGTCCTTTTTCTTTGCGACGTCGCAACGGGAAAAGCAAG
>OFFF01001404.1_pt1 | contig 15481 bp, 13 predicted proteins | sample 1521301 | NCBI WGS metagenome assembly OFFF01 (sample SAMEA3504101, study PRJEB24116) | mouse gut metagenome | biome: mouse gut; feature: mouse-associated habitat; material: faeces | place: Denmark | collected 2011
CCCCCGCCGCTAGCGAGGCCCCCTGACCAAGAGAACCGGTCGTCATATCAATACCTGTTGTATGGTTTCTGTCACAATGGCTGGGTAAATCCGTATGAGGGATATTTAATGTAGCAAGTTCCTCCATTGGAAAATACCCCTTTAAAGCCAACGAAGCATAAACTGCCGGGCCGCTGTGCCCCTTGGAATCCACCAGCCAATCCCTATCCTCCCATTTTGGATTCGCAGAATCAATTTTCATCTGCTTATTATATAAGACGGCTAATAAATCACAGATAGACAGACAGCCTCCTAGATGTCCGGCCGGCAGTCCGGCAATCATTTTTACCACTTCCATCTGTGCACGCTTCGAAAAAATCCTAATCTCTTTTCTTTCCTTTTCCTTCAACATAATCATCCTCATTTCTGCGCTGTTACGTTTCTTTTCCCATTCCGGTTATTCATATATCGTTGAACACAGCACCAGTGCAAACAACCTCTATCCTTCATTTTAGAATAGAGTTTCCTCTAACTTCTCCACTTCATCCACCAGGCCCTTCAGCACTGCCGCCCTCTTTTCATCCGCACCCTCATGAAAATCCGTACTCAAAAAGGTATCCACCATATCCTTAGCCATCACCGGCGCCACAATCCGCTCCCCCATTGCCAACATATTCGCGCTATTGATAAACCTAGCACTCCATGCCGCCCACTGGGACTCTACCGGAACGCAATAAATACCCTTATGCTTATTGGCCACAATGCTTACCCCGGCCCCTGTTCCGCAAAAAACCAATCCACGCTCCGCCTCCCCCGACTGCACCGCCTTAGCCACCCGGTCGGCAGCATACATAAACTTCACCTCTTCATCCATAGAAATCGTTCCCCAATCCTTCACCTCATGTCCTTGCGACATTAAATGCTCCCTAATCTCTTCCTTCAAATGAAACCCCGCATTATCCGAACCAACTGCAATTTTCATTTCCTTACTCCTTCCTAAAATTTAATTATCATTCAGCATTTTCCAAATAACCTTGTCAGAATATCCTCACAGTTCAAATTCCCCACCTACTTAAATTCCACCACCCCCTTAATCACCTCCTCCTTATGAAACGCTGCCCTTTCCAACGCCTTCCCTACATCCTCAAACCCAAAAATATCAGATACTATTTCTTTTACCGGAATCATCCCCGATGCAATCCTCTGTATCGCCACCGGATATTGATTCCTATAACGAAAAACTGTTTTCACATCCGCTTCTTTTAAATAAAGGTTACGGAAATTAAAAGCTACATCCCCCACAATATTCCCCACCATAACAATGGTTCCGCCCCTTCGTACCAAATAACTTGCCTGAGCTGCCGTCACCTTACTTCCTGCTGTTTCAAAAACATAATCAAATCCCTCTCCGTCCGTAAAGTCACACATATCCATAAAATCCACGTCTTTTCCCGCATGAAAAATATAATCTGCCCCCAAAGCTTTAGCCTTTTCCAACCGCTTTTCAAACAGATCCGATACCACTGCCATCCTTGCTCCTGCCGCTTTACAGGCCATCAGAGTCACCAGCCCGATAGCCCCGCCCCCCAAAATAAGCGCCGCCTTTCCTGGTTTCATATTGGCATTTTCCACCGCCTGCAGCCCTACTGCCAGAGGCTCTATCAATGCCCCTTCCAACGTGCTCACCTTCTTTGGCAGCTTGTACGTCATGAATGCCGGATGATTTATATACTCCCGGAAAGCCCCATTGGTAGGAGGTGCCGCCAGAAATTTCACTTCCCGGCACAGATTATACCTTCCTTGCCTGCAGAACTCGCACTTTCCGCAAGGAATCCCCGGCTCCAAAGCCACCCGGTCACCGACCCGAATGCTCTTTACCTCTTTTCCCACCGCAACCACCACCCCTGCGCTCTCATGGCCTAAAATAAAAGGATAGGGAACCTTGGTATTCCCAATACACCCGTATTCAAAAAAGTGGACATCCGAGCCGCATACTCCGCAGTATTCCAATTTCACCGTTACTTCGTCCGCCTGCGGAGAGCCCATCTCCATTTCCGAAATTTCAATTTTCTGCTTAGCTGTCATATAGGCTGCCTTCATTTTCAACATCTCATCCTCTCCCTTCCCGGTTACTCATCTCCGATTTTCCAAACACAAATCACTTCCTCCTTTTCTTCAGCAAACAAGTCTTCATCTCACACCTCCATTTTGTAAACGTTTACATTTTTGAAAGAAATCCTTGACCTTTTCTTCTTTTTCCATCATAATTGTCAATAGTAATTATTATCCATATAATTCCTCAGGGCTCTTTAAATTACTTATGCATGAATACCAAAGCATCGTGAAAAACCAACAAGAATTGTTATATTACGCGTTAAAGAAAGGCATGATTATTTATGGCAACAATAAAGGATGTAGCAAAATTGGCAAACGTCTCCATCGCTACCGTTTCCCGGGTTCTCAATAATCCGTCCAGCGTTTCTGATGCACGTACAAAACAAGTGAAGGATGCAATTGATGAATTGCATTATGTGCCAAATCTCATCGCTAAAGAATTGATTACTAAAAATTCCGCCACGGTGGGCCTTCTGCTACCCGATATCACAAATACTTTTACTCCCTATATTATAGATAGCTTTGTAAAGGTTCTGTCCGATTACCACTATAACGTGGTGACCTGTATTACCGGCTTTGATGATAAGCGGGAACAGGAATTGATTCATGTCCTCACCGCCAGAAACGTATGCGGTTTTGTTTTCCTGGGGCCGCGCCCGGTCCATTCCATAAATAACCCTATTATTTCACGGCTCACCGATACCTTTCCCGTTATCATGCTGGATTATTTCGATGATCCTAAGGTAAGCCATGTAATGGCTGACGAAGAGGAAGGTGCCTATCTGGCTGCCAAACATTTGATTGAATTGGGTCATCGGAAAATCGCTTTTTTAAACGGCGACCTTTCCTATGCTACTTATTCTCATAAACAAGCCGGTTTTTTGCGGGCTTTTGATGAATTCGGTCTTAAACCGGACTCTTCTTTCATGAAAACCATTACCCCCGACCATATCGGCGGGTATCAGGCGGCCACGGATCTGTTACAGTACCGCTACCGCCCCACTGCCATTTTTACCGCCGGAGACCAGATTGCCATTGGCGTCTACCGCGCCGCACAGGAAAACAAAATTACAATCCCTAACCAGCTTTCCGTCATCGGCTTTAGCGGCTCCCCCTTTTCCTTAGGCCTTCATCCGCCCTTATGTACCATTTCCCAGTTTGCCCCTGATATCGGGCGTGAAGCGGCTATGTTAATGATAAGCCTGACAAAACATAAAGAAGAAGGGGTTAGGGATATTATTATAAACCCTGCTTTATTGGACCGCTTTTCCTGCAGCTATGTTTCTGACTGATTTTATTGTTTATCCTCATACCATTATACCGCTTCCGGCCATACGGAAAAGCTGCCATCCAGTTTTACTTCTATCATGAAGGGCTTCCCGCATCTCCTCGCTTCTTCAAATGCCGCCGGAATCTCCGATGCCTTTTCCACGATACACCCCTCCATCCCCAGTGCCCTCGCCACATTCACATAATCTATTTCCGGGAAATCTACTCCCGTATAGCGTCCTTCTCCCATTTTAAACAGTTCTTCCTGTTTGATATTCCCATAGGCGGAATCATTCACAAGAAGCACTATTATGGGCAGCTTCTCCCGGCCTATCGTTTCCAATTCCCCTAATGTCATACCAAGGGAACCATCGCCCAGCAGCGCCACCACCTCTTTTTCCGGACAAGCCAGCTGGCATCCTATGGACGCGCCCAATGCAAATCCCATATTCCCAAAGTTCACCGGTTTCATATAACTAATATTTTCAGGAAATGCAGTGGCATGTGTCCAGGCGCCCGGATTTCCGGCATCTACACAAAAGACACTGTCCGCCTTTAACACTTTTTCCAATTGTTTTTGCAATGCCAACGGCGGCACCGGCGTTGCCATATCATCCCCAATCGCCCCTTGGAAAAGTTCTTCTTTCCATTCTGCCTTCCTTCTTTGCATATCTTCCAGGAATTGGGAATCTCCTTTATATCCCTCTGCTTTCAGCACATTAAGCAATGAACGCAGAGAGCGCTTTGCATCTCCCACAACCCCTGTGGCCACCGGATAATGCCTCCCTATATTTTCTGGAATAATATCGAACTGTATGAGTTCCTGGGGTTTAATGCCCCAACGGTTTGTGCTAATCGCCGTAAGCGTGGAACCAATCACCAGCGTACATTCCGCTTCTTCTATCACTGCCTGTGTCACTTTACTTCCATGCCTGGACCTGGGTCCGATAAAATTGGGAAATGTACTGTCAATTGCACCAATCCCATTATAAGTGCAGACAATAGGCGCCTTAAGCAACTCGGAAAGTTCTTCTACCTCACGGGCCGCCTTTGCACGCTTCACGCCATTGCCAACCCACAGGCATATTTTCCTTTTGTCCCCAATTACCTTTTTTGCCGCATCCAACATTTCATCGGAGGCTACATATTCGGGCATAACGCAATATCCTTTCGGATTCTGCTGGATGTATTCCGCCTTCTGATTCTCCACCACATCTCTGTAAAGATCAACTACTACCGGTCCCGGCCTTCCTGTCCTCGCCACACGGTAAGCTTCCCGCATCGCCCATGGTATTGCCGATGCATCCCTTACCGGAATATATTTCTTACAAATGCTTCCGAAAAGCAATTCATGGTCACTTTCCTGGGCTTCCCCCTTTCCCGCATCGGGAAGCTTGTTTTGAAATATCAAAGCAATTAATGGGCTGGAATCCCTAAGCGCCCCTCCCATCCCCGTAATCAGATTCGTGGCGCCGCAGCCCGTGGTTGCCAAGCAAATCCCCGGTTCTCCCGTCAGCCTTCCCCAGCCGTCCGCCGCGCAAACCGCACCGTTTTCATGGCGCGTATGTATAAAGCGTATTTCCGTGTCTTGCAGCGGGTCAGTCACAAACAAAGTCTGCCCTCCCGGCACTCCGAAGACATATCTAGCCCCGATTTCCTGGAGCATTTTTACTACTAATTGCCCTCCATTTATCAACTCTCCCATTTTTTCTCCATTTCCTCTCTATTTTTGTATCTACACCTCATCTGTATAAATTTCAGCCACCTTATCATGTATTTTCATGTACTTTCTGTAATATGCATCATATGTTTCCGCTTCTTTTTCCTGCACAGGAAATTCTTCCTCTACCGGAATCACGGGAATCTCTTCCAGCCTAACTCCTCCAGCCAACAGCAGTAATATACCTGAACCTATTATCGTTGCCTCTTCCACAGAAGACTTATAATGAATGGTATGCATAATATCCGCTTTCATCTGAAGCCAGAGAGGGCTTTTCGAGCCTCCCCCTAAAGCAATCACCTGGTCAAATGCAATCCCGCAGGCTTTCCCTGTTTCCGCTATTCTTCTTACGGCATATCCATCCGCCTCCAGAATTGCCCGGAAAAGATGCCCTGGCCCATGTTCCATCCCCATCCCCAGCACCGTTCCCCGCAAAAGCGGATTCCAAAACGGTGTCCTCTCCCCTGACAATGTAGGAAATGCAATCACCCCCTGGCATCCCGCCGGAATCCCCTTCGCCAGTTCATTCATTTTTGCTATATCACAATAGCCGCCCATCATTTTTTTGATATACCAGTCCGCCGCTCCGCCATAAATTCCCATAGGGCCTCCACTAATCCAAAACCCCGGGCATACATGGGGATTCGTGACCAAAGCCATGCTCGCATCATCACACAATTTCTCATGAACCATGAAAAATACATCTGTTGTACCCATAATGCTTACTGCCATCCCAGCCTTTGATGCCCCTGCGCCCAGAATCCCCGTAGAGCCGTCTACACTGCCCACTGCTACCGGCACGTCACCTTCCATACCCAGATTTATCGCAATCTCTTTCTTCACCGCCCCAAGCATTTCGTACGGCCTTCGCAGTATCGGCAGCTTATTTTCATCAATTCCGCTCTTTTCAATAAGATCCTTGCTCCAACACGCTTTTTCTACATCATATAACAGGGTATAGCAGGCAAATGTATGGTCAATTCCCATAATCCCGGTCAGCTTCGCATTGATAAAATCTTTTAATGTGGTAAAACATGCCAGCCTTTCATAAACTTCCTTCTCCCTGTTTTTCAGACGCATTATCTTAAATACCGCATTTTCTGCACTTATACGCCGTTTACAAATAGCATATATTTCCCTATCCGTATGTTTGCTATGAAACTGCTCGTATTCCTCCATGCATTGATGCATATAAGTATAGCAGGGAGTCACCGCATACCCTTTCGCATCCATCCCCACCCAGCTCAAAAGAGAGGATACCGCTATGCCATCAATCCTTTTTTCCCTATCCGTAATCCTTTTTATCAGCCGGAAAACATGATTCCATTCCTCTTCGGCGTCAAATACTGCTTCGGCGGTTCTTATCCAAGTCTCTATATTCCGAATCTGCAGGTCTTCCCCGATGATAGCCGCCCGCAGCGAACTCGTTCCTATGTCAATAATAATGTATTGTTTCATCAATCATAATACCCATCCTGGGATTTTATCAGCGTGTCAAACTGTTCAATATCATGCCCGTACAGCAGTTTACAATTATTTTTCTTGATATAGTCCAAAATAAATTTTGCCGTCCGCACATACCCCACCGAATCATAGATAATTCCCGGAATTCTGATATTGGGATACAGATTATCTTTCATATACACAGAATCCGCCACACACAGCAGATTGCCCGTATTTTCCAATTCCACTTTCATACCCAGCATCCCCCAGGAATGCCCTGAGCCAAAGTTCAGCAAAGTAACTCCAGGCACCAGTTCCAATTCTTTTTCCTCCGGCATCACAGTCCTCCATTTCAGTTTTGCCTGAATAAATGCCTCAATATCGCAAGGAACATGCACATTCAAATCTTCGCCCTTTACATAGTTACATACAGTTGCGGTAAATTCTTCATCATTCACATATACTGTTGCATTTTTAAAATTTTTAAGCCCTCCTGCATGGTCCACATGAAGATGGGAAATCACCACATATTTAATATCCTCCGGCTTTACATTCAGTTGAGCCAGCCTGTTTAACAAAAGCTGCTCTTCCGTCACATAATAAGGCGAATCCTCCTCAATAAATGCCGGCCAGTTCGTCTTAAAATCCGGGTCACATCCCGTGTCAAACAAAATATATCCCTCCGGATGCTCAATCAAATATGCCTGAATCGGTATCTTCTGCCAAATCGCCTTCGGCTCCGGATTATACGTCTTTGCATTCGTACACCCCGCTACCAAAGCCGACTTATCCAACTTCTCATATCCAAGATCCAATACGTAAAATTTCATCTTTTGCCTCCTTTCTGCATGGCTTCCCCGTTATGCAGAGTTTGCGGATGCCATGCGGACACAAACTCCGGATTAAAAATTCTTCTTGATTTCATTACGCACTTCCCGTCATGCCGCCTCTGGCAGCACAAACAATCCGCGGGAAGAACGGCCGTTAAGCCATACTTCTGTGTGAAGCTTCACACTCATAAAGTTCCTTCCTCAACCACTTCGGGTCTTCATACGCCGGATTCGGATAAGTATAAAATCCTTTTCCAGACTTAATCCCCAATTCCCCTTTTTCCACCATCCCGCTCAGGAACTCAACCCTCTTTTTCCAGACTGAAGCGTCCTGCCCTTGCGACATACATTTTTGATATTCATTTTCCGCCTGTGCCAGACGCAAATCCAATCCGCAAAAATCCATAATGGCAAAAGGCCCCCTGTCATGTTTATGGGCTAACATCCAACTCCTGTCCAAATCCTCAAAAGTGCCATATCCATCAATAATCAAATCCAACGCTTCCATAAACCAGACCTGAAGACAATTATTGGCCAAATATCTCGGTTTTTCCTTTAACATAACAATAGGCACTTCCCCTGCGCTGATAGAAAGTTCCTTTAAAGTCCTCACCACCTCAGAAGCTGTCTCCGGAATCCCCATAATTTCCGTATAGGTATTAGGACTGTTGAAATGCCATGCACAAAACCTTTCCTTATGGTTCATATTGGCTGCAATCAGGCTGGGCGTCAAAGATGAGGTATTGGTAACTATAATAGTATCTTCCCCCACCTTTTCCTCTATCTGCTCCATCACCTTCCGCTTCACATCCATATTTTCTACAACAGCTTCTATGACCAAATCTGCCTTTGTAATATCCCCAAAGTTATCCGTTAGCGTAATCCGCCCTAACGCCGCTTCCAGTTCTTCCTCCATCATACCGAATTTGCTTGTCATCACGCTTCCGATTGCATCGAACTGCTGCTTCCAGTTCTTAATTACTTTGGGATTAATATCATATATGGTCAACCCATAACCTTTCCTGCCCAGAATCATCCCGATCCGGCAGCTCATCACGCCTCCGCCAACTATAAAAAAATTCTTCACAGCCATAGCATCCCTCCTTTGCCCCTTTATACTGCTTTTCATCTTCCCTTTCCTGTCATGCTGCTTGCAGCGGCACAAACAATCCGCACAAAAAATGCTCTTCTCACACCTGCCAATATTCCCTTACAAATGCTGCATCCGCCAGCAATGCATCCAGTCCATGCCCCATATCCGCTATCGGCATTTCATTATAATGAGTCTCCAGAAAATACCATCCGTCAAATCCCATGTGGCCCACCCATTTCAGGCTTTGCGCCACACCTGCCACACCCTCCCCCAAAAGGCATGTCCTATTCATCTTTTCATTGATGTCCTTCACATGGATACAGTCTATCCAATCCTTTCCAAAAGCTGCCATATCCTTTTTCGGTTCGCTAAAGCCGAAAAGATATGGGTTGGCAAGGTCATAACATAACTTTACATTTCCGATTCCCTCCCGAATCCGAAGCATAGTCTCCGTATCGGAAAAACCTTCATAAATAAGCCTTACCCCATGCCCTTCTGCAATTTTCCCGTATTCGCTTAAAGTGCGAATCGTCTGCCCCAGTTCATAGCTGTTTTGAAATTTACTTCCTGCAAAAGAAGCCAGCATAATCGTTGGAATATGATACCGCACACAGGTTTCCACCGACTTCTTATAAATCTTTAGTGTTTCCTGCCCCACGCTGCTTTTCATATCAAACTGAATGCCTGGTTTGCGTGCAATCTCTAACGGATGCAACGTATAAATCATAAAATCCGTTGCATCCAATTCTTCCTGGAAAAGTTCCTCCACCCTTTCGTCCAAAAGCGGATAATTCCTTTCCGAACCTCCCAAATCCGTCATTTGCATCCCATCAAATCCCAGCTTTTTACAAAGACGCACTGCCGAAGGCCCGCTTACCGGCAGATACCATTCCGTTACCCCAAGTTTTTTCGTAACCAATCACGCCCCTTCCATATTATGAAAACGAAGTAAACATTTCCTTAATATTCTCTTTCCTTACACACCTCTCAAACGCCGCCTCCGCATCCTTAATATGCGTTCTGTGGGTAATAATCTCCGTACACTGTGCTGCCCCTTTCCTATGGTAAGCCATCCATTCCAATGTTCTTTCCCAGGCCACACGCCCGCTGTAAGTGCCTTTTATCGTCCTGGCGCTCCTGACCACTGCATTGGAAAACTCCAGGTTCACTTCCCGGGAATAAATCCCTTCCAGGACAATCCTTCCCGTTGCTTTTTTCGCACACTCTATAGCATCTGGTATCACCCCAGCCGCACCCGACGCTTCGAATACAACATCCATCCCCTGCCCCCCGGTAAGTTTCATCACCGTATCCCACAAATCCGTTTCATCCGTACAAAATACCTTATCCGCTCCCAGTTCCTCCGCTTTCTGAAGCCGGGCCGTGTCCTTTTTCGTACCGCATACCACGCACATCCCGGCTCCCGCACTTTTCGCCATTATCAAAGTAAGAAGCCCTATCGTTCCCGGCCCGATAATCAAACAACTGTCTCCGATGGTAATGCTTGCATCATCCACTGCACATCCACCTATGCTCACCGGCTCTGCAAGGGCTCCCGCCTCAAAGCTGACCCCATCCGGCAAAAAAATCACCCCATTTTCTTTCGCCTTATAATACTCCGCAAATCCGCCATTCTTCTTCCATCCAGTCAAATTTTCCCTATGCACTTCACAAAAGTGCCTTCTTCCCGACACACAATAACTGCAGTTTCCGCAGGAACCGGTCACGGAAGTCCTGGCCAACACCCTATCCCCTTCCCTTACTCTCTGTACCTTTTTTCCCACGGCAGCCACAACACCGGAAAACTCATGCCCAAGCACCACCGGCAAATAAGGAGTCAGCCAGTCATAGCCGCCTTTCCATTCATACACATGCACATCGGAACCGCATATCCCCGATGCCTGCACCTGCACGAGCACTTCATCCTCACCGATTTCCGGAATCGGCATATCCACCACTTCTATTCCCGGAAATGCCCCTCTTTTTACTATCGCTTTCATCCCAGCCTCCACGTCGCAGCTCCGCTGCGACTCAAATCCGGATGAAGAATGCCCGTTTCCCGGGCATTCTCCTGTGTGAGAAAGACTTACAAAGCAAGTCTTAGAACTTCTAATCACACTAATATCCTCTTCGGATTATCCACCAAAAGCTTATTGATTTCCTCTTCCGTCACCCCATATTCCTTCTTCAGTAACGGCAGGATGGTCTCATGGATATAACCAAATCGGTAATTCCTCCAGTCCGCCTTTTCATTATCCGGCCATTCAATGGGTCTTCCCAGCCTTTGGCAAATCACATCCTGAGAAATGACAATCCGGTCTCCATACCCCTCTTTGATTAATTTCGATAAGCAAACCGCCTTTTCCCTGTCCTCCGGATGATACGTATCATATGCACCCAGCCTGTCAAACCCAATATTGAATCCCCAATCCAAAATCTCCTTATGCCTGTTTGTCCTGATTTCCCCGCACATATGCCCAATGACAACCTTTGCCGGATTGCATCCATGCTTCAAAAATAATTTCGCCTGGTCAAATCCCAGTTCTCCATCTTCCGTATGGGTATAAATCGCGCTCCCCGTCCTTTTATGGGCAATCGCTGCTCCTTTCAGCATCATTTTCTGATAATCGCTGACAGCCTGATGGCTGGTAGCCACCTTAATAAGCCCAGCCTTAATCCCCGTATTGCCAATTCCATTCGTCAGTTCCGCCTCCAGCAGTTCCGCATATTCTTCCTCCGCCCCGCCGCAATGCATCCTCAGATTCCAATACCCCGAGGCCGAAAACCCTTCCGCATAATACCCCGTTACGCAAATAATCTGCAATCCCGACTTATCCGATATCTCCGCCAGCCACTCCGGATACCTCCCGCAATCCATAGGCGTAGCATCCACCACTGTCTGATATCCCTGGGATACCAACAGTTTCGCCCCTTCCACACACTTCTTTACTGCCTCATCCCTAAGCACATGCTTCCCCGTAGAAATATCATACTCAAACCCCGGAAATCCAAAGCAAAAATGCTCATGCATAAAAGTACGCCCTAATTTATCCGCCCCAACCGGTCCGGTCACTGTATTTATCATCCTATGCCCCCTTCCTATCACTTATCTTTATTAATAAAAAGTTCAATATTGCTCATCGCCACTGCGAACAGGAACACAAACCCCTTCACAATCCACTGCCAATATTCCAGTACATCCAAAAGCACCAGCCCATTGGTCAAAACACCTATAATAATCGCCCCGATAAACACATTCAATATCTTCCCTTTGCCTCCGCTGAGCATTACGCCCCCCAGAACGGTGGCTGTCAGCACATCCATAGCAAAGTCGCTGCCCAAAGAAGGCTGACCTGTGCCCAGCCTGGAAGCCATAATGACCCCGGCAATCCCGGCCGTTGCCGCAGAAATGATAAAAACAATAATCCTTACTCTATTTGTCTTAATCCCTGAAAGCCTTGCCGCCTCATTGTTTCCTCCAACGGCATAAATCCTTCTCCCGAAACAAGTACTGTGAAGAATCATAAACCCTACAATAAACAGCGCTACCATGAACAAAATCGGAGTTGGTACCACCCCAAAGACAAACCCTTGCCCAAAAAATTTAAACCCTGCGGAGGAAGCCCGGATAGGAATCCCTCCTGTGAGCAGATAAGTACATCCCTTTATAATCTGCTGCATGGCTAATGTCGCAATTAATGACGGAATTTTAAACCGGGTTACAAAAATACCTGTAAGGAAACCAAATATCAAAGAAATGGCCACCGCAATCACACAGGCAATGAAAGGATTGATTCCCCCCTCTTCCATAAGCTTTACTGCCAGACAGCCGGAAAAGGCCAGAATGGAACCCACAGAAATATCAATTTCCCCAAGCAAAAGCACCATTGTCATGCCCACTGCAGACATTCCGAAAAAGGATATCTGCCTTCCCACCAGCATCAGATTGTTGGTAGCAAAAAACTTATCCGAAAGAATAGCAAAAATAATAAGTTCCGCAATAAGAATTACTAAAATACCGAATTTCTGATATGCAGTAATAAATGTTGAAATATCTTTCTTCTTCGTCATAATATACCTCGTTTACTCTGTAATACCGGATGCCAATGTCAATATTTTTTCCTGTGTTGCCTCTTTTGCATCCAGTTCGCCCATCATTTCCCCTTCATACATCACCAGAATCCTATCGCAGAGGCCAAGGATTTCCGGCATTTCCGAAGAAATAATAATGATACTCTTCCCTTCGTTTTTCAACCGGAAAAGGAAATCATAGATTTCTTTTTTTGCACCTACGTCAATCCCTCTTGTCGGTTCATCAAAAAATAAAATATCGCATCCCGTTGAGATCCATTTTGCTAAAACTACCTTCTGCTGATTCCCGCCGGAAAGGCTTGAAATCGGATTCTCCACCGATGCCAACTTGACGGAAAAAAGCTTAATACTTTTTTCCACACTCTCCTGCTCCTTCTTCTTGTTCACAAAAAACCCTTTTGCAAGTTTATCTATAATTGTTATAGTCATATTCAATTTTATGCTCTGGTTCAGCATCAGCCCTTCCCGCTTCCGGTCCTCCGGCAGCAGCGCCACACCTTTTTTAACGGCATCCTGAGGGCTTTTCATGGTTACCTTTTCCCCATTAATCTTAATAGTCCCCGATTTTATCGTATCCGCACCGAAAATTGCCCGTACAATTTCCGAACGCCCTGAACCAACCAGACCGGACAGGCCGAGAATTTCCCCCTTTTTCAGCTGAAAAGAAATATCATGTATCTTACTGGTATTTAAATTTTCCACCTCCATGATAATCTCATCCTCTTTATAGACATTTGCTACCCTCTCCGGAAATTCACTGGATAGTTCCCGCCCAATCATAAGACGTATCAGTTCTTCCCTGCTGGTCTCCTTTATCGTCTGCGTAATAATATATTGCCCATCCCGCAGAACCGTAACTTTATCGCAAATATTAAAAATCTCATCCATACGATGAGAAATATATACAATGGCAATCCCCTGTTCCTTTAATCTGCGGATTATTTCAAAAAGCACATCCACTTCATTATTCGTTAAAGGGGCTGTAGGTTCATCGAATATAATAAGCTTGCTGTTTTCCAAAAGGGCTTTTGCAATCTCCACAAGCTGACAGTATGCCACTGTAAGCTGGCTGATGGTTTTCATCACATCCAATTCCACCCCCATATTGTCAAAAACCTCTTTCGCCTTCCGTATCATTTCCTTTTTGTCCAGAAAAGCGCCCTTTTTCAGTTCCTTGCCAATAAACATATTTTCATATACACTTAGTTCCGCCACCAGGTTAAACTCCTGGTATACCATGCCCACCCCCAGTTTTTTGGCCTCCTCCGGGTTTAACCCGTCGTAGGTCTGCCCCTCAATTACAATCTGGCCGGAAGCCGGCGATATGGCTCCGGACAGCATTTTACAAAGCGTAGATTTCCCCGCGCCATTTTCGCCAATCAGAGCATGTACCTCGCCTTTGTAAAAATCAATGCTCACATCCTGAAGTACTGTTATGGAATCGTATGTTTTCGTAAGTTCTTTGGTGGCTAAAAAAATACTATTCTCCATTTCGTTTCTATCCTTTCAAAGGCGGATGCCGCACAGCTGTGCCTGTGCGGCATCCTTCAAAAGAGTGTTTCCCACTCATACAAGCCCGCATCGCAATACATACGTCTCATGACACTTGTAGCTTCACAGTTTTTCTTATTCGCATTACAGATTATTCATATACTCAACCAATTCTTCATCCAGTTCAAATACTACTTCTTTGGATAAATAATCATCCACTTCATCCTGCCAGATTGGTATAACTACGCAGTTGTAAACTTCATCATAGCTTAATCCCAATGTGCACTTTACAATGTTCTGCATCCAGCCAAATCCGATTTCCGGAACAGTCTGCGCATTACCGATTGTAACCCTGAACGGAGACCCTTCTTCTTTCATTAAATCCAATACAGTATCCGTACCGTCACAGGAGCCGATGAGGAATTTGGATAAATCCAGTCCGGACTGAATTGCTGCCTGATATGCACCGGTAGAGGTGTTGTCATTATAGCAAAGAATCATGTCCGTATCCGGATGCGCCTGCAAAGCCGCCTCAATATTTGTCATCGCTTCTTCTGCGCCTACAGCTTCTACCTTAATCCATTCAAAATCGCTGTAGACTTCTGCAACCGCTTCCTGCATTCCCCTACATCTTTCAATCGAATTCTTTTCCTGGGAAGATGTCAGGTTAATAATAACCGGCTTATGGTCCGCATCATAATTTTCCTGCATCCATTTCGCGCCCGCTTCCCCGAGCTGATGACCCCAATCGTATTCATCATATCCCAGATAAGCCTTTGCGCCTGTCACTGCATCGTCATGGGGATAATAAGCTACGTTAATGCCTTTTTCCCCCGCTGAATTCAAAAGGTCCGCCATCGCATCTACGGATACACATTGTACAATCAATGTATCCACGCCGGATTCAATCAGATTTTCCGTATTCGTCGCCTGTTTTTCCGGTTCGTTATTCCCGCCGTCCGTGCTGGTCCAGTTGATGCCTGTCTGCTTCGCAAACTCTTCATAGCCTTTGCAAAGGTTAATCATAAACTCCTGCTGGAATGACATAACGCATGTACCTACATTCAGGAATGAAAGGTCTTTTGCGCCATCTGTCTGCGCCCCTTCGCCAGCTTCTTCGGCTTCGGCATCCGCATCCCCTGCCGTCTCTTCCGGTGCGCTTTCCTGCGCCTCATTGCCTGTCTCTGTATTCGATTCAGCCGGTGATCCGCCCCCGGAATTGCCGCATCCGCCAAGGGTTGCCAGCAGTAATGCTGCGGAAATAGCTAATGCTAAATTTTTTACGCTTCTCTTTTTCATGATAATGCCTCCTTTTTTGATTTTTATTATTTTTTATAAGCTCTACAGTTATGTATCGCTTATTAGTAACCCTTCCCATATTTTGTAAACGTTTTCAATATTAAGTTTCGTTTATTCTATCATTTCCTCTTTTTATTGTCAAGTTCCATA